>FLNY01003998.1_pt1 | contig 76487 bp, 71 predicted proteins | sample 1140381 | NCBI WGS metagenome assembly FLNY01 (sample SAMEA3878172, study PRJEB12797) | bioreactor metagenome | biome: Moose rumen | place: Sweden | collected 2011-10
TTCAATAATAAAGGTGAACCAATCAAACGAGAGGTTCACTTTTTTTGTTGAATATGTTTTATCTTCGTGTTGAATATGGTTTTTCTTTGCTGAATATGGTTTTTCATTGCAGAATAAAAGAGTAGGGAAATCCCTACGAAAGGTTAGTTTTTTTCTCCGGTTTATTTGTTGTGAAGGCTATAATTTTGCAGCGTGAATAATAACAATTAAAAACGCAAGCGTATGAAACGACTACTCATTATCCTATTATCGTTAGCACCAATCATGATGATGGCGCAGGACGATATGTATTTTACTCCATCGAAGAAGAAGGCTGCTGCTACACGTGTGCAGACTTCAGGGTATGCAGGTACCAGACAGTCGTACTTCGGAAATAGTAATGTTACGACAGTTGAGTCGGAACCAGTAGATAACAGTACTGTGGATTATGGCAGTTCTAAGCGCTCTGACGATGAGTACAACCGTCGTTATGTAAACGGAGGCGGAAGCAGTTCGTATGAAAACAACAATGACAAAAAAGGTAAGTACGACACAGAAGACATTACTGATGTTGACAACAACGAACTGGACTACCGTTATTCCCGTCGTATTCTCCGATTCCACAGCCCGAATGTGGTTGTGGCAGTCAGTAGTCCTTACTACTGGGATCTTGTGTATGACTGCGGAGTGTATGACTATCTGTATGACTACTATTACTACGACCCGTTCTACTATGGTTGGGCATGGAACTGCGGCTGGGGTTACGGCTGGAGCTGGGGTTACACTTGGCGTCCGTGGAACACCTGGTACGGACCAATCTGGGGATGGAGTCATCCGCGTGCTTGGGTAACATGGGGCATTGGTCCCGGATGGGGCTATCGTGGATATGCATACCACCACGGATGGTACGGACGTGCTATAGCAGGTCGCGGAATTGGCAGAGGCGGATATGTACGAGGTGCCCGTTCTTATGCAGGCAACTGGAACCGCAATGCTAAGATGCGTACGAACAATATGGCAGGTTCGAGAGGTTATGCCAACAATGGCAGACAGTCGTTCAGTCGTGCTGGTGGACGTATGACCAGAGGAGGCGATGGCGGTTCTTACAGCAGAGGTGGCGGAGGAGACAATGGATTCCGCATGAGCGATATAGGTCGCGGACGTCAGGGCTCACGCAGTTCATATAATACCAATAGCAGTTCGCGCAGCTACAATCGTAGTGCCGATGCATACAATCGTAGTTCACAGAGCTATTCCCGTGGCTCGCAGAACTACAACCGTTCAACAGCTCCAAGCACATCACGTAGTTATAGCGGAGGTCGTAGTAGCGGATATAGTGGTGGCGGAAGCTTTGGTGGCGGAAGTCGTGGCGGAGGATTCAGTGGCGGCGGAAGTCGAGGCGGTGGCTTCGGTGGAGGCGGCTTCGGCGGCGGTGGTAGAGCCGGCGGCGGAGGAAGAAGATAAATAATGGTTAGTATTAATGCATAATTCATAATGCATAATGCATAATTAAGTCTTTCGTTTTTCGTATAAAATAATAAATAGTTAATAAGGCTATGAAAAAGTATATATATACCACATTGGTTGCGATGGCAGGTGCAGCTGCTATGAACGCACAGTCGGCATACGATGCTGAGATAATGAGTACGGCAGATTTGAATGGTACTGCACGATATGTAGGAATGGGTGGAGCTCTGGGAGCACTTGGTGCCGACCTTTCTACTATGGGTAATAACCCTGCTGGTACAGGACTGATGAGAACGCAGGACGTTTCCTTTTCGTTCGGAGGTCTGTTTACCGGCAATAAGGGAACGCTTGGCGAAGATGGCGGAAGGGCATCTGTCGATCAGGCTGGTATAGTATTCGTTTTGCCAGGAGATAATGGCTCGCTGCGCAACATAAACTTTGGTGTCAACTACCAGAAGAAGCGCAACTACATGAGCAATCTGGACCAGTGGATGAACCTGAATGGCGGTTCGCAGACATTCCAGATAGCAGAGATGGCAGACGATGCTTACCTTAACAACACCGCTGGTGCATTGACTTATGGTGCAATTCCTTACGCAACAAAGATAGGGAAGACCGATCCGGGAGTGGACGTTACTGATGTTCGCAACAAAGTGATGGACTCCAAGTATTATCATCAGGGAATAATTCTTGATAACTACAAGGAAATAATGGTGGGCAGCACCCCTCTCAAATATGCCGATTACGAAACTAAATTCGACGCATACGACCGAGGCAAACTGGCTGGATACGGATACTTCGGTGTTCCTGCAGACGAAGCAAACATTCGCAAAGCTACGTTTGGCAGCAATGCACAAATCGACCTGAACGTATCTACAAACCTCGACGACAGAGTATTCCTCGGACTGTCAGTAGGTGTATATACAAGCAGTTACGACCGATATACCTCTTACTACGAAAAGGGAATCGACGGCAACTCCTACCAGATAGACAGCAAATATCATAACTCAGCCGACGGAGTGAATGTGAAGTTCGGTGCTATCTTCCGTCCTGTCGAAGACTCACCATTCCGTTTCGGTATCGCCGTGCATACTCCTACATGGTACAACATCCGCGACTACAACACCGTGTATATTGGAGAAACAGGCTACACCTTCGACTCAGGCGACTACAAGTACCGTTTCCGCACCCCTTGGAAATTCAACTTCAGCATCGGACATACAGTCAGCAACATGTTGGCACTTGGTGTAGAATATGAATTCCAAGACCTGGCATCCAACAAATACAGCTCCAGCTATGGCAGCAATCTGGACATGTCGGGCTGCAACAACGACGTAAAGGCAAACCTGCGCACTCAGCACACAGTAAAAGTTGGTGCAGAACTGAAGCCAGCTCCAGAATGGGCAATCCGTCTCGGCTACAACCTCGTTACCTCCGGCATCAAGAAGACAGCCAATACATACATCAACTACGACAGCGACTTCACCGAAACCGACTACACCAACTGGGGTGCCATCAACCGCATCACCTTCGGTCTTGGTTACCGCTTCAGAGGTGGCTACATCGACCTCGCCTATCAGTTACAGTTGCAGAAAGGCGACCTCTACGCCTACGACTACAACGGAGTAGATCACACAAACGTCGGACTGAATCAGAACCCTGTAATCGCCCCAACACAGATTACCAACAACCGTAGCCACGTCATGGCAACCCTCGGTTTCAAGTTCTAAGCTTCGAGAAAACCAAGTCTCTGTCAAGAATTAGAGAATTTGAGAACTATAGAAATCATGCAGCAGCCTTCGGGTTGCTGCTTTTTTGTTGAAAATGTATTTGGAAAGGAAATAATTGTTGTAATTTTGCGGGTTGAAAAAGAATAACAAGATTAGTCAAAGATAACAAAATGAAAAAGCAAACCATTATTACTATTCTGCTTGCCTTTGTCGTTTCCTTAACAGCGGAGGCGCAGGTGGACCTCATCGGTTCGTGGACGGGTAAACTCGACTTGGGCATTACAAAGCTGACGATAGTTTTCCATCTGAAGGAAACAGACGGCAATGTGAATGTGACGATGGACAGCCCCGACCAGAGTGTTAATGGCATACCGTGCATGAAAATGTTCATGTCGTACGACTCGCTGGTAGTGAGTGTCAGAAGCATAGGCGCTGCATACGGCGGACGACTGAAGAATGGCAAAATTGTGGGCACGTTCAAGCAAATGGGCAAGTCGTTCCCGCTGGTACTGACGAAAGGCGAGGAAGAACTGAAACGTCCGCAGAACCCGCAACCGCCGTTCCCATACGAAACGGAGGAAGTGACATTCCGCAACGAACAGGACAACGCCACGCTTGCCGGAACGCTGATGTGGCCAGTCGGCTACAATCCGAAGTCGAAGAAGAAGCCTCTTGTTGTTCTCTTCATTTCGGGCAGTGGTCAGCAGGATCGCGACGAGGAAATCTACGACCACAAGCCTTTTCTTGTCATTGCCGATTATCTGGCACGTCACGGAATTGCTTCTCTGCGCTATGACGACCGCGCCACAGGAGCCTCCAAGGGCGGTGACTTGAGAAATGCCACGAGCGAGGACTTTGCCCGTGACGCTGCCGCAGGGCTGGAATATCTGCGTAGCCGCAATGCCTTCTCCAAGGTCGGCATCATCGGTCACAGCGAGGGCGGACTCATCGGTTTTCTGCTTGGTGCACAGGGAAAGACCGACTTCCTCGTCTCATTGGCAGGTCCCGGTGTGAAGGGCGACACGATTATGGCATACCAGCAAAACCGTATGCTGGCTGAGATGGGGAAGCCAGACACTGTGACAACAGAGCAAATTCGTAAAATTCCGCAGGTTCAGAGAATTCGTTGGTATCAGTGGTTCGTCGATTACGACCCGTCTGCCGACATCGCTGCCACGCGCTGCCCCGTCTTCGCTCTCAACGGCGACCGCGACTGGCAGGTTATCTCTTCGCTCAATCTTACCGCTATAGAACGTTTGTTGCCAAAGTCGAAGAACAACCTCACGAAAGAATACCCGGGTCTGAACCACCTCTTCCAGCACAGTGCCACTGGGCAGCCCGGAGAGTACCGACAGATAAAGGAAACCATATCGCCAGAGGTGCTCAGCGACATCGCGAATTGGATAAATAGCCTGGAGTAGCCACTATCACCCGGAAATATACGGACAAAAGTTTTAGTTAGTAAGGATTATTCTTGCGCTCAGTAAGGATTATTCTTGCTTTTTGTATTGAATTTTCGTTAAAACCACGACGTGAAATTTATATTCCACGTCGTGGTTTTGATATTTTACGTCGTTGAATAATAATTCTACGTCGTATTTTATGCTTGTTTGGTTTGGATTTTGTAATTTTGCACCGTACTGAGTGGAAGATTTGTGTAGGGAGAGTGAAAGTTTTATCTGTAGAGGGTCTGTCGGCCCTGCAATAGTTAAGGATTATGGCAAAGTATATTAAGAAGGAAATGGTTGACCTGAACAATCCGGGGCAGACCATATTTGCGTACAAGATGAAGACGCTGCCGATGGACAGTGCCGACTTCATCCGTGACTGTGCGCGGAATACGACGTTTTCGGAAGCGGAAATAATTGCTGTTCTCGGCATTGTTACCGAAAATCTGGCTCAGCGCATGGCACACGGATACAGTGTCACCATCGAGGGACTGGGAACGTTTAAGGCGCAGGTAGGCATGAGCCGCGAGGCTCGTCAGAGGAAGGAGGAGGAGAAGCAGTCGGCAGCCCTTGCCACTGATGGCGGCGGCAGTCAGCAGGAAGAGACGGGGGCTGCACAGCACTCGCTGAATGCCCGCAGTCTGGAGGTGACGGGGGTGTTGTGGAAACCGGCGAAGTCGTTGGTCAAGGAAACACGTGTGGCGTGCAACTTGGAACGTGGCGGAACGGAGATGCTGCGCACTTCAAAATATACCTTCGAGGAACGAAAGGCGCGGGCGCTGGCATTCATGAAGCAGAATACCGTGATGCGAGTTGCTGACTATGCCCGCCTGACGGGACTGTCGCACACAAAGGCAGCAGCGGAACTTAAGAATATGTGCCACGGTGAGAATTCAGAAATAACATCCACGGGGACATATGGCAGCAAAGTGTTCTTTGCGAAAGAAAAAAACTAAGTGAGCTCTTTGGGGCTCACTTAGTTTTTATTTCAGGTTGTCGATGAGGGTGGCTTTCCCTCGGACGCTTTTCTCTTTGCGGACGGCGGTGCCGTTGAGGGTGAGTTTGCTTTCGTTATCGACTATGGCGATGACCTGGTCGGCATGGAGGGTGAAGGTAGGCTGCGACTTGCGCATGGTGATGATGGTGGCTGCGTGGGTCTTCACGTTTTTGAAGACGGAGCGGTCGGTGTCGCTGCCTTCGAATTTGAAGTTTTCGCATTGCAGACTGTCAACGAAGAAGGAACCGCTGCGCAAGGCTCCTACATGTACGTTGGGGTTGGTCCAAGTGCCGCGGCTGTAGAAGTTGCCACCTTCGCAGAGGGATACGTACTGGAGGGTGGGGGTGGTGATGTAGGCGGTGAGCTGGTAGTTGGTCTCGTACATGTTGAGTTGCTCGTTTGAGTCGGAATGGAGTCCGAGGGTCAGGAGACTGCTCTCTATGTCGATTGTCACGTGCTCGAGCAGGGCTGAGTCGCCTTCGAGTTCTATCTGGCATTTGTCGCCCTGGGTGTATTCGATGTTTATTCCGCAGAGGGAACAGATGTTGGAGAAGTCGAATGCGATGGGAACGAGCTTGCGCTGTATGTTGACTTCTTCCGTCTTACATCTTACATCTGACTTCTTCTCTGTCGATTGGCTATTGGTTTTGTTGTTGCAGGAAATAAAGAAGATTGTTGCTGCAAGAATACTGCCTAAAATGAAATATTTTCTCATGGGAGTCTTAATTTTGGTGCGAAGATAACGATTTTTTGCATTTATATCCGTATCTTCGCACGGAATAATAATAAAGTTTTGATTTATGGCATCAGAAAATAATTACATCACAATTGCATACAAGCTGTATGTAAAGGACGAAGATGACAAGGAGGAGGACTTGGTAGAGGAGTGTTCGGCTGAGCATCCGTTTATGTTTATCAGCAATTTGGGTCAGGCATTGCCTGCTTTCGAACAGGCTGTTGAGGGACTGCAGAAGGGTAGTGCGTTCGATTTCGTAATTCCCTGCAAGGACGCGTACGGAGAGTTTAACGACGACCTTATGTTCGACGTTGAGAAGAAGATGTTCGAAGTAAATGGTGTGTTTGACTCGCAGCATATTTACGAGGGTAATATCATTCCGTTGCAGGGTGAGGACGGCAGCCGTTTTCACGGTACTGTCATCGAGGTGAAAGACGATGCTGTGACTCTCGACCTGAACCACCCACGTGCCGGACAGGATTTGCATTTCATCGGTACTGTATGCGAGAACCGTCCTGCTTCGAATGAGGAAATCACAGCTACGCTTAATTTTATGAGCGGTGAGGGCTGTGGCGGCGGTTGCGGCAGTTGCGGTGGCTGTGGAGATGAAGGTGGCTGTGGCGGATGCGGAAAGTAACGGTTAAGGGTTAAAGGTTAAGGGTTAACGATTATGCGAAACACATTTGGAAATGTATATACTCTGACAACCTTTGGCGAGAGTCACGGACCTGCCATTGGTGGCGTGATTGACGGTTTTCCGGCGGGAATAAAGATTGACGTCGCCTTCATTCAGAGCGAACTGGCAAGGCGTAAACCCGGACAAAGCAATATAACTACATCGAGGAAGGAAGACGACGAAGTGGAAATCCTTTCGGGTGTGTTCGAGGGCGTTTCAACGGGTTGCCCAATCGGGTTTATTGTTAGAAATTCGAACCAGCGCTCCAACGATTACGATAATGTTAGGGATTTGTTCCGACCTTCTCACGCTGACTATACCTATTCAGTAAAGTATGGTTTGAGAGACCACAGAGGCGGTGGACGCTCTTCGGCTCGCGAAACTATTTCCCGCTGCGTGGGAGGTGCTTTCGCAAAACTCGCCTTGCGCCAACTGGGCATTTCCGTTCAGGCTTACACTTCGCAAGTAGGCAATATCGCTTTGGACAAGAACTACAGAAAGTACGACCTGTCGCTTGCAGAGACAAATGCCGTACGTTGTCCCGACCAGAAGACTGCCGAGGAGATGCAGCGACTGATTCTCGACGTGAAGGCTGAGGGCGACACCATAGGCGGTGTGGTGACTTGTGTGATAAAGGGTTGTCCTGTAGGTCTTGGCGAACCTGCGTTCTCAAAACTTCATGCCGAACTGGGCAGTGCCATGCTGAGCATCAATGCCGTGAAGGGGTTTGAGTATGGCGAGGGCTTCGACGGAGTAGGTCAGAAGGGCTCGGAGCAGAACGACCTCTTCTGCAATTATAATGGAGGAATTACTACACGAACCAATCATAGCGGCGGCATTCAAGGCGGCATTTCCAACGGACAGGACATCTATTTCCGTGTGCTGTTCAAGCCCGTAGCTACCCAACTGCGCGAACAGCAGACGGTGGATAAGAACGGAAATGAAATATTGCTTCAGGTGAAAGGACGCCACGACCCGTGTGTGCTGCCAAGAGCAGTGCCCGTAGTGGAGGCAATGGCTGCAATGGTTGTGCTCGATGCTTATCTTTTGAACAAAACTGTACACCTATGAATAAAGTAATGCTTATTGGTAACGTAGGACAAGATCCGCAAATCCGTTACTTAGATCAAAACGTGTGTGTGGCACAGATTCGTCTTGCCACAACAGAAAAGGGCTACACCTTGCAGAATGGAACTCAGGTGCCCGACCGCACAGAGTGGCACACCGTCATTTTCTGGAGAAAACAGGCGGAACTGATTGAGAAGTACGTGAAGAAGGGCGACAAACTGTATGTAGAAGGAAAACTGCAGACCCGCACGTGGGACGACAAACAGGGAATCCGCCATCAGGCTGTGGAAATCATGGCTGAGAATATGGAGTTCATCAGCAGAGCTTCTGCACGCAAACCTGAAGACGCTGCTGCTCCCGCTGCTCCTGCACCTGTAACTCCTACAGCTCCGGCACCAGCACCGGAAGGTGATGAGTACCCGTTCTAATCAATCTGTAATGCGCTTTAGTACATTCTATAATGTTTAAATTGATATGGATAAACCTATTATAATTGCCGGACCATGTGTGATAGAAAGCATGGAAGTGTTGGAAGTAGTTGCCGAAAAACTTGTGCAACTGAAGGAACAGTATGGTCTGGACATCATTTTCAAATCGTCGTTCGATAAAGCAAACCGCACTTCTATCTCGTCTTACCGCGGACCGGGACTGGAGAAAGGTATGCAGATGCTTGCAGACATTAAGGAGAAGTACCGCCTGCGCATTCTCACCGACATACACGAGAGCTACCAGGCACCTGTCGCCGGAGAAATAGCTGATGTGCTGCAGATTCCTGCGTTCCTGTGCCGACAGACGGACTTGCTGGTTGCCGCAGCAAGAACGGGTAGGATAGTGAACATAAAGAAAGCTCAGTTCCTCTCCGGAATGGATATGCAATACCCCGTGCAGAAGGTTCGTGAAAGCGGAAACGACAAGGTTTGGCTTACAGAACGCGGAAATATGTACGGATATAACAATCTTGCAGTCGATTTCAGAAATATTGCCGATATGCATCATTTCTCCAATACGGTAATCATGGACTGTACTCACTCCGTACAGCGCCCAGGTGCTGCAGGAGGTAAGACTGGAGGCAACAGAGAATTTGTGCCTTCTATGGCTCTGGCTGCAAAGGCATTCGGAGCCGACGGATATTTCTTCGAAGTGCATCCCGACCCAGACAATGCTCTGTCTGACGGACCTAATATGTTGCAGTTGGACGACCTGTCGGATGTGATTGCAAAGATTCTTGCATAAGTGAAGCTGAAGAAGTGCGATTGGTATAAGTTGAAAAGTGCGATTGGTAAAACTATAATATAATGGAAAAACCAAGAATATACGCAGAACGCTGTTTGAGAGACGAAGCAGAAGCTGTCTTGGCTCTCATTCCACAGTTGGACGATACTTTCGACCGTGTTGTAGAACTTGTTTACAAGACGAAAGGACATGTGGTGATTTCCGGAGTCGGAAAGTCAGGTAACGTAGGAGCAAAGATAGCTGCTACGCTTTCCTCAACAGGTACTCCGGCGCTGTTTCTGAATCCGCTCGATGCTTTGCACGGCGACTTGGGAATGATTACACCCGACGATGTGCTTTTGTTTATCTCTAAATCCGGCAATTCGGACGAAATACTCCGACTGATTGCCGCTGTGGAAGGTCGTCACGTGCCCATTGTCGCTATGACTGGAAATCCACAGTCGCTCATCGCTAAGTATTCAGACTATCATATCAGTGTGTGTGTGGACCACGAAGCATGTCCGCTGAATCTGGCTCCGACAAGCAGTACTACCGCAGCTATCGCTATGGGCGACGCTTTGGCTTGTGCCTTGATGGAGGTCAGAGGATTCAAGGCAAACGATTTTGCTATGTTCCATCCCGGTGGTAGCTTAGGTAGAAAACTCCTGCTGAAGGTAAAGGACGTTATGTACACAGAAAATCTGCCTATCATCACTCCGGAACTGAAACTGTCGGAAGCCATCATGACTATCTCCGGCGGAAAACTCGGTCTGGGAGTTGTCATGGAGGGCGATAAGATTGTCGGCATCATCACCGACGGCGATATTCGTCGTGCTGTTCAGGGAGCCCAGACTAAGTTCATAAATGTCACAGTGGGCGAGGCAATGACGAAGACTCCGAAGACTATCAGTCCGGAGGCAAAACTGACTCAGATACAGGCTATGTTCAACAAACACAAGATTCACTCTCTGCTCGTTGTTGACAATAATAATAAACTCGTCGGTATTGTTGACTACTTTGCTATTATGAATTAGGATTGATGGGCTTATTAGGCTGTGTAGGTGAATGGGCTTAATGGGTTTATTGGGCTTTAGGAAATCGTAAACCAATTCTCAAATTCTCTAATTGCCACTTCGTTCTCGCTTTCCGCTCGCGAGGCCTTCGGCGTTCTTGAAAAAAAAATAAAACCTTGCTACCAACTAGATAGCAAGGTTTTTTATGTTGTTATGTCTTCTCTGATTAGAAGAACTTGTAACGCTGGTCTTTTACGTTAGCATTGAGGTAAAGAGTCTGCATCACAGCACTTGAAGCCATACGGATGTTCTGTGATGAAGTAGTCTCCTGCTCCTGCTTTGCATCAAACTTTTCACCGAAGTTTGTCTGGTTGAGAACCTTGAGCATGTAAATACCCTTGTTACCCTTTACAGGACCTGCAGTTGCACCCTTCTTTGTCTTGCTTGCAAGAGCACTGATGATTGGCTCACTTGCACTTGTAGCACGAATGAATGAAGGAGCGCTGAATGTGATGTGACGGATTGTGTCGCAAGAAGCACCCTTAGCTGCTACTGCCTTATCCCATGTTGTGATTGCAGCAAGAAGTTTCTCTGCCTTCTTCTCGTCTTTAACTTCTTCAGTGATAGTTTCCTTTATCTTATCGAGAGAAACATAGCCTTCCTTGTTTACTCCAGCAAGAGATACAATCATAAGGTGATCGTTGCTACCGCATTCGTAGAGCTGAGATACATCGCCTACCTTAGCATCGTCGAACAACCACTTGATAGCGTCGCGAGTGCCACGGATGCCGGCAATGTTGTGAGAAGCGCTTGAGATGTTGTCGATAGGACGAAGAGCATAACCACTCTTTGCAGCATTCTCCTCAATCTGCTCGATTGTTGGGTTTGCAGCGATGAATGAGCTGAACTTGTTGTATTCGCTCTTGTATGTCTCGTCAGAGAAACGGAGTTCTTTGAGAACAGCTGCTACATTGTACTTAGTAACAGGCTTCTTTGTCTGCATTACCTGAAGAATGATTGTACCACCATCTACCTTGATAGATTTTGTCTGACCGGCAACCATCTCAGAGAGGGTAGTGATAAAGTTAGCATTGTCTGCATCCACTTGAGCACGCTCGTACTGGTTAGAAACGAGCCATGTAGAGTCGCCTGTCTGGTTGTATTTCTTAGCAAGTGCCTTGAAGTTTGCACCAGACTGAAGAGCTGTCATAATTGAATCTGCCTGCTTTGCAATCTTTGCATCTTCTGTACCAGCAACAACAATCTGACGGAAGAGAACTGAGTCAGGACGAACAGCCTTGTCAAGAAGTTTTGCTGTGTAGTAACCGTTCTGAGCTGCATCGAATGCTGGCTTGATAGTTGTGCCAACAGAGATAGAGTCGAGAACAGATGCTATAAAGTGTGGGAATGCATCCTTAGTCTTGAGAATGTCAGAGTAAGGCATGAGTGAAGATGACTGACGAACTACGTTGCCTGCAGCTGTGTTAGTCTGTGCGTTAAGCAGTTTGCCATATACTTCGTCGATATCCTTTTCTGCTGCAGCTTTATCTTCTGCACTTGGCTGAACAAACACGTCGAGAAGTTTTGCATCGCGAGTTTCTACAAACTGACGATACTGTTCCTTGTCTTCTTCATATTTAGCCTTTACATCAGCATCTGATACTTCAACTTCTTTGTCATCAACAGAAGTGAAAGGAACTGATGCAAGAAGAATGTCGCTTTCCTTGATGCGCTCGTCGAATGCAAGTTTTGCCTCTACTTTGTTTGTAAGAATAGAAGAAGAGAGGAGAACCTGATACTTCTGAGCGAGAAGTTGTGCACGAATCTGCTTCTGTGCGAAAATGTAGTACTTGTAGATTTTGTTGTAAGCATCTGGAATCTGCTGACCAGACTCTTTTGCTTTCTGATATTCTGTAAGGAATCCCTGAACTGCTGCGTAGTCGTAGCGACCTGTCTGCTGGTTCTGGAACATAGGAACATTAAGGATTGATGCACCTGCCTGGATAGCCTCAGCCAGTTCGTCGTCTGTTACTGCAAGACCGAGTTTCTCACACTCGTCAGCAATAAGAGAATTCTGAACGAAAGTCTGCCATGCTTCATCCTTGATGCGATTGTTCTCTTCTTCAGAGAAACTGTTCTGGTTTTGCTGAATCTCATAGAATGTAGTGAAGTCCTCAACCATCTGCTGATAGTCCTGGATAGAAACCTTCTCTCCATTTACCTGTCCTACATTCATCTTTGACTGATTCCAAATGCTTTCACCGCCACGAAGTGCATCTCCGATTACGAAGAGGAAAAGCGCTACGGCGATAACTGTTACAAGGAGTACACCCTTGCTTCTAATTGCTTGTATTGCTGCCATTATATAATTATTTATTTGTTATTAATTCGCGTTGTTTATGCATAAGGCATTGCCTATGCGCAAAAAGCGCACAAAGATAGTCATTTTATAAGTAATGTGAAAAAGTAAAATGTAAAAAATAAGGTTCAACATGGTAATTTGTTGCATTTTACGTTTTACGAGGGCAATTTATTTCGCCTGTTGTGTATTCGTTTGCAAGGTGTCGGGCTCAGGTTGTGGTTCCGGTTGTGGTTCTTCGCCTTCATCAAATGGGAAGGCACCACTCGACATATGAATACTGTATTGAGTCATTTGTTCGTTTGAACGAAAGTTTGTGCCACGCAGAGATTGTGTCTCACCAATAATCTCCATATATGCTGGAGAGTAGAATTCATGTATGTTCTGATCCCAATAGAGCAGAGTGGTTTTGAATGTTTCTCCTTTTGTGTTTTTTATGAATACACGACTACGCAGTTCCCACAGATGGCGTTGGTCGTAGTAGTATGCTGTGTCACAGTTTATGAAAGCCTCAACATGGAAGTTCTCATCAAATTTCTCCATGAAGAAACCCTTCTCGAAAGCCCAGTATGTAGGGTCTTTCTTGTCATACATAAACCAGTCTTCAGAAATGAGTTTATATCGTATGATGCCGGAGTCGCTGATTAGTGTGCTGACTCCTTGTGACTTGAGCCAGGGTAGGGAGTCACGCACTTCAAGCACCGGACCTGTGTTTTCTTTTTCACTCTCACATGAAAAAAATAATATTGCAGCAGTCGCTAAAACTGCTGCAATACTATATATGTGTGTGAGAATTCTCATCCTGATTATCTGAGACGAAGAATTGTTGTTTCACCCATTACGCTGACAGCCTGTCCTGCCTTGATGCCGGCGAAGAAAGCTTCTGACTTTGGATAGAAGTGAGCTGCATATCCAGCTGCCTGACGGCTTGCCTTTGCTGCAGATGATGGGTCAACAGCCTTTGCTTTGTTACAGTAGTCAGCTGCAAGACAGTAGTAGTAGCTGGTAGAAACATCTCTTGGGCTCTTGCCGTAAGCACCACGTGCGATAGCACTTGCCTGAAGCAGATAAGCAGCACCGTTTGTCGGGTTGTACTTGAGGTTTTCGCGACACCACTGACGACATGCACCTATGTTTCCTTTCTTGTAGTAAACAGCTGCAATTACATAAGCATATTTAGCTTTCTTTGCATTGTCGGTTTCCATGGCAATTGCTTCTTCGAAGTATTTGAGTGCTTCAGAATCGTTACCTTCCTTCAGCAGACGGCTTGCCTTAGCGATAGCTGCCTGTGGAGTCTTTGTAATCTGATATGCATAGTCTGCAGCAGTATAGTAGATGTTGCTCTTATCACAATCGAAGTTGTTGAGGATTGAGAGTACAGCATTCAGATAGTTAATGTCTGTCTTGTTTGCCTCAACTTTCTCCTTATAAATCTTCTCAAGAGCATCACAATCAGCAGCTCCTGACTTTACGAAAAGTGTGTTACACTGTTCCTGTGTAGGCTGGTAGTTGCGGATAATCTTTTCTGCTTCCGGGTGGAGAACAACCTGCTCCTGCCACTTTGTTGAGTCTGGAGATTCTGGGTCTGCAGGAATTGTTGTTGAAGGATATTCCTTTGCCTGATCAAGCAGACGATCACATATTTCGTTACAGAGCATATAGTCCTGAATGAAGTCCTGACGGATATCTGTGTTGTCCACATTCTGCATGAAGCGGTTGTAAGAACACTCGATAAATCCATAGAGCACGAATGCTTCAATGTTCTTGCCGAGGTCTTCAATACCTTCTTTGAACATAGCATAAGCTTTGTTGTTGTCCATCTTAGGGCAGAAGTAGTAATAGTCATAAGCCTTACGACAGATTACATTACCCTTTGTTGACTGGTCGCGAGGACCTGAGAATGAGTTGAGAGCCTCACGGTACTTCAGACGCTGGTCATATATTTCCATCAGTTTGTTGAAGTATTCTTCCTTCTTAGCTGGGTCTGTTTCGTGCTGAACCAACTGTTCGAACATCCATGCACCATTAGTGTAGATACGAACCTGTGCAAGAGGAGCCTTCTTGAATACGAACTCCCATGGTTCTATGGCATCCTTGTAGTTCTTTGCTTTGAATTCACTCTGGTAGAGAGACAGGTTTGTACGTACATCGATACTGTCCTGGCCATGTCCTATACGGTCTTCCAATTCAGTACCTGCAAGATTTTGTGCTGATGCAAACATGCATCCTGAAGCACATGCAATTGTTAAAAGTAGTCTTCTCATAATATTGCTTGTTTGTATGTTTTTAATTCGTTTATGTACTTAATTATATATTATTGTACTTTCCACTTATAGAACCAGCGTTCGCTTACTGTCAATCCTAAAGAAATTCTGAAATAGTTTTCTTTCAGTGTTCCGGCTTGTGATGTAGAATTGCTGTAATATGGAATGTTGGTGTGTACCCAAGAGAATGTGACATTCAGTTTTGGAGCACTATAGAAGAGGTTTCTGTTTCTGATAGGAATAGTGAAACCTGCTGATACACCGAATTCTGTTGGTTTTTTCAAAGCGAGGTTGTTCGATTCGTTTGCATTAGCATAAGACCTTGAGTAATATCCTCCGATTTTATATTTGCTTCTTTTCAGGAATGAAGCAGACTCGCTGTCGGGTGTATATTCAAATCCTCCGGAAAATTTCAATCGGTCATTCAGAACGCCTTCATGTCTTGTCCACGTCTTGATTCCGTCGTAGTCTTCGTAATTTTCTGCTATAGGGAAAACTACTTTGCTCCAACGTTCCCATGTAGCATCTACACCAGCTCTGATTTTCTTGCTGTTGTAGAAAGTAACTCCGAGTCCGAAACTATGTGGCAGTTCGAAAGCTTTTTCAAGTATAACGTCTGTAGAATTTTCCTGAGTAGATGATACTGTAGCTGTATTTCTCACAGCATCGCCACCCATACTATGTCCGAAAGCGTATGTTGCACCGATAGTGAGTTTGTTGTCTTTTGACAAATCTACTGTGTATTGCACACCAGCATCAAGTGTGTAAGTGTTGATTCTGGCAGAATAAGTTCTTCTCATGCTATAAGCCGTCGACGAACTGGTGGTGTTAGTCATCTTGTGCTCGTAATCTCCCCACAAGAATCCTACATTCAGACCGACACTTAACGGCTTGAAGATTTGCCATCCAGTACCAAGCATAATCTGACGCAATCCTCCTGTACCAGTATAGGTATATGAGTGTGTGATGTCACGGTTGTTCTCAACAACTTTCTTGTCAGATGCAAAACTATAGTTTATCTTAGAGAATGGCAAGAAAGAGAATGTTATGCCAAGTCCTTTGGTAGCACGGAATGAATAAGCAAAATAGTCGAATGTGCAGTTTCGTGTATTCTGCGACAGATTTCCCATTTTGAAGTTACTTGCCTGAAAGGTTGCACCCAAGTCGAATAGGGCAGTAAGGGAATCTACAGCGGAATATGAAGCTGGATTGGCAGGGTTGATTTCCTGACCGTCACGAAAACCGAGTGACACACCTCCCATGGCTTTGTTGAAACCCATAGCGCGTTCGGAGAGAAGTCCGAAGCCGTAGCGTGAATAAGGTGAATTGACACCATTCTGAGCACTTGCCCCAATGGTGAGTGTCAGGAGAGTATATATTAAAGTAGCTTTCTTTATGAAATTCATCATCAAACTGTCAGTCAGAAAAACGTGCAAAAGTATGATTTTTCGCTGAGTATTCAAAGTTTTATATTAGTTTTTGGCTTTTGGCGGATGCTTTTTAGCACTTTTTTTATTTTTGTGATACTGCCTATGCGGCTTTTTAACGCCACTTATCATTTCTGGCTTCTCACCACAACCAGGAGGCAGGTCTGGTTTGTCGATAGTTTTTTCAATCAGTTTTTCGATTTTAAGCAGATATTGCCAGTCTTTCTGATTCACCAGTGTTATAGCTTCTCCCTCTCTGTTAGCTCTGGCTGTTCTGCCTATTCGATGCACATAGTCTTCTGCGTCCTTTGGTACATCATAATTTATTACTAATTGTATGTCATCAATATCAATTCCTCTACTTACAATATCGGTTGCAATAAGTATGCTTATTCTTCTGTTTCTGAATTCGTAAAGAATATTGTTTCGCTCTTTCTGTTCCAGGTCAGAATGCATAGCTCCCACGTTGAATCCCTTCATCTTCAACGCTCTTGTCAGTTCCTTCACTTTCTGTTTCGACGAAGCAAACATAATGACTCTGTCGAGCGGATTTTCTGCATTCTTATCTTTCGAAGGTGCAAGTATGTGTTCTATGATAGCATCTTTCTTTCCGTCGTAGCAGAGATAAGCACTTTGTTTTATCTTTTCTGCCGGTTTGCTTACGGCAATTCTTACTTCTACATAGTTGTGCAGGATATTCTTAGCCAGTTTCCTGATGTTTTCCGGCATTGTAGCAGAGAACATGATAGTTTGTCGTTCTTTGCTCATGTACGAAGCAATCTTTATTATGTCGTCATAGAATCCCATGTCGAGCATTCTGTCTGCTTCATCCAGAATAAAGAAAGATGTACGCTTAAGGTCTATATGTCCTCCTGCGAGGTGACTTATTAGTCGTCCTGGAGTTGCAATAATTATATCGGCACCCAGTTCCAGTCCTTTTCGTTCCTGTTCAAATCGTTGTCCGTCATTACCTCCATACACAGCCAGACTCGACACCCCATGCAGGTAGTATCCGAAACCCTCCACTTGCTGGTCTATCTGTTGTGCCAGTTCTCGAGTTGGGGCCATGATAATACAATTCACAGCATTCTTCGGGTACAGTCCAGAACTGAGTTCGTCCAGAATAGGCAAAAGATAAGCAGCTGTCTTTCCGGTACCGGTTTGAGCTATGCCGATAATGTCTTTCCCTTCAAGAATAGGAGGAATAGCTTTTTCCTGTATAGGAGTACACTCTGCAAAATTCATTGCATCCAGAGCATCAAGTATATCGTCTGATAAGTCTAATTCGTCAAAATACATTTGTTATAGTATTGTGTTATTTTATCTTGGTGCTTTCTTGTAGAAATAGAAAGCGATGAATACAAAGATGAAGTTTGGTATCCATACTGCAAGCAGTGGAGGGAAATTGGCATTGATAGAGAATGTGGCCGACATAGTTTGGAACATGATATATGTTACCGACAGAGCAAGTCCCACACCAAGTGACATTCCCAGTCCGTTCTTTCGTTTCTGTGCTGATAGCGACACGCCTATCACGGTAAGAATGAATACTGCAAACGACGAAGCACCGCGTTTGTGATATTCTACTTCAAACTCTTTTATATTAGCAAAACCTCGTGCCTTCTGTCGGTCTATGTATGTACTCAGTTCTGGAGTCGTAAGAGTTTCCTGCTGTCCTGGACTGATAAGGAAATCCTGTGGTTCCATATTGATGAAGGTGTCACGTCGTCCTCCACTTGTTATTACTTCTCGCATACCCTGCAAATCTCGAGTCTGGTAGTTGGAAATAATCCAATGACAAGGTTTTTCCGACAGAGAGTCGTACTGAATAGTCATAGCCTGCAAGTGTTTTACGAGTTTTTTGTTCTCGTATTTGTCAAGGGTAAAATCATAACCCATCTTATACCTGTCATCGTAACGACTTATATATGCTATCACACCGTCTTCCACCTTCAGCTGCACATTACTTGTGTAAATGTTGTGATCTTTTTTCATGTATTGCTGTTCGAACTTTATTCGTTCTACATTTCCCTTTGGTATGATGTAGGCTCCCATTACATAGGTGAGAATACAAATGACAGAAGCTCCAATCATATATGGTCTCAGCAGTCGGTTAAAACTGGTTCCTGTTGACATCATAGCAATAATCTCTGAGTTTTCCGCCAGTTTTGTGGTGAAAAAGATTACGGCAATAAATACGAACAACTGTGAAAACAGGTTAGAGTAGTAGGGTACGAAGTTTACATAATAGAAGAAGATACCCTTTGCTGTAGCTTTATATTCTATGAATTTGTCCAGGTGTTCGTTGAAGTCGAAGACTACGGCAATGGAGATAATCAATATAATCGAAAAGAAGTATGTTCCCAGATACTTTCCGATTATATAGCGGTCGAGCCTTGAAATATGTATAAGTCTCCAAAAATCCTCCATTATTTATTCATGCTTAATGCGTTATGTGTGCGTTGTTAAAGTCTTCTTCCAAGTTCTTCACACATCTTTGCTTTCCATATTGAAAAGTCGCCTGCTTCTATGTGGTTTCTTGCTTCTCCCACGAGCCACAGGTAGAAAGCAAGGTTGTGAATGCTTGCAATCTGCAGAGCCAGCAGTTCTTCAGCCTTGAACAAATGATGCACATATGCTTTTGTGTATGTCTTATCCACATACGAAGTACCTTCTTCGTCGAGTGGTGTGAAATCAAACTCCCATTTCTTATTTCTGAGATTGATAGTTCCGTGTTTAGTGAAAATCTGTGCGTTGCGTCCATTTCTTGTCGGCATAACACAGTCGAACATATCTACACCTCTTTCTATTCCTTCGAGAATATTTATAGGAGTGCCCACACCCATCAGATAGCGGGGTTTATCCTTTGGCAGTATGGCATTTACCACTTCTATCATCTCATACATCACATCTGTAGGTTCTCCCACAGCAAGTCCTCCGATAGCATTACCGTCAGCCCCTTTGCTTGCAATGTTTTCTGCAGCTCTTTCTCTCAAATCCTTATATGTGCATCCCTGTACTATAGGGAAGAGACTTTGGCTGTATCCATATTTAGGCTCTGTTTCGTTGAATCGTTTTATGCAACGGTCCAGCCATTCTTCTGTCAGTTCGAGCGATTTCTTTGAATACTCATAATCGCTCGTTCCAGGCGGACACTCATCGAAAGCCATAATTATGTCGGCACCAATGCTTCTCTCTATGTCCATCACCTTTTCTGGTGTGAAGAAATGTTTCGAACCGTCTATGTGACTTCTGAATTCCACTCCTTCAGCCTTTATCTTTCTGATGCCGGCAAGTGAGAATACCTGAAAACCGCCTGAGTCAGTAAGCATCGGACGATCGAAACCATTAAACTTATGCAGACCGCCAGCAGCTTCGATAATTTCCAGTCCTGGTCGCAGATACAGATGGTATGTGTTTCCAAGAATAATCTGAGCCTTTATGTCATCCTTCAGTTCGTGCAGATGCACACCCTTTACGGTAGCCTGTGTACCTACAGGCATGAAGATAGGAGTACGGATGTCACCATGAGCAGTATGTATCAAACCGCTACGGGCATTCGTCTTCTCGTCTGAGTGTTCTACTGTAAATGTCAACTTTCTTCTTTTTTATAATAATGCAAAATCCAATACGTCTTTTACTGTTTCTACGTAGTGGAACTTCAATCCCTTCACATATACTGCCGGTACGTCTTCAACGTTTTTGCGGTTTTCGTTGCAGCATACAATATCTGTTATTCCGGCACGCTTCGCAGCCAGTATTTTCTCCTTCACTCCACCAATAGGCAGCACCTTACCTCTTAGGGTTATTTCTCCCGTCATAGCGATCTGCTTTCTTACCTTTCTGCCAGTGATAGCAGACGCGATAGATGTAGCAATTGTAATACCTGCCGATGGTCCGTCCTTTGGAGTAGCTCCTTCCGGAACGTGAATATGTATATTATGTGTTGCGAAGAAGTCTGCCCATGTAGCCTGGTGCTTCAGTCCGTCTTTGTCCAGTTGTTCCTGAACAGATTTTGGCAATGCGGGAGGTTCACCCAGCAAGTCTGTATTTGCTTTCAGATATTGCAGAGCTATGGTTGCCGATTCCTTCATCACATCACCCAGGTTACCTGTAATTGATAGTCCGGCTTGTTTCGATTCGTTATAGCTGGTTTCTATGTAAAGGATTTCTCCGCCTACGCTGGTCCAAGCCAGACCTGTAACTACACCACATTGTGCATTACCTTCGTACTTATCACGTTGGAAGAGTTCTGTACCCAGATACTTCTTCACATCTTCCACCTTCAGTTCTCCCTCCGGCAGTTCGTCAGTCTTAGCATATTCGAGTGTTACCTTACGGAGTAGGGAAGTAATCTTCTTATCCAGTTCGCGTACTCCCGATTCTCTTGTATAGTCCTCGATAATCTTTTCTATGGCAGCCTTTGAAAGTTTTATTCCGCTGTCCTTCATGCCAAGATTATCCAGTTGTTTTGGAACCAGATGACGCTTAGCAATTTCTATCTTCTCCTCTGTCAAGTATCCGCTTACCTCTATCAGTTCCATACGGTCCAATAGTGGAGCAGGAATGTTACCGATATTATTGGCAGTAGCTATGAACATCACTTTCGAAAGGTCATAGTCTATGTCCAGATAATTATCGTGGAAAGCATTGTTCTGTTCTGGATCTAGCACTTCGAGCAGAGCTGATGCAGGATCTCCGTGAGCATTATTCTGAGTCACCTTATCTATCTCGTCGAGGATGAATACAGGATTCGAACTCTTTGCTTTTATCAGGTTCTTTATGATTCGTCCAGGCATAGAACCCACATAGGTTCTGCGGTGACCTCTGATTTCTGCTTCGTCATGTATGCCGCCAAGACTCATTCTCACGTAATTGCGTTTCATAGCTGTGGCAATACTCTTGCCCAGACTGGTTTTTCCTACTCCTGGAGGACCATACAGACAGATGATAGGACTTTTGAAGTCACCTCTCATCTTCAGCACAGCCAAGTGTTCCAGAATTCTCTCCTTCACCTTCTCCATGCCGAAGTGGTCTTTGTTCAGCACCTTCTCTGCGTTCTTTATACTCAGATTATCCTTTGTATATTCACCCCAAGGCAGGTCTGTCAGGGTTTCCAGGTATGAGAATGCAGTCTGATAGTCTGGCGAAGAAGGGTTCTGTCTGTTCAGCTTACGTATTTCATCGTTGAAGAAATTTTTCATCTCCTCGCTCCATTTCAGTTTCTCGGCTTTCTTCTTCAGTTTTGCTACAGAATCTACATCCTCTCCGTCGTTCAACTCATTCTCAATGCGTTCCATCTCCTGTCTGAGGAAATACTCACGCTGCTGCTTGTCTATCTGTTCTTTCGTCTTCTGTTGCAGGTTGTGCTTCAGCATTACAAACTGATACTCTCTATTCAGCAGTCCGAGCAACTTATACGCTCTGTCGTACATATTTGTTTCCTCCAGCAACACAATCTTATCACGATTCTCAATCGGAATATTTGTGCTGATGAAGTTTATAGCCATAGTCTTCTCAGAAATATTGTGCAGAGCAAATGCCATTCCTATCATTGTCTCGTTCATCCTCATCAGCTTGTTGGCAGTTTCCTTACAAGCCTCAACAACAGCATTCCAGTTTCTGTCACCCTTAGCTGGTATGTCTTCAGGGAAGAGTTCTGTTTGTCCCTTCAGGTATGCTCCGCTATCGTCTATGGATATCAGTCTTACACGCTGAAAGCCCTGCAGCAGTGCTGTCTGGGAATTATCCGGCAAACGTATGATACGAATCACTTTCGCTATTACACCTGTATGGTACAGGTCGTTATAGCCTGGTTTGTTTACTCCGTCGTCAATCTGTGAGAACACACCGATAGGCATGTTGTTCTTCTGTGCATTTTCCACCAACTTCAACGAAGACTTCCTTCCTACACTTACGGGCAGGATGGTGTTGGGAAACAGCATCACACCTTTCAGAGGCAGGATAGGGATGAAGTCGTTTGGGGTCACACTGAAATCAATCAGTTTGGCATCTGGCTCATCAAAATTTGCATATAGTGAAATATGATTGCCAGACCCCTCGTCTGTTATTATTTCGTCAAAAAAATCTTCCATTCTGTAACTACGCAATTCAACTAATTTATGAAAAACGGTGCGAAGATAGTCATTTTAAATGAGAAAATCGTAAATTCATAATTAAAAAGTAAAACTGCTAACTCATTAAATGAATTTTTTGTACCTTCGCGCCAATATTTGAACATAGTGAATGATGATACAGTTACGAAAGAACAAAAACAAACGAAATTGGCACACCATTGCCGGGCAACCTCTGACCGAAATGGATAAGCGCATCCTGTATTTTCAGAATAAGGGACATCTGGTTCCTACTCGCGACCTGATAAAGACTCCTGAACAGATAGAGGGAATCCGTGCTGCAGGTGTTATCAATACAGGTGTACTCGACGAGGTGGCAAAGGTGATAAAGGCAGGGATGAGCACATTGGAAATCGACGATTTGGTTTATCAATATACGATGGACCACCATGCTACACCTGCCTGTCTGGGATATGAAGGTTTCCCTAAGAGCTGTTGCACAAGCATCAACGAAGTGGTGTGTCACGGCATTCCAAACGAGGATGACATACTTGAGGAAGGAGACATAATCAATGTGGATTGCACTACTATCCTCGATGGTTACTTTGCCGATGCGAGTCGTATGTTTATCATCGGTGAGACTACTCCCGAAAAGAAACGTTTGGTCGATGTGGCTTGGGAATGTCTGAAGATTGGTGAGGAAACAGCAAAACCATACACATTCGTAGGCGACCTCGGAAATGCTATTGCAAAACATGCACACAAAAACGGATACACTATCGTTCGCGACCTATGTGGTCATGGTGTGGGCAATGCCTTCCACGAAGAACCCGACGTAGAACACTACGGCAAGAAGGGTACAGGTATGCTTCTCGTTCCCGGAATGGTCTTCACCATCGAACCAATGGTAAATATGGGTGATTGGCATGTATTCGTAGATGCCGATGATGATTGGACTGTAGTTTCTGAAGACGAACTCCCCAGTGCCCAATGGGAACACACCTTCGTAATGACAGAAACCGGAGTGGAAATACTAACGCATTAACTTCGTACGAAAACGAAAACTTCGTACGAAAGACGAACCGCTTCGCTACGAAAGACGAAAAACTGTCTTTAAACTCTAAACTCTAAACTCTAAACTTTACACTAATAAATGTACATTCTTGCTATAGAATCCAGTTGCGACGACACAAGTGCAGCAGTACTGCGCGATGGTATCCTGCTCAGCAACGTTACTGCCTCTCAGACCGTTCATGAGGCATGGGGTGGAGTAGTGCCCGAACTGGCCAGTCGTGCTCATCAGCAAAATATAGTTCCTGTAGTAGATCATGCTCTGAAGAAAGCAGGCATCAGTAAATCCGACTTGAATGCCATAGCCTTCACCCGTGGTCCCGGACTGATGGGTTCCCTCATCGTCGGAGTCAGCTTCGCAAAGGGATTTGCACGCAGTCTCGGCATTCCTATGGTGGAAGTAAATCACCTGCAGGGACATGTACTCGCACATTTCATTCGTGAAAGCGAAGATGATCACGACCAACCCACCTTCCCTTATCTCTGTCTCCTTGTTAGTGGTGGCAACTCACAGATTGTCAAGGTAAACAGTTACGACAACATGGAGATACTGGGACAGACCATCGATGATGCTGCAGGTGAGGCAATCGACAAGTGTTCAAAGGTGATGGGACTCGGTTACCCGGGTGGTCCTATCATAGACCGTCTGGCTCGTCAGGGCAATCCTAATGCTTTCGAATTTTCAAAACCAAATATAAAAGGTTACGACTACAGTTTCTCGGGCCTGAAGACTTCCTTCCTGTACAAACTGCAGGACTGGCAACGTGAAGACCCTGATTTCGTGGAGCACCACAAAGAAGACCTTGCTGCCAGTCTTGAGAAAACCATTGTCGATATACTCATGAAGAAACTGCGTCAGGCAGTCAAGGACACAGGCATTCGTCAGGTAGCTGTTGCCGGAGGTGTATCGGCAAATACCGGACTGCGTAATGCCTTCAAGGATCATGCACGTCGTTACCATTGGAAGATATTCATCCCTAAGTTCTCCTATACCACAGATAATGCAGCCATGATAGGTATCACAGGCTTTTTCAAATATCAGGCAGGAGACTTTTGCGATATTGATGCCGAACCATTTGCTAGAATGCAACAATGAAAGAAGTACGTTATTTCTACGTTCCCGATGCTCCTCAGAGCGACCTGCTGCCCGACGAAGAGGCGCAGCATGCCATTCGTGTGCTTCGTATGTCCGAGGGCGATTCTATTGTTCTGCTCGATGGTGTAGGCAATTTCTACGATGCTGTAATTACGGCTACGGACAAGCGCAACTGCCATTATAAGATTCTGTCTTCACGTCATGAGGACAAATACTGGCAGGGACACATCCACCTGGCTATGGCTCCTACAAAGAATATAGACCGCACAGAGTGGACTGTAGAGAAAGCTACCGAGATAGGATTCGACGAACTCACCTTCCTCCGTTGTCAGTTTTCAGAACGCACCCAGGTTAAGGATGACCGCATAGAACGAATCCTCGTTTCTGCTATGAAACAGAGTAAGAAGGCACAGAAACCTCTGCTCAATTCTCTTACCGACTTCCGTACCTTTATTCAGTCGCAGTCTGCTGTGAAACATAAGTTTATCTGCCATTGTTACGAAGGTGAAAAACCCCTTCTTCGCGATGTGCTGCCGAAGGGTGATGATGCACTTGTGATGATAGGTCCCGAAGGCGACTTCTCTATCGACGAAGTGCGTATGGCAGAAGCTGCCGGATTTCAGTCCGTAAGTCTTGGTGCAGCCCGTCTGCGTACCGAAACAGCAGCTCTCGTAGCTGTTCACCTAATGAATCTCAACAACTCCATTTAAATCTATAAGGTTATGAAAAAAATCCTCCCTCTCATGCTTCTTTCGGTTCTTGTTTCATGTAGCAAGAACGAGTATGTCAATCTCATCCCAAAGGATGCCAGTTTCGTACTCTCTGTCGATGTAAAGTCTATTACTGAGAAAGCAGACTTCACCAACTCACCTCTCTATCCTCAGTTTCTCGACTTGGTAAAGGGTTCTGCAAGCCATTCCGCAGAAGCAGTTCAGGGTTATATCGACGACCCTGCAAAGATGGGTATCGACTTCCGCGAACCAGTCTATCTGTTCCAGTCTGCCGATATGTACTGTATGGTTATGGCAGTTTATGACAAAGGCGACCTCGAAGATTTCTTAGAGACACTTCGCAAAGAAGGTGTTTGTGGTGAGATTGAAGAGTCCGACGGACTTTCTATTGCAAAATCACAACTTGGCTGTTATTTTGCTTTCAATAAGAAAGCTCTTCTTATAACAGCTCCTTCCGGTAGTCCTACACAAGAGTATTGTAAGCAGTTCTGCAAACGATTGTTCGACCAGAAAGAGGAAGACAGTTTCCATCAGTCCGAAGCCTACTCTGAATTCGAGGACTTGAAGGGTGAACTTGCTTTCTATGCCGACCTTGCTGCCATACCACAGAATATGACTGACGAAATGAAGGCATGGCTTCCTGAGAATGTCCGTCACAACGACGTTCAGCTCTTCTCTTCTTTCGTTGCTGAAAACGGCAAGGCTGTGTGGTCAACGGCTCTTCAGGGAAAGACAAAGAATGTTCAGAAACTCATCGAAGAGGGAAACAAATACCTCCAGAATATCGACGGAGAATTTATTGAGTCTCCTATGCAGAACTTCTCTCTCTGGGCTTGTATGGGAGTGGAGAAGGGTGCCTTGCTTTCTATGCTCAAAGAGAGCGACACAGGTCGCCAGATGCTGCTTATGATTAATCAGGCTATCGGTATAGAACAGATTCTGCGTCAGGTAGAGGGCGACGTAGCTCTCGTCCTGCCTCCATTCGACAAGAAGGGTGATATAAACGACTTCCTCCTGTTTGCTGAGGTAGATGACGACGACTTCATGGACGATGTTGATTACTGGCAGAAGAGCATGAAGGACTATGGTCTTACTATGACGAAGACTATGGGTAAGAACTACGTAATCAGCGGTGATGACTTCTCTATCAACTGGGGTCTCGACGAAGATAAGATTTACTTCGCTACTCCTAAGATGTTTGCCGCTAACTCAGTAGCTACTCGAAGCGACGTACTCCTTTCTCATAAGGACGAAATCAAAGACTCCTACTTCTATATGTATATTAATGTGCCAGGACTCTTCCCAGCCGACCAGAAGCAGGCAAGTTCTTCATCTGTACTATCTGCCGACAAAGTCCTTGAGGACATCAGTTCTGTCGTCGTTCAGTCAAAGGAATACGACAGCATGGACATCATCATCAATCTGACAGACCAGTCGCAAAACTTCCTGAAAGCCCTGTTTCAGTAAATCATTTCTTTCGCATATAATTATATAATGAATAGCATACAACTCCTACACACCCTGCCCAATGTGTTTTCCGAGCGTACCGGTTTGCAGTCCGACGTATGGCAACAGACCGTCCAACTCGAGAAAGGGAAAGTATATCTCGTTGAGGCTAATTCGGGCACGGGTAAATCTTCTCTCTGCAGTTTCGTCTATGGTTATCGTACCGACTACTCGGGCGATATCCTGTTCGACGACGAGAACATACGCAATTTCTCCGTGAAGCGTTGGATAGACATTCGTCAGAACCACCTCTCACTCCTTTGGCAGGAACTGCGTCTGTTCCCCGAACTCACCTCTATGGAGAATGTTTTGATAAAAAACCGTCTTACCGACTTTCAGGAGCGCCAGCAGATAGAATACTGGTTCGACTGTCTGGGCATCGACGATAAGAAAGACAGCCTCATAGGACGCATGTCCTTCGGTCAGCAACAGCGCGTAGCAATGATTCGTGCCCTCTGCCAACCGTTCGACTTCATCTTCATCGACGAACCCATCTCCCACCTCGACGACACCAACTCCCAGATAATGGCAGACATCCTCATGGACGAAGTACGCCGTCAGGGAGCAGCCGTCATCACCACCTCCATCGGTAAACACCTTCCCCTCCAGTACGATCAAGTTCTAAAACTTTAACGATAACGAAAACGAAAACCAAAACGAAAACGAAAACTTAATTATGCATTATGCATTATGCATTACCCAAAACTTTAAACTTTAAACTTTAAACTTTACTTCATGTCTCTTCTCTGGAAACTACTTCGTCAGCACATATCCATCCCGCAGTTTGCAGGTTTCTTCTTTGCCAACCTCGTGGGAATGGTCATCATACTGCTCGGCACACAATTCTATACCGACGTACAGGCAATCTACGAAAGTGAAGACAGCTTCATGAAAGCCGACTACCTTATCATAAACAAAAAGATAGGAGCCATCACCATGCTCACAGGCAAGAGCGTAGCCTTTACCGAAGAGGAACTCCAGGAGGTAGGCAGTCAGCCCTTCGTGGAGTCAGTCGGATTCTTCACTCCCAGTGCCTTCAACGTGCGTGCAGCCTTCGAAATGGAGGGACTCGCCAACATGTCCACCGATATGTTCTTCGAGTCTGTCCCCGACCGCTTTGTCGATGTAGCTTCCTCCCAGTGGCACTACGAACCCGGAAGTACCGAACTGCCCATAATCCTGCCGAAAAACTACCTCGACCTCTACAACTTCGGTTATGCCTCCTCGCGTGGTATGCCAAAACTCTCTGAGGGCATCGTCGGAGCTGTCACCCTCCACATCACCATTCGTGGCAACGTAGAGAGTGGGGACTTCAACGGACGCATCGTAGGCTTCAGCGGACGCCTCAACACCATCCTCGTGCCTGAGTCGTTCATGAAGTGGGCAAACAGCAAATACGTGGCAAAGAGTGTAGAACCCACACGTCTCATCCTTAAGGTAAGCAACCCTACCGACGACCGCATAGCTAAGTTTCTCTCCGACAAAGGATACGAAACCGACATCGCAAAACTCGATGCTTCCAAGACTACCTACATGCTTAGAGTGATAGTTGCAATAGTCATGGCTGTGGGATTAGTTATCAGTGTCTTGGCATTCTATATTCTGATGCTTTCTATCTACCTGCTTGTGGAGAAAAACTCCTACAAACTGGAGAACCTCCTCATCATCGGATACAGTCCGCTTCGGGTATCTATGCCGTACCAGCTGCTCACCATCATCCTCAACGTTCTGGTGCTCCTTATGGCATTCGGCATACTCCTGCTCGTGCGTAGCATCTACCTCTCCGTCTTTGCCGGATTCTTCCCGCACGTAGCCCATCCGTCACTTCTGCCTTCACTCATTGTAGGCATCTGCATACTGCTTATCGTATCAATCATCAACATCTGTGTTGTAAAAAATAAAGTAATGTCAATATGGAACAGGAAAGACTGATAACCCTCTATACCCAACACTTCGGAGCAGCTCCCGCCAGTATTCAGCAACTGCCTGGTGCAGGCAGCAACCGTCGCTACTACCGCATCACATCGTCCGACGGCTCTTCATACATAGGCTGTATAGGCACCAGCGCTGAGGAAAACCGTTCCTTCATAGCTCTGGCTCGCCACCTCTATAGTCAGGGACTCTCCGTGCCGCAGGTATTCTGTGCTTCCGACGACTGCAACGTATATATCCAGCAGGACCTCGGATCAGTCTCTCTCTTCGACTACATAAAAGAGGGCAGGGAAGCCGGTGGCAACTACTCCGAAGCAGAACAGGCAGTGCTTCGTCAGGTTATGAGCGACCTGCCCGACCTGCAGTTTCGTGGTGGTTCGCCCGACATCTTCCAGCATTGCTATCCGCAGGCAGAGATGGACAGCACATCAGTCATGTTCGACCTCAACTACTTCAAATACTGTTTCCTGAAACTCAGTGGACTGGAATTCAATGAATACACCCTTCAGGCAGACTTCCAGCAACTCTGTGCCGACCTCCTCTCCGAAGATGCCGACACCTTCCTCTATCGCGACTTTCAGGCACGCAACGTAATGCTCCTCGACGGAAAACCCTATTATATCGACTTTCAGGGAGGGCGTCGCGGACCAATCTACTACGACGTGGCAAGTTTCCTCTGGCAGGCATCAGCCCGTTATGGTGATCAGTTGCGCAGTCAGCTCATCGACGTCTATTGGCACAATCTGCAGCGCTACATCACCGCTGCCGACGCACCAGCCTGCTATCGCGGCATGACTAAGGAATGCTTCCTGCAGCGCCTCCACCTCTACGTCTTCTTCCGCATCCTACAGGTACTCGGAGCCTATGGCTATCGCGGACTCTGGGAGAAAAAACGTCACTTCATTGAAAGCATAGCTCCGGCACTCGACAACCTGCGCACAGAACTACAGCGCGGTTCTGCCTCACCATATCCATATCTTCAGTCCGTGCTCCAGCAACTTACTGAGAACACCCCGAAGCAGCTCCTTGCTAAGATGGCTACCCTCCAGCCGCACAAGCAACTCATCGTTCGCGTCTTCTCCTTCTCCTTCAAGAAAGGCATACCTGAAGACGCCTCAGGCAATGGTGGCGGATATGTCTTCGACTGCCGTTCTACCAACAACCCAGGTCGCTATGCCGAATACAAAACCATCACCGGACTCGACCAGCCCGTCATCGACTTCCTCGAGAAAGACGGAGAAATCCTCCAGTTCCTCTCCCACATCTATCCGATTGTCGATTTCCACACCCAGCGCTGGCTCGACCGCGGCTTCTCCGACCTTCAGATCTCCTTCGGATGCACCGGAGGTCAGCATCGTTCCGTCTATAGTGCTCAGCACGTAGCCGAACACCTCCACGAGAAATTCGGAGTCGAAGTGCACCTCTGCCACCGCGAGCAAGGCATCACGCAGATTTTTAAGTAATGGCTTTTGGCTATTGGCTTTACAAAGGGTAGGGAAAGAAAAAGCTGACAAGGCGCTTTGCCCGGTCAGCTTTCGTTTTAGGAGTTAAGAAGTTAAGACGATTGAGGAGTGCGGTAAGTAGTTAAGAAGTTAGAGAAGTTAGAGGAGTTAAGACGATACTGGTCTAGTTTTTTTATCAAGAATTAGAGAATTAGAGAATTATATTTTTCAGTTTTCAATTTCTCTAACATCAACTCTCATACGTCTTTAACTTCGAGCGTAGCGATAACTCCTTAACTCCTTAACTCCTTTATCAATTTTCACCTTTCAATTTTCAATTATGCATTATGCATTAAAAAGGTCCGTGTCCCATACAACTTGTAGTTGTGATAGCTGTCAAAAATGCTGTGAGTGCGGCTACTATAACCTTCACCACTGTCTCAAGAATATCGCGTTTCATAATGTTTAGTTTACTGTTTACAGGTTTTTCGTTTTTCGTCATTCGTCTTTCGTTAGAGGAAAGGGAGCCCCGAAGGGCTCACCTTTCACATCGTTTAGCTCTCGTCAGTGCCATCTTCGGTGCCGCCACCTCCGTTACCTCCGCCTGGGTTTTGGTTTTCGTTTCCGTTACCACCACCCTGGTTCTGGTTAGAACCGTTTTGGTTTTGGTTTTCGTTTTCGTTACCACCATCGGTCTTGCCGTCGCCTTCGCCAGTCTCGTCACCTTCTGGGTCTTCAACTTCACCGGCATCGGTAGTCACGCGCTTCACCAGTTCGCCGTTGCGGTCGTAGCAGGTAATCTGAACTGCCGTTTTAGCCAGTTCGTCCTTCAGATCTACAGAAGGGATGAAGATGATGCGTCGGCTTGTGATGAGAGACGCTTTCACGTCGTTTACGTTCTCTACCGACTTCGAACGGAGTCCGAAGCGCATGTTGCCGAGTCCTGGCAGCGCCACCGAGTGACCTTCTGTTGCCCATGCCTTGATTACCTCACCTGCTGCATCCCAACATGCCTTCATCACGCCCTGGTTCACACCGCTGCGCAGAGCAGCCTCCTTGATCACCTTGTTCTGATTCAGACTGGAGTACATCTCAGGCTTCATCACGTAGCGGTACTTGCCTGTAGATTCCTTGTCAAACTTAAGCAGTCGTTCCACTGCCTTAATCTTAAGTGCCATAAAAATAAAAAATTTTAAGGATGAAAAATCATAACCGCGTCCTTAAAACCTCTTCCTTGAATCGTGTGTTTTTTTGCTATAACTATGAAATTTTTGTTTCTAAACTATGAAAAAATTGTTATATAGTTATGTAGCAAAAAGTGTTGTTTTTTATAAGTTTTGCAACAACGTTGCAAAGGTACAAAATTTTAGAGGCGAAGTCAAGTTTTTCAGCAATTATTTTCGAAAAAATAAGTCCACTTACCCACTTATGCACTTATGCACTTTAGACATCTGTATTTTGGAAAACTTGAAACAGGAATTTTACTATATATATTATATTTTATAATATATATAGTAATTATAATTATTAATTAAATTATAATTACTCTCTCTTCTATTTTATGAAATCGAAAAACCTAAATGTCTAAAGTGCATAACTGCATAAGTGCATAACCTCAGATGTCATGAATACTTTTTTTAAAAGAAAAATGTGATAGTTTCAAGCATCTCTTCTCCACCAGTTGTCTGCATATATCTCTAGGAATTCTTTTACTGTGTACCAGTCGTATTCGTTCCGGTTTGTTGAATTACCGATTAGATTTTTCTCAGAATCATACATAAGCCAATGTGTGGAACGGAGAATACCTCCAATGAGATGACAATACTCTTGTTCGTTATCAGGGTCGTTTTGAAGTGCTTCGAGCATTTGCTCTGATTTAATCCATTTTCTTTCCATAGTTTTTGATGCGAAGGTAGAAGATCGATTAGTGACAGGAAAATATATTTGATCTTTTTTGATCTTTTTTGTTAACTTTTGATCAAATACAGTTTTTATCATTCATTTCAGCTTATTTTGCATAATGTATGAAGAAATACAGCATAGAAGTGTTGGAGGTGCTTAGTCGCATTGTGGAAGTAGAGGCCTTGAATGAAGAGGACGCTATCCGGCAAGTGTGGCAGAAGTATAAAGAGTGTGATATTGTGCTGGATGATTCTGACTACAAATTAACTGAAATAAGCGTAAAAGATGAAAAAAAGAAGTGAATGCTTGTTAGTTACAGAATGAATCGCTAACTTGCAACGCTTTTGATACTCATCATGAGCGCAAATAACATTGTGGAAATTAGATAGCAGTATCTAAATTCGAAGAGGCTTTTAACGAAAACAGTCCACCAAACTAACAGTAGTTACAGAGAGTCTCGGGGAATGCGGATACGCCTATTCTATATAGGCGTACCCCTTCCTTTCCTTCTCTCTGTACGGGCATCTGTGGTGGACGGCCTTCGTTAGGAGTTGGAAAACGGAGGTGGTGCGCTTTCTTTTTGTCCACTCCAAAAAGACAAAAAGACGATGAGTACAGAAGCGAAGCCTTTTTTAAAATGGGCTGGAGGCAAAGGACAACTTTTATCACAACTTTACGAACATCTGCCTGCTGATTTACAAGGTCAGGCCTTTACGTATGTCGAACCATTTGTGGGTGGTGGTGCGATGCTATTCTATATGTTACGGATGTTTCCTCATATCACTCATGCAGTAATCAATGATATAAATCCTCATCTGGTGACAGCTTATCAGGTCATAAAAGAGCAGCCAGAGGAACTGATAAAAAGACTTTCTGATTTGGAAGGTGATTATTTCTCGCAGCCGAACGAAGAAGCTAAAAAAGTTTTTTTTCTTGATGTCAGAAACATTTTTAATGAAAAAACACTTGACGATGTTGACCGCACTAAGTATTTGATGTTTTTGAATCGGACTTGTTTTAATGGTCTTTACCGCGTAAATGCTAAGGGAAAATACAATGTACCATTTGGTCGCAACTTACATCCCACAATCTGCAATAGCGACACTATTCTGGCTGATAGCGAGGTGCTTAATCGCGTTGACGTAACTATACTCAATGGCGATTTTGAACAGACTATACATGAAATGAAAGGTGGGCTAAATTTTTTCTATATAGATCCACCTTATCGTCCACTAAATGCGACATCGAGTTTTAATTCGTATGCGAAAGAAGAGTTCAACGACAGCGAACAGGTTCGTCTGCGTGATTTTTGTAGTCGTTTAAACGAAATACCAAATGTCAGATGGATGTTGAGCAATTCTGATTGCTCTGCAAAAAATCCTGACGACACTTTTTTTGAGGAGATATATTCCAAATTCCACATTCATCGGGTATTTGCTTCTCGTGCAATCAATGCTAACCCTCAAAAGAGAGGAAAACTTACAGAATTATTGATAAAAAACTATGAATAAGAACTTTGACCTTTTTATGTCTCAGCTTCAAGAGACCAATCAGACGCTCGATTTCTTTTGTGATTTTGACAAAATATCAGCAAATGTTGCAGAAGTGGAAATGAGTCTGAATACTTTGAACTACCTTATAGGTAAAGAGGATTTATCAAAAGGGGTCAAGGACATTTGGTTGCGTGATCCTAAAGTGTTTGAGGTATTAGGGATTTTAATTGCAGTAAGAGATGAAGGCAAAAAGCCTATAGTAGATGAAGATGGAAACATTGTTCTTCTGAAAAGCTTCTTTAATTCGGAAGAGAAGGTTGTGGAATTCTTGTGTGGAACTGGACTTGCAGATATTTTTAAATCGCGCCGTATAAAGAATCTTGTGGATTATGTGTTTGGTATTGAGACAGGGCTTGACACAAATGCCCGCAAGAATAGAAGTGGACATATCATGGAAAATACTGTTGCCCAGAGGTTTAAGAAAGCTGGAATAAAATTCCGTCAGGAAGTATATTCCTCTGAGTTCCCTGAATTGTCTGTACTCGGAACAGACGAGAAACGTTTTGACTTCTATATCGATTCTAACCACAAGAAATATCTGATTGAGGTGAATTTCTACAGTGGCGGAGGTTCAAAACTTAACGAGGTGGCACGAGCATATACAGAGTTGGCACCAAAGGTCAATTCTGTTAATGGTTTTGAATTTGTTTGGATTACTGACGGAATCGGTTGGAAATCTGCCAGAACTAAATTGGAAGAAGCTTACAATACCATTCCAAGCGTGTATAATCTTACAAATATAGACTCCTTTATTAAACTTCTTAATAATGCTTAAGGCATACTATAAATCCCCCAACCACGATTTCAATCTGCTTCATGGCGACACTTTTGAACTGCTGCCACAGTTCAATTTCAAGTTCGACATGATATTTGCTGACCCGCCATATTTTCTGTCGAGTGGTGGTATTAGTGTGCAGAGTGGAAAGGTAGTTTGTGTGGATAAAGGTGAATGGGATAAGAGTATGTCTCCAGAAGAAATCAATGAATTTAACCTGAAGTGGCTTTCATTGTGCAGAGAAAAGTTGAAGGATAAAGGTACAATTTGGATTTCTGGCACATACCACAATATATTCTCTGTTGCAAATTGTCTGACGCAGTTAGGATATAAGATTCTAAATGTAATTACTTGGGCAAAGACAAATCCACCTCCAAACATTTCGTGTCGCTATTTTACCTACTCAACTGAGTTTGTTATCTGGGCGAGAAAAAAGGAAAAGGTGGCTCATTACTATAATTATGAGTTGATGAAACATATCAACGGAGATACGCAAATGACTGATGTGTGGCGACTGCCAGCGATTGCACCTTGGGAGAAAAAATGCACAAAACATCCAACACAGAAACCGCTCGGCTTGCTCTCGCGCATCATCATGGCTTCTACTGAGCCTGGCGCTTGGATACTAGACCCATTTGCAGGTAGCAGTACGACTGGTATTGCTGCAAACCTCCTTGGACGCAGGTATCTTGGCATAGAACGCGAAGCGGATTTCGCTGCCATCAGCAAGGCTCGCCGTGAGGAAATAGAGGACATAAAGACTTTCGCTACATACAAAAGGAAGATTCCTGATATCGTCAAAGCAGAGGATACACAAACTGATTGCTTCAGATGTAATGAGGATATTGATATTAGACTGCCTTTCCTGGAATAATGGGGCTATTGGGCATTGTGGGGTTAGTGGGCTATGCAGCTATGTAGGTCTAATGGACATTATGGGTCTAATGGGCATTATGGGGCTAATGGGCAGTGCTGCTATGTGATGGGCATTATGGGGCTATGCCTAATCAGCCTAAATTACCCAATAAGCCTATAGAATATTTTCGGGGGGAGGTGGATTTTTTTGAGGTAGGAGGATGGTAGTTTCAGAAATATACTCTATCTTCGCAAGGTGAAATAAATTTAGTACCATTTTAATATAGTTAGAAATGAACTGAGGTATGGACGAAGATAAGGATTTTCTGCGGCAAGACAATAATTACCGGACACTTAAGGCTTTTAAGAAGGCTGAATGTATCTATGATGTCACGTATTATTTTGCTCATACTTTTCTGCAATCTAACGATAGGACTGTTGACCAGATGATTCAGGCTGCCCGCTCAGGAAAGCAGAATCTGGCTGAGGGTAATATCGATGGTATCACTTCTCGTGAATTGGAGTTGACGCTGACAAATGTGAATAGAGCCTCGCTTCACGAATTATTGTTGGACTATGAGGATTATCTGCGTGTACGTGATTTGGAGCAGTGGAAATTTGATGACCCTCGTTGTGTGCAGACGCGCGAATTTTGTAAAGCTCACCTCGACTCAGCTGTTTTTAGGCAGAAAATAAAAGAACGTTCAGATGAGACCATTGCCAACATTGCCATTACATTGATTCGTCAGTGCGATGTACTGATAAAGGGTTTGATTGAATGGAAGAAACGCGACTTCATTGAAAAAGGTGGAATCAAAGAGGAAATGTACAAGGCAAGAAAGAACTGGCAAAAGAAAAACGGTGCCTACGGCTCGATTCCTTATGAAGGACATGGATATAACCGGGGTAATGAGAAAAAATAGGTTATGGGGCAATGCCTAATCAGCCTAAAACACCCAATCAGCCCATTGAATTATTCCTACTCATTCCGGATGGGTAGGATTTTTTTTGAGATGACATATTTCTTCAATTGTTAAATAAGATCAAAAATTAACACTCGAAGATCTCCGGATCTTTTCGAGATCGGCTTTTTTCATACCTTTGCACCCTTGTATGAAAAAGCACGATTATCTAACACATAAAGAAGCTGTCAAAAAGGCTTTAGAGGAACTTGGCGGAAGAACTAAGTTATCGTACATTTATCCTCACGTAATACCTTATATAAAGTATAAGCCAGGAAGTGATATTAAAGCTACACTTCGCCGGCTTCTTCAAACTACTCCAGACCTTTTTCGTCACACAGAAGGCATGAAGGGGTGGTACGAATTAGTTTCGTATCAGGAAGAACTTGTCGAAAAGGATAGAGTAATCTCGGAACTTATGAAATCTCAGGTAACGAAGGAGCGTATCATTGAGGCCTTTAATGACTATGATTCATTTTCTGAACGTATGTTTGCAAAAATGTTGATGATACATATGTTTAAAGGGGTTCCTGCATGGGAGAGTGCCTACAAGGAGATGAAGAAAACGGGCTATTTTGCACAAGATAATATTTCCATCAATATAAGCAATAACTTTTATGGTCCTGTAGGACAACACATAGATAAAGTCGATAAAATAGAAAAATATTGACAGCAATGGAAAAGGATAAGAAAAGCGAAATTCATATAACCAACAATTTCAATGCTCCCATAGGGCAGCATATTGATCATGTTGATACCATAAATTTCCGTATGGATGGAGAAGGCAGGTTCGAATTTGGTATTGTGGAAAATGTAGATAATGGTACAGAACCTTCAGAAGAAAAGCCCAATGAAGAGTTGTTTCACTTCGTTCACCCAGAAATAGAAGATGAAGAAGCATGGAAAATTCACAATGCTGTGAAACGATTGGTGAAAACTCAGACAATACCAGATATATGTTTGTATTTGAAAGAACAAAAACTGAAGGGCAAAGTGTTGCTGCCTTCTAATCCTGCTAACATGTATAAAGAACTTGTGCGAATGGGTATGCCAACAGGTGAAGGCTTTAGTGAAAAGCATTTCACGAATACATATAAGAAATAAGCTATTCCATATTTAATATTTAAGCATCAGGGTAATTCTGGTGCTTTTTTTGTGCTTTTACAAAGGCTTTTTCGGGAAAGTAAGGGATATTACGGGATAGTTCGGGGAGGGCTTTCTGAAAAGGAATTTTAAATAAATCATACTCTCTACCTTTGTGTCAGAAAAATTCTTCTGGCCAGAAATTTTTCTTTTGTATTAACTAAAAATCATTTATAAAAAATGGAAGCAACAGTAAGAATTATTAGTCAGTCAGAACTTATCACTCGTAAGTACACTGACAAGAAAAGCGGTGAACAGAAGGTAATCAATTCTGTGTCACTGAAGTTGACAGATGGTATTGATAGTTTTCTTGGTGAGATCACTGGAGAGAGAGCTGTGAACTGTCCGAAGTTTGACCCTACTCATACGTATCGAGTACAGTGCTCGATGGTGGTGCGTGAGTGGAATTCACAACAGACAGGAGAAGCTATGCAGGCAACAACTATTTACATCGATAAGATAAACCTTGTTTAATTCATAATTCATAATGCATAATGCATAATTAGAAGAAAAAATTATGAAAAAGTTACAGAAGTCGTATAAGTCGAACACTCGTATCTATGAGGATGGTTCGATTGAAGTGGAGCCACAGGCTCAGGGTACCCCAAGTCAGAAGGATGTGAAGAAGGTGGGGAAATCGAAACGATACATCACCAGCGGTAAGAGTCCGCTGACTTGTGTGGAACTGAAGTGTCCGGAGAATGTGCCTGATAAGGCTGCCTATTTCCGCAAGGAACTGGAGAAGCTGACGAAGGATATTCAGATTGAAGAACCACAGATGCCTGATGGCGAGTTTCTGCTGAATGAACAGAATGTGAAGGTGAAGTTCTCCGGTAAGGAGAAGAAGGTGGTGGCATGGCTCACTTTCGATGCTCAAGGACTGATAGAAGTAAGGAGAGAGTTGTACAATTTAACAAGCAAGATTGACAAATGTTTTGTTATCAACGAAACTTCGGTCTGCCAACAGAAATAGTAACTCCGGAAATGTTTCGGGCGCTTATCACAGCGCCTGAAACTATTAAAAAAGTCAGGGAGGCTCGCGAGGCGCTGGCACGTGGCGATAAAAAGATGTACAACCAAATTAAGAATAGTTTGCCAATAGCAGTTTTTATTGCAACCTTTAATGAGTCGGAGAAGGAGTTTGAGAATAAGAGGACTGGCGAGAAGACGAAAAAGAAAGGTGCGTGGCGACTACAGAAGGAAAGTAATATAAACGGATTGTGCGTCATTGATTTTGACCATGTGGAGGGCGATGTGCGTAAGGTATGGGAAGAGGCCTTCGCTAAGCTTTCTGACGAAGATAAGGCAAGGGTGCTGTATGTGTTCGTTACGCCATCGGGTCATGGATTGAAGGTGGTGTTTATTGCAGACCCGAATGAGGGTAATCTGATAGATAATCAGATTGTGTTTTCCCTAAAGTTGGGACTGAATCCAGACGAGTCGGGTAAGGATGCCAGCAGAGGTGCTTTCCTGACTACTCAGGATGACATTATACTAATTGACGAAGACAGACTTTATTCTTACGAAAACGAGGAGTTTGCAAAGAAGTATGGGGAGGATTACAGAAATGGGCGTAGCGGAGCTACTATTATCGATAGTGAAAAGTTAAAAGTTAAAAGTGAAAAGTTGGGGAACCCAAACGAAAACGAAAACGAAAACTCACATTTCACATCTCACATTTCACATTTCACATCTCCACTAGAATACCGCGGAGTGAGTTTTCAGAAGATTATTGATGCGTGGAGTAAGCAGCGGTTTAGCGAAGACGGAGCTTCGAGACATGATGCAAGTGTGAGGTTGGCTCGTGACTTGTATATCATGACAGACCGAGATAAGGCAAAGACTTTGTCGCTGTTGCTGGCTCAGCCCTGGGTGCAGGAAATCATTGAGGAACGTAAGGAGAATGTGGAACGCACCGTGAATGATGCTGCTGAATATGTGGCAGCACAGGAGAGCGAGAATGCCAAGAAGGGCAAGGCGTGGTTGCCGAAAATCTCTAAGGAGATGAGTGAGGTTTTGGGTAATGAAAGTACGAATGACGAAAGACGAAAGACGAATGACGAAAAACAATCTGACACCTCTCAGAATGAGGACGTATATTCTCAACTGCCACTGGACGAATGGGCTAAGGAACTGGAGGAGATGGCTGGACATTATCCTTGCATGAAGGAACTGTTCCTGAATGTGCATCCGCATAAGATGCCAGCAGTTCTGTTTGCCAGTGCTGCTCTGTTCGGAACTCTTATGACAAGGGCTTGGTATCATTTCTGGTACGAACCGGAAATCATACGCAGACTGAATTACTGCATCTTCATCATCGGTGACCCTGGAGCTGGTAAGAATATCGTGGAGAAGTTCTACAAGAAAATTGCAGACCCGATGATTCAGGCTGACAGCTGTCTGATTGATGCCGTAAACCGCTATAAGGAAGGACGCACAGAACGCACTACCTCGACAAAGGCACAGAAAGGCGAGGCTCTGAAACGACCTGTGGTAGGTATCCGTGTGCACCCAGCTCGAACTGCTACCGGTGAGTTTATACGACACATGAATGCTGCTATCGAGACTATTCAAGGCGTGGATTTGAATCTGCATATGTTCTCGTTTGATGCGGAACTGGATAACGTGACGAAGCAGAATAAGGGTGGCGACTGGAAAGACCGCGAAATTCTGGAACTGAAGGCTTTTCATAATGAAGAGGACGGACAGATGTATGCTAATCAGGAGAGTGTGACGGGTATGTTCAATGTGTTCTGGAATTTCATCTATACAGGTACGCCTTATGCCCTACATCGCAAGGTGAACCAACGGAATTTCGGAACTGGTATGTCAACCCGACTGGCTGTAATTCCACTGCCCGATAAGGGACTGGCTAAACGCCATCAGCAGGTGGATGCGGAAGCTAACGAAACTCTAAAGACTTGGGCTTACCGACTCGATAAGGTGGAGGGCGAACTGCCAATAGAGGCACTGAACGACGAAACCTATGAGTGGCAATCGCAACGCATGGAGGTGGCTGAGTTTAATGGCGATAAGGCTGACAGAACACTGCTGAAACGTATTCCGTACTACGGCATTGGTATTTCGTTGCCCTTTATCCTGATGCGACACTGGGATGAGTGGCAGGAGTCAAGTACGCTGACAATGGATGAACGCGATAGAAAACTCTGCAAACTGGCTATGGAAATACAGTACCGCTGCCAGAAGTTTTTCTTCGGCGAGATGGCTTTCAACTATTTTGCTGACCAAAATAAGGAGTTTGTCGTAAGGAAACGTACTACACGATATGATATGTGTTTCCGTAAGTTGCCCGAAGAGTTCAAAACACAACAGTTTATGGAATGTTTCGGAGTGTCTCAGTCGGCAGCTTCGCGAGCTATTACTAGGTTTCAAAAGGATGGCATGATAGAGAAATTGAAATACGGAGAATATAGAAAGATTGTAAGCGAGTTGCCATAAGACACTTATGCACTTATGCACTTATGCACTTTAGACATTTACAATTTGAAAGTTTAAGGAGTTTAAGAAGTTCAAGGAGTTTAATAGTTTAAGAGGTTTAAGAAGTTGAAAGTTATGAATTATAAATTGACATTGGATATGTTGAAGAAGGTGTGCAAGCCTTCTTCAACTTCGGAGGAGAAACTGGCGGAGTTTTGTTCGCAGTTTAATTTTTACGCAATTGATTTCGGACTCGATAATGAGCTGAGGGCAGTAGCGTTCCTTGCTCAGGTGTTCTCAGAGACGGGGTATCTGCAGAGTCTGGAGGAGAACCTGAATTACTCGGCAGAGCGTATCATGCAGGTGTGGCCGAAGAGGTTCAACAGGGAGAGAGCTGTGGCGTGTGCCCATAATCCGGAGAGACTCGCCAATACGGTTTATGCTGACCGGTTGGGCAACGGAAATTACTATTCCGGTGACGGTTTCCGCTATCGTGGACGCGGATGCCTGATGCTGACGGGCTATCATAATTATTTCCAGTTTCTGGAGTTTGCGATGGTGGAGTACGGCATGAATCTGTTGCCCGAAGATGTAAGTCGCTACCCAGCTGCTATCCTGAGTGCTATGTGGTTCTGGAAGGAGCACCGACTGAACCGATATGCCGACATGGGGGATATTGATGCTATCACCAGTGAGGTTACTGGCAGCCTTGCAGAAGCGGAAAACCGAAAACGGAGGTATATTAGAGGGTTGGTAACGGTTAATCAATGCATAATTCATAATGCATAATGCATAATTGAAAATTGAAAGGTGAAAATTGATAAAGGAGTTAAGGAGTTAAGGAGTTATCGCTACGCTTGAAGTTAAAGACGTATGATGGCTGATGTTAGAGAAATTGAAAACTGAAAAATATAATTCTCTAATTCTCTAATTCTTGATTAAAACCAATTCTTGACAATTTGAGCTGACATTAGTTTGTCGGCTCATTTTTTCCTATCTTCACGAATCACACGAATAGTTTTCGTGTTTCGTTATTCAAAGATTTTTGCCCAAGCACGGAAGCGGGCGGTGCCGTCTTCTCCGAATTTGAGTAGTTTGTTGCAAGCCTCATCTACTGTGCGTTCGTATTCGAGGTGGGTTTTGGAGAAGAATTTGTCGGCATAGCAAATGATCTGTTCTTCGATGGTGACAGGGAGGTAGTCCTGCAACGGAAGGGGTAGGGACTGCTTCTGTATGTCGGCAATGGTGATGCCAGAACCTGTGTGGCGTTCGCATACTCTGGCATGATTCTCAAAACCTTCGTTGCGCACGAGTTGGGCTCCGAGGATGCCGTGACGGATGTAGGGTTCGGTGCCGAAACAGTATATGACTGGGGCGTTGGTAAGGAAGATGCCTATATCATGGAGCATGGCGGCTTCTTCAACAAACTGACGGTCGGCACGGAGTTCGGGGTGGTTATCCACTATTCGAAGCGCCTTGTCGGCTACAAGACGCGAATGTACCATGAGAATGTGTTTGAGTTCATTCTCTTCAGGATAATACTTATCGATTATTTTCTGATAGTCCACGATGAAAAGTTTAAAGTTTGGTTATTATATTTTGTGCAAAAGTAGTGGAAAAATCCAAAAAATCAGCGTATCTTTGCACGAAATTTGAAAAAATACAGATAGACACCAATGGAATTAGCAAGTAAGTACTCTCCACAGGAGATTGAGAAGAGATGGTACCAGTACTGGATTGACAATAAGTTGTTCGCCAGCAAACCTGATGGTCGTGAACCATATACAATCGTTATTCCGCCACCAAACGTGACGGGTGTGCTCCACATGGGACACATGCTGAATAATACTATTCAGGATATTCTGGTGCGTAAGGCTCGACTCGACGGCAAGAATGCTTGTTGGGTGCCAGGTACTGACCACGCTTCGATTGCTACTGAGGCTAAGGTGGTAAACCGACTGGCAGAACAGGGTATCAAGAAGCGCGACCTGACTCGTGAGGAGTTCTTGAAACATGCTTGGGCATGGACTGACGAACACGGTGGCATCATCCTGAAACAGTTGCGCCGACTGGGTGCAAGCTGCGACTGGGACCGCACGGCTTTCACTATGGACGAGAAACGTAGCGAAAGCGTTATGAAGGTGTTCGTAGATTTGTACGACAAGGGTTTGATTTATCGCGGTCTGCGTATGGTGAACTGGGACCCTAAGGCTCAGACCGTACTCTCCACTGAGGAGGTTATCTACCGCGATGAGAAGAGCAAGCTGTTCTATCTGAAGTATTATGTAGCTGATCCGGAAAACCTGCAGTCGGTAGGCGGTAAGGTGTCTATCGAGACTCTGACTCAGGAAGGTAACGTGATTCATAAGGACTCGAAGGGTTATTATGCTGTTGTGGCTACTACCCGTCCGGAGACTATCATGGGTGATACGGCTATGTGTATCAATCCGAAAGACCCGAAGAACCAGTGGTTGAGAGGTCATAAGGTGATTGTGCCACTGGTGAACCGTGTGATTCCGGTTATCGAGGACAGATACGTAGATATAGAATTCGGTACAGGCTGTCTGAAGGTGACTCCAGCTCACGATGCCAACGACTATGCTCTGGGTAAGACTCACAATCTGGAGACTATCGATATTTTCAATCCGGACGGAACCCTGAGTGAGGCAGCAGGGCTGTATGTAGGTCAGGATCGTATGGATGTGCGCAAGCAGATTGCTATCGATTTGCAGGCTGCAGGACTGATGGAGAAGATTGAGGACTACGATAATAAGGTAGGTTATTCGGAGCGCAACTCAGATACTGCCGTAGAACCACGTCTCTGCAAACAGTGGTTCCTCAATATGAAGCATTTTGCTGACATCGCTCTGCCACCGGTACTCGAGGGTAAGATTAAGTTCTACCCAACGAAGTATGTAACTACTTACCGCAACTGGCTGGAGAATATACAGGACTGGTGTATCAGTCGTCAGCTGTGGTGGGGACACCGCATTCCGGCGTACTTTGTAAACGAAAACGATAACGAAAACGAAGAGGAGAAGTATGTAGTTGCCCTGACACCTGAAGATGCTCTGAAGAAAGCTCAGGAGAAATACGGCAAGAACATAACGATGGATATGTTGCAGCGCGACGAAGATGCTTTGGACACTTGGTTCTCTTCCTGGTTGTGGCCAATCAGTCTGTTCGACGGAATCAACAATCCGGGCAACGAAGAGATTAAGTACTATTATCCTACATCGGTACTCGTGACTGGTCCGGACATTATCTTCTTCTGGGTAGCCCGCATGATTATGGTAGGCGAGGAGTACCTGAAGGATGTGCCTTTCCGTAGTGTTTACTTCACAGGTATCGTTCGTGATAAGTTAGGACGCAAGATGTCGAAGTCGCTCGGAAACTCACCAGACCCGCTGGGACTCATAGACCAGTACGGAGCTGACGGAGTGCGTATGGGTATGCTGCTCTCAGCACCTGCAGGAAATGATATCCTGTTCGACGAACAACTCTGTCAGCAGGGTGCTGCTTTCTGTAATAAGATATGGAATGCCTTCCGACTGGTTCAGGGCTGGCAGGTAGATAACAGCTTGCAACAGCCTCTGAGCAACGCAAATGCGTCGGCTTGGATGGAGGCAAAGATAAAGACTGCATACGTGGAGATTAACGACCTGTATAGCAAGTACCGCCTGAACGAGGCTCTTATGTCTGTATTCAAACTGTTTACCGACGAGTTCTCCGGCTGGTATCTGGAAATGATTAAACCTGCTTATCAGGCTCCGATAGATCAGAAGACTCTGAAGGAAACCCTCTGTTTCTTCGAACAACTGATGAAGATTATTCATCCGTTCATGCCGTTTATCACGGAGGAACTGTTCCAGCACATCGCAGAACGCAAGGATGGCGAGAGCATCATGGTAAGTCCGCTCGAACTCGCTGCTCCTACTGCTAAGGATGCCGACATCATTGCTAAGTACGAAGAACTGAAGCAGGTGGTTTCAGGTGTGCGTGCTGTACGCCAGAGCAAGAATATCTCTCCACGCGAACCACTCACCCTGGAGGTAGTTGCCGCAGGAGCTGATAACATCACGAAGGACGAGGCTCTGAGTCAGACCATCAACAAGATGGCTTCGCTCTCCGACATCAAGTATGTAGATGAGAAGAGCGACGGTACTTCTGCATTCATGATTGGTACTACAGAATATGCTGTGCAACTGGGTAACCTCATTGATACTGAGGCTGAAATACAGAAGTTGGAAGCTGAACTGAAGCACTTGCAGGGATTCCTCGTAAGTGTACAGAAGAAACTCTCGAACGAACGTTTCGTAGCTAATGCTCCTGCACAGGTAGTAGAACTGGAACGCAAGAAGCAGGCTGACGCAGAGTCAAAGATTGCAACTATAACTGAAAGTCTGGCTAAACTGAAATAACTGAGTATGGCAAGAAGCATGTCGAAAGATGAACTTCTTAGCTTAGTCAGAAAAGGCGCAAGAAGTATGTCGTGGCAAGAAAAGCTGCGACTTACTGTTTTGTTGAGTCTGCCGGCAATGGTGGCACAGATTTCGTCGGTAGCTATGCAGATAATCGATGCTGCGATGCTGGGACATCTTGGCACGCTGGAGTCGGCTACCGTAGGACTCGTTTCCACAACTATCTGGATGTTTGGCGGTTTGTGTAGTGCTTTTGCAACTGGTTTTGCCGTACAGGTAGCCCACAGAGTAGGAGCTGAGGACGGAGAGGGTGCCAGAAACATAGTGCGACAGGGTATGGTGGCTTGTCTGGGATTCGGACTGATGATGATGTGTATAGGACTCGCCATTGCTCCTATGCTGCCACATTGGTTGGGAGCCGAGAAGGCTCTGTGCAAAGGCGCTTCGGAGTATTTCAGCATCGTGGCAATAGCCTTCCCCGTGCTGGAGATGAATATGCTGGCAGCAGCCAGTCTGAGATGTTCGGGTAATATAAAGGTACCGAGTTTTCTGAATGCCATGATGTGTGTGCTGGACATGCTGTTCAACTATTTGTTTATCTTCGGACTGAATATGGGTACAAAAGGTGCTGCCGTAGGTACTCTCGTGGCTTACATAATCACTATGGTGCTGATGATGTACTACCTGACGATGAAGGACGAGCGACTCCGTTTTGCTCTGGACGCAGCTGCTACAGGAGCATGGAGTATGCTGACTTTCCTACCCAAGAAAGAAACCCTGAAGAGTGCACTCAGAATTGGTTCGCCGATAGGACTGGAGAGAGGGGTTATGTGCGGAGCTCAGATTGCTATCACACGAATTATTGCTCCGCTGGGTTCGGTAGCCATTGCTGCCAACACCTTCGGAATCAATATAGAAAGTCTGTGCTATATGCCCGGATACGGTATTTCAGAAGCTACCACAACGATGGTGGGACAGAGTGCCGGAGCAGGACGTAAAGACCTGATGAGGAGTTTTGCGTGGATTTCTATGGCTCTGGGTATGTCGATTATGGCTCTGATGGGACTGCTGATGGCTGTGTTTGCACCAGAGATGATGAGTATAGTGACGAACGACCGGAATGTGATAGATCTGGGTGCTGAGGTACTTCGTATTGAGGCTTGGGCAGAACCTATGTTTGCTGCAAGCATAGTGGCTTACGGAGCTTTCGTAGGTTCTGGAAATACTCTGATTCCGAGTGTTCTGAACCTGGGCAGCATATGGATTGTGCGACTCACGCTGGCTACTATCCTGGCTCCGACGATGGGACTCAGAGGCGTGTGGATTGCTATGTGCATAGAACTCTGCTGGCGAGGACTTGTGTTCATTATCAGACTGATGGGCAGAAGTTGGACGAAGGAAAGTGTTTCGGAAGTGAAAGAAGAACTGAAAGGATAAGAATACATTATAATATATAAATGGAAATAATAAAGAATAAAGAATTTGGTGGCGAACGTCCGTTGTATGCATCCCATAACCTCAGATTGGAGGATGTGACCATACATGTGGGTGAGTCGTCGATTAAGGAAAGTAGTAATATAGAAGCTGAAGGCTGTACCTTCGAGGGTAAGTATGTGTTTTGGGAAACCGACGACTTCAAGGTGAACAATTGCTACTTTGCCGAGAGTGCCCGAAGCAGTCTGTGGTATTCACGCAGGGTGAAGATGACAAACTGTAAGGTAGATGCTCCGAAGCTGTTCCGCAGGATGGATGGCATCGATGTGGAGAATACTGATTTCCCGAACGGGGAACAGTATCTGTGGGACTGCAAGAATATACGCATGAAGAATGTGAAGATAGAGAATTGCGACTATGCATTCATGCATTCGGAGAATATTTATCTGGAAAACTACCGACAGGAAGGTAATTATGGGTTCCAATATGCCAAAAACGTGGAGATACATAATGCTCTGATAAATTCAAAGGATTCGTTTTGGGAATCGGAGAACGTAACTATCTACGACTCAGAGATAAACGGAGAGTATCTTGCCTGGTACGGAAAGAACATAAAACTCGTACGCTGTCATCTGACTGGTGAACAGTTGCTCTGTTATGTTGACGGACTCATACTGGAAGACTGTACCTTCGGAGATGACGCAAATCTGATACTGGAATACTCTACCGTGAACGGAACAATCAAGGGGGATGTTCACAGCATTAAGAACCCTACAAGTGGAACTGTGAGAGTGGAAGGAAAGGTAGGGGAAATCATTTGGGACGAGAACCAAAAGGCTCCTGCTGATGCTAAAGTAATAGTTGAAGGAAAATGAAATATAATTTTGATAAGCAAATTGATAGACGTGGCACAAACTGCGTGAAGTGGGACGAGTTTGACGACCCCGAAATTATTCCTATGTGGGTGGCAGATATGGACTTCGAAACAGCTCCATGCATCACGAAGGCTCTGAAGGAAAGAATGGAACACGGTTGCTACGGATATACTTTCGTGCCAGACAGTTTTTATAATGCTACGATAGACTGGTTTAGCCGCAGACACGGGTGGAAGATTAGCGGAAAACAGGCTTTCATCTACACAAGTGGTGTGGTTCCGGCTCTGTCTGCTATCATCAAGGCTTTGGCAAAGGAAGGCGAGAAGGTGCTTATCCAAACTCCTGTATATAATTGTTTCTTCTCAAGCATCAGGAATAATGGTTGCGAAGTGGTGGAAAACCCTTTGCTGCAAGGCGAAAGCGTAGGTGTGGATTGGGAAGACTTCGAAAAGAAATGTGCCGACCCGAAGGTGAAGGTGTTCGTGTTGTGCAACCCTCATAATCCTGTAGGCAGGGTGTGGACAAAGGAGGAACTGACACGAATGGGGAATATATGTCTGAAGAATGGTGTGTTCGTGGTTAGTGACGAGATACATTGCGAATTTGTATATTCAAAAGAATCGCCATACACTCCATTTGCTTCTATATCAGAAGAATTTGCCCAGAATTGTGCTGTATGCGTGTCGCCAAGCAAGGCTTATAATATAGCAGGACTGCAAATAGCTAATATCATTACGGAAAATAGTGATGTGAGAGCACGGATTGATAAGGCTATCAACATAAACGAGGTGTGTGATGTGAATCCGTTCGGAGTGATTGCCCTGCAGGCTGCGTACAGCAAAGAAGGAGAGGAATGGTTGGATGAACTTTGTGAATATATCCACGGAAACTATCTTTTGGCAAAGGGTATGATAGAAAAGGATTTGTCAGAAGTGAAGATTACTGAGTTGCAGGGAACTTATCTGATGTGGGCAGATGTGAAAGCCCTGGGACTGAAGTCTGCAGAACTATGTAGTTTGTTGCAGAAAGAAGGTAGGGTGTATGTGAATCCAGGTACTATGTATGGAGAAAAAACAGGCGAGGGTTACATTCGTATAAACCTCGCCACACGTCGTTCCCTCGTTGAAGAGGGTATGAGAAGACTCATCAGAGTTTGTTGTCAGCATCTGGGAAGATAACTGCAGGTTTCCAGCGCTTTGCCTCCTCAAAGTCCATAATGGCATAGGACATGATGATGATGACATCACCAATCTGAACCTTACGCGCAGAAGCACCATTGAGACAGATGCAACCACTACCGCGCTCACCCTTGATAACATAAGTGTCGAGACGTTCGCCATTATTGTTGTTTGCAATATGAACACGTTCGCCCTCGATGATATTTGCTGCATCCATCAGGTCTTCGTCAATGGTGATGCTACCCATGTAGTTGAGGTTTGCCTCAGTTACCTTGGCACAATGTATTTTGGATTTCAGAACTTCTATCTGCATTTCCTTTTTATATTTGTGGATTAGAATCCGTTATTTATAATTTATATTATCGATGAGTCGGATAGGGGTGTGTCCGCAGAATACAGTGATGCAACCCTGAATATGCTCAGCTTCGTTCCAATCGGTTACGGAACGGAGAGTGATGGCGTCAACGATTTCGTAGTACTGCACTTCCAGTCCGTCAACACTATTTATTTCGTCGATTACACTTTGCTTTGTCTCTGCAACTGAGTGCTGCTTGGAGAATGCAATACTGCGACTGAGTGCTTTGAAGATAGCTGGGGCAATCTGACGTTCAGCAGGAGTGAGGAGAGTGTTACGACTTGAGAGTGCCAGTCCGTCGTCTTCACGTACGATAGGACAAGGACAGATGGTAAGGGAAGGGAAGTGTTCGGCAGCCATAGCACGAATGACAGCAATCTGCTGAAAATCTTTCTCTCCAAAGTAAGAACGGTCTGGTTCTACGAAAGCGAAGAGTTTGCTTACTATCTGACAAACACCATTGAAATGACCGGGACGGAAAGCACCCTCCATAACTGTATCTGTAGGAGGATAACTGAAAGAGCGAGTGTCGGGTTCTGGATAAACTTCGTCGGCAGTAGGGGCAAACATAAGTGTTGCACCCAGTCCTGCAAGTAAGTCGCGATCGGCTTCAAAAGTGCGAGGATAATTGGCAAGGTCGTTCTTGTCGTTAAACTGAGTCGGATTGACAAATACGCTGACAACTGTTACGTCGTTCTCACTAACAGAGCGCTTTACAAGTGATGCATGACCATTGTGGAGAGCTCCCATTGTAGGAACGAGTCCGACAGTCTTGCCTGATGCCTTAAATGCAGCCACTCTGGCTTTCAGATCTGCAATTTTACTAACAACTTCCATTTTTGTGTATATAAATTGTCTGCAAAGGTACGGTAAAACGAGGGGAAAGCCAAACTCTTTACGGCATTTTTATTTTTTTATGTTTTATTTGTAATGTAGTAGCATTAGATTTGTAAAAAAATCGTACCTTCGCATCGTGAAATCGAAGGTCATGAGGTTATACAGTTTTAGGATTAAGCAATCGTTGATGCTGACGTGCCTGATTGGGGCAATATGTTGTCCGCAGATAACGAAAGCTCAGAACGATACTGTTGCAAAGTCTGCAACCGAAGCACTTGCTGACCACATGACTGAAAGAGGGTTGAGAATCACACATGACAACGAACTGAAATTCTTTAACTGTGGGCACGATAAGTTTGTTGATCTCTTTGAGGATGTGCGACAGGCAAAGAGTTTTATTCATCTTGAATATTTCAACTTCAGGAACGACTCCATTGCAAGACTGCTGTTCCAGTTGTTGGCTGAGAAGGCAAAGGAAGGCGTTAAGGTAAGAGCCCTTTACGATGCGTTTGGCAATTCGTCGAACAACCGTCCTATCAAATCTGCGATGCACGACAGCATCCGTTCGTTGGGAATAGACCTTGTGCTTTTCGACCCTATCAGATTTCCCTGGGTGAACCACATCATTCCGCGTGACCACAGAAAAATTGTGGTGATAGACGGAAAGGTGGCATACACAGGTGGTATGAATGTGGCAGATTACTATATAACGGGAATTCCCGAAGTAGGTGACTGGCACGACCTGCACATGAGGATTGAAGGTGGAGCTGTAGATGATTTGAACCGAATATTTGCCCGTATGTGGGAGAAGGTGACAAAGGAGAAGATTGAAGGCATTAACTATTTCCCAAGGGAATATGGAGTAAGAATGCCACATGGCAATGAAGACCTGGTGATTGTTGACCGTGCTGCAAGAAAGACATCGGATGCTATACGCGACCTCTTTGTCACGATGATAAATAGTGCGAGGAAAAGCGTGAAACTGATAAGTCCTTATTTCGTACCTACTCATAAGGTGAGACAAGCTCTAAAGAGAGCTGTTGACCGCGGAATAGACGTGCAGATTATTCTTTCAGCAAAAAGCGATGTTCCCCTTACACCGGAAGCAACTCATTATGTAGGTAACAACCTGATGAAGCGCGGGGCAAGGGTGTGGTTGTTTGAAGGCGGTTTCCACCACTCAAAACTGATGATTGTGGATGATGAGATTTGTACTGTGGGTTCGTCGAATATGGATGCAAGAAGTCTGCGATGCGATTACGAAGTGAACACCCTGATACTGTCGAAACGACTGACAAAAGAGATGGTTGATTTGTTTGAGGCACAGAAACCCAGTTCGTTCGAAATAAAGAAAGGCTACTGGCGCACAAGAACAGCGTGGAAGCAGTTTGTGGGATGGTTCGGAAATCTATTAACTCCAGTTTTGTAAAGAATATATTTAAAAACGATGAATATACAAAGAAAATTATTGGTGATGCTCGTTTCCCTCCTTATGTTTTTGGGAATGAATGCTCAGAATCCTAAGCGCGAATTCCGTGGAGCATGGATTCAATGTGTAAACGGTCAGTACCTGGGTAAGTCGATGGCTCAAATCAGACAAATGCTGAGCAGTCAACTCGATGTGTTGCAGGGTGCTGGTATCAATGCTATCATGTTCCAGGTAAGAGCCGAAGGAGATGCTCTGTATCAGTCATCGTACGAACCTTGGTCACGCTATCTGACTGGTCAACAGGGTATGGCTCCACAGGACGGTTGGGATCCTCTGGCTTGGATGGTAGAGGAGTGTCATAAGCGCTGTATGGAATGTCATGCATGGATAAACCCATATCGTGCAAAAACTAAGGGTACTAATGCTTTGGCACAGAACCATGCAGCTGTGGAACATCCGGATAGGGTATTCCAGTATGGCGACCTGCTGATTTTTAATCCAGCCCTTGCTTCAAACAGACTATATACCTGTATGGTTGTGGAGGATATCCTGAACAGATATGATGTGGACGGAATACATATGGACGATTACTTCTATCCTTATCCTGATGCTGGCAGACCAATTCCTGACGGAGCTTACTTCGCCGCAGATAATAGAGGTATTCAAGATATAGGTGACTGGCGTAGAGACAACGTGAATCTGCTTATCCAGGACCTGCACGAACTGATTCGTTCTGTAAAACCTTGGGTTAAGTTTGGCGTTTCTCCTTTTGGTATTTACCGCAATAGTAAGAACGGAGTGAATGGTCCTGATGGTAGTGCTACAGCAGGGACTCAGAACTACGACGACCTGTATGCTGATGTAGTTTTGTGGGCAAAGAAAGGATGGGTTGACTACACCCTGCCACAGATTTATTGGAATATAGGTACTAAGGTGGCTGATTACGATGTGCTTTGTCGCTGGTGGAACGACTACTGCGGAATGCGACCAATATTCATCGGACAAGACGTAGAACGAACAGTAAAAGGTTCTGACCCACAGAATCCGCAATTGCACCAGATGAGAGCTAAGTACGAACTGCAACGTTCACTAAAGAACGTAGAAGGCAGTTGTCAATGGTATGCAGCAGCTGTAGTAAACAATCCTGGTAATTATCGAACACTTCTTGAGAAAGTTTATCACAGTACTCCTGCCTTACAGCCTCAGATGAAGTTTATCGATAAGAAAGCTCCAAAGAAACCGCGTAAGGCAAATATCGAATTTGACAATAATAATATTTACCTGACTTGGCAAGCTCCAAGTGCTAAGAAGGAAATGGACAAGGCAATACAGTATGTCGTATATCGCTTTGAGAAAGGGGAGAGAGTGAACACAGAATCGGCACGCAATATATACGGCATAACACGTGATACAAAAATACTGTTGCGTGGAAACCAGTTCGATTGTACCTTCGTTATTACATCTCTAGATCGCTTGCAGAATGAGTCGAAGGGTATCAAGGTAAAACTTTAAAGTATTAGTATTAAGACTCTGATGGTATTAAAAAGATTTATATTCTACACGATAGCTTGTTTGAGTACCCTGAATGCATTGGGGCAAGTGACTGGTAGGGTTATAGACTCAAAGACCCGACAGCCACTCGATTACGTAAATGTGTACTACGACAATACAGGTATCGGAGAACAAACAGACGAAAACGGACGGTTCGTACTGAAAGAAGATTCTGCCCTGAGGGAGATAAAAGTCACTTCGATGGGATATGTGACCCAGGTGATAAAACTGAAAGCTTTCGGTAGTAATAAAAATCTGCAAGTAAGACTTGTGCCTGAAGCACGACTGCTGGAAGGTGTGACTGTTCAGGCAAAGAAAAAGAAATATTCTCGCAAAAACAATCCTGCTGTAGACTTGATGAGGAATGTGATTGCACATAAATGGCAGACAGACCTCAGAGAGAAAGACTACTATTCATTCCAGAAATATGAGAAGATGACATTCTCGCTGAATGAGTTTACAGAGAGGGTGTTTGAAGATGGAGAATTTAAGACATTGGCGTTCCTAAAAGACCACGTAGAACGCTGTCCGGAGACAGGAAAACTGATTCTGCCTGTTATTGTGCAGGAGATGGTGTCGGACAACTTCTACAGAAAATCGCCTCATAGTGAAAAGAGACTTATCAAGGCTCAGAGTGATAAAGGTGTGAACGAACTGATTAATACAGGAGAAATCCTTACTACGATGTTGAAGGATGTCTTTACTGATGTGAACATCTACGATAATGAGTGCCGACTGCTGCAATATCCTTTCAAGTCACCAATTGCTGATAACGCAATCAATTTCTACAGATATTATCTACAAGACACATTGAAAATTGAGAATGACTCAGTAATCGATGTGGGATTCCTGCCGAATAATCAGCAGGATTTTGGTTTTTCAGGACATGTATATATCATGAAAGACTCTACATACGCAGTACGTCGTGTGGAACTGAATATTCCAAGGCGTTCGGATGTGAACTTTGTGGAGAATATGATAATCCGTCAGGACCTTGTGCAGTTGCCTACAGGTGAACGAGTATGCACAGTCAACGATATGATTGTGGAAATGAAGCTTATTGCTAAGATTCAGAAGTTGATGGTGCAACGTACAACCCGTAATTTCGATTACTCGTTTACGCCAATTCCTGACAAAGTGTTCAAAAGTATAAAGGGAGCAACAAAGACAGAACCTGATGCAAAAATGAAGTCTGAGGAGTATTGGTCGGAATTCCGTCAGGTAGAGTTGACCCAGTCTGAGAGCAAGATGGGTTCGTTCATGGAGAAACTGCAGAACATAAAAGGATTCAAGTGGATTATGTTTGGACTGAAGGCTCTGATTGAAAACTATATAGAGACAGCATCGTCAACAGATAAGAATAAATTTGACTTCGGACCTATCAACACTATCATATCCAAGAACCATTATGATTCATGGCGTTTCCGTATTTCCGGATTTACTACCGCTCACCTGAATCCTCATTTCTTCCTTGATGGATATGTTGCTTACGGAACAAAATCAAAGAATGTGTATGGTATGCTCAAAGCTACTTATTCGTTCAATAAAAAAGCATACTTGCATCGTGAGTTCCCAAAGAATAACATACAATTCCAATACTACAACGATATCACCAGTCCGTACACTAAGTTCATGACTACGGATAAGGATAATATGTTCATGGCGTTTAAGTCGTCAAGGGTTGACCAGTTCTACCACACTAAGTCGTGGAAACTGATGTACGATCGTGAGTGGGAAGCTGGAATGAAATTCTATGCTCATATAGACCGCACTCGGAATGATGCTGTGGATGAGTTGTTCTTCGAACATTTAGGAACAGGTCGTAGAACTGCCGCAGGAACTTATGTGCCGGTGAACGATCCTAATGTTTGGGATAATAAGATGATTACAACTGAGTTGAAAGCAACAATCACTTTCGAACCAGGTGCTACATATATAAATACTAAGCAACGACGTCTAAAGATAAATCTTGATGCTCCAGTATTTTTCGTTTCCCACACAATGGGTGTGAAAGGTTTGTTGGGTGGACAGTATAATTATCATGTGACGGAAGCCGGTATGTATAAACGTTTTTGGATGGGTTCGTGGGGTAAGATTGATACCGACATCAAAGCTGGTGCACAATGGAGTAAGGTTCCTTATCCATTGTTGATTCACCCTGTTGCTAACGATACTTATATTTTGCAGGACTACAATTTCAACCTCATCAATATATGGGAATTCCTGAACGACCGTTATGCTTCGCTGATGGTTAGCTGGGATATGAACGGAAAGATTCTGAACCGTATTCCTTTATTAAAGAAACTGAAATGGAGAGAGTGGATAGGTATAAACGTGCTGTGGGGAACTCTTACAAATAAAAATAATCCTGCTGCAAGCGGATTCTCTGATCCGAGTCTGTTCTTCTTCCCAGGACGATTCAATGGTGATGGTACATACGAATCGAACACATATAAGATGGATGCCAAGAAGCCTTACATAGAGGCTGTTGTCGGTGTGCATAATATCTTTAAATTGTTCCATGTAGTATATGTAAGACGTCTCACATATCTTGACCATCCTAATATCAACAAGAATGGTGTCAGATTCATTTTTAGAATGACTTTCTAACAAGATAATGATGTGTGAGAAAAGAAATTTAGTAATCAATAAGAAAAATATAAAATAATATGGGTGGTTTTTTTGGGGTAGTTTCAACAAAGAAGTGTACTACGGATTTGTTCTATGGTACGGACTATCAGTCGCATCTTGGTACAAAACGTGGCGGTATGGCTTCGTACAGTACAGAAAAAGGTTTTTTCCGTTCTATTCACAATCTGGAAAGTTCTTATTTCCGTACTCGTTTCGAAGACGAATTGGATAAGTTTCACGGCAACTCAGGTATTGGCATTATTAGTGATACTGATGCCCAACCATTGTTGATGAATTCGCATCTGGGCAGATTTGCACTTGTCACAGTTGCAAAAATCAACAATATGGAGGAGATAGCCGATAAACTCCTAAACGAGAATATGCATCTTAGCGAGTTCAGTTCCGGAAAGATTAATCCAACAGAGTTGGTAGGTTTGATGATTATCCGCGGAAAAACATTCGTTGATGGTATAGAAAATGTATATAATACCATAAAAGGTTCTTGTTCAATACTCCTTCTGACAGAAAACGGAATCATTGCTGCTCGTGATTCATGGGGCAGAACACCTATAGTTTTAGGACAGAAAGATGGAGCTATGGCAGCTACAAGTGAATCATCCGCCTTCCCGAATCTTGGATACGATACGACATACTACCTCGGACCAGGCGAGATTGTTCGTCTGCGTGTAGATGGTTTTGAACAATTAAGAAAACCAAACAAAGGTTGTCAAGTATGTTCTTTCTTGTGGATTTACTATGGTTTCCCAACCTCAAGTTATGAAGGAAAAACAGTAGAATCCGTACGTTATGAGACTGGACGAATAATGGGTGAGGAGGACAAGACAGAAGTAGATGCTGTAGGCGGAATTCCTGATAGTGGTGTTGGTATGGCAATCGGTTATTCAGCAGGACATCACTCTCCATATTTCCGTGGTATCTCAAAATACACTCCTACATGGCCTCGTTCGTTTATGCCTGCAAACCAGGATATGCGTAACCTTGTTGCCAAAATGAAACTCATTCCTAACGAGTCGATGATTAGAGGAAAACGTTGTCTTTTCTGCGACGACTCTATCGTTCGTGGTACTCAACTACGTAATAATGCTAAGAAAATGAAGGAACTAGGAGCCAAAGAAGTACACATGCGCATAGCTTGTCCTCCTTTGGTTTACGCTTGTCCTTTCGTAAACTTCTCAGCCAGCAAGAGTGCTCTCGAACTGATTGCCCGTCGTGTCATCATGGACTTGGAAACAGGAAACGAAAAGGCTACCTTGCTTGATGAAGCAAATACAGTTACAAGTGTAGATATGCCAGAAGAACGCCTTCAGGCATACACCAAAACAGATTCACCAGAGTACAAGAGAATGGTTGACGAAATTGCTCGCAGATTGAATCTCGATACTCTAAAGTTCTCAAAACTCGAAACTATTGTAGATGCTATCGGACTCGACAAGAGCAGAATCTGTACCCATTGTTTCGATGGTAGTTCTGCATATACTCTTGAAGAGAGAAATACAGAAGAGTTGCGACTGAATTTTGATGATTGATTAAATAAAAGTGTATAGTTTGATTTAATAAGATTAGAAAACGATGATAATGAACAATTGGTTCGAATGTAAAGTTCGAATGGAGAAAGTACTTGAGGGTGGTGCTACAAAAAAAGTGGTTGAACCATATTTGGTTGATGCTCTGAATTTCACAGAGGCAGAAGCAAGAATAATTGAAGAGATGAAGCCTTTCTGCAATGGTAATATGGAAGTCTCCGACATCAAACGTGCAAGATATTGTGAAATGTTTACAGCAGAAGAGGATTCTTGTGATAAGTGGTTTAAAGTGAAATGTGTATTTGTAACTCTTGACGAAAAGACTCAGACTGAAAAGCGTACTTCTCAGATGATGCTTGTTCAGGCAAGCGACCTCCGTGATGCTGTAAAACGTTTCGACGAAGGTATGAAAGGTTCTATGATAGACTACGAGATAGCAGCTGTTCAGGAAACACCTATTCTTGATGTTTTCCCATATAAAACAACAGAATAAACCAATCAACTACAGATAAAAATGATTGCAGAAAACTTACATAAAGTACTTTCTACGATTCAGCCAGGCATACGACTTGTCGCCGTTTCAAAATTCCATCCCGTCAGTGCCTTACAGGAGGCATATGACGCAGGACAGAGAGTCTTTGGTGAGAGTCATGTGCAAGAACTTGTAGAAAAACAACAACTCCTACCAAAAGATATTGAGTGGCACTTCATAGGACATCTGCAGACGAATAAAGTGAAATATATGGCATCGTTTATTTCTCTAATTCATGCTGTGGACACCATGAAGCTGTTGAAGGAAATCGATAAACAGGCAGAACGCAACAACAGAATAATAGACTGTCTGTTGCAGATTCATATAGCTAAAGAGGAAACAAAATTCGGGTTTACTCCTGACGAACTGCGAACCATGCTTCAAGAAGGAGAGTGGAAACAGTTCTCACATGTTCGCATTTGTGGACTTATGTGTATGGCTTCCAATACGGACGACGTGAAACAGATTGCTGATGAATTTGAGTCTGTTCGGACGTTGTTCCAGGAAATCAAGAATGATTTCTTCCCTACAGAAGAAACGTTCAAGGAACTCTCTATGGGAATGAGTGGCGACTATGAAATAGCCCAGCAACATGGTTCAACAATGGTAAGGGTAGGGACTATGATTTTTGGCGAAAGAAATTACAGTTGAAAACGCAACTCTAACCTTCTAAAACACATCACATAGAATAATTAAAACAAAACAAACTTACTATGCTAACCTTTGATAAACCTCGAGAAATTGCACTAGAGATATGTAATATCCATAATGTCACATTGAACAATGACAATCTGAAAAGATTTGCTGATATAATTGTTCCAATGAAACTGATTCGTGGAAAACACCCGGTTTCGGAAGGAGAAGTATGTGATTATATTTTCTATGTGAAACAAGGATTGGTACTTCAGACATATGAAAAGAATGAAGCTACAATAACTGAAAATATTGCTTGCGATGGTGATTTCACTTTTTGTGTCGAGAGCTTTTTCAAGCGTGAACCCTCTAAGTTGACTCTTACTACACTCGAACCCTCCATTATCTATGGCTTGCCACATGACAAACTATACGAATTGGCACACACTTCCTACGAAATATGTCAACTAATATTTGCTATCCAACAAACTACGCTTTTTGTTTTACGACATCGGGCAGATGCAATGCGTTTTGAATCTGCTCGTGATAAGTATGTGCGACTGATAAATGAAAAGCCGGAGATTGTTCGTCGTGCTCCAATGCATAATATTGCTTCATTCCTTCAGATGACACCCGAAACATTGAGTCGTGTCCGGAGTACAGTAAATTCAGAAGAATTCTGATTTCATAGCATACAAATCTGGAGTTATATATGCGCATAGTCATTCACATAATCACTTTGTTTTTTGTTTGTACTTCGTTTTTCAGTTGTACAACAGAAACAGAGAATGCCCATTACGAAACCCTTCTCGATAGTGCTCGGGTGGCAATGCTTGTGAAAACAGACTATAAAAAAGCTGAGAATATTTATAAGGAAATAATCGCTTCCACTCGAAACAAACTCATTCGTCTTCAGGCTGATGAAGGCATGATGCATATTTGCCAGATTCGTTCTCTCAACAAAACATACTACGATTATCGTTCTGATGCTCAGATTCTAATAAAAGAACTCAAGATAGTAGAACGACATATCAACTCTAGAAACCTAGCTATCCTTAAAGCAGCAAAGAAGGATTTCTATCGTATCTCTGCGGTCTATTATATCAATCTTAGAGATATGGATCGCACCACAGAGATGCTTGATAGCATAAAAGATAAACCTCTGAACAAGAAAGATTTCCTTTCTATTTATCTTGGAAAGGAAAGTATGTACTACAAATCTCTTCAGAAGATTTGGACTGCAGAACAACTAACTGATGAAGGACACTATGACGAGGCTATCGAACAACTTGCAGCTGCTTTGCATCTTGTCAATCTACATCATCAGAAATATAGTTATAGTGGTTTGTCTGACACATTATCTATATATGGTGAACAGCAAAATGATAGCATCAGTACTGAGATGCGATGGATTCAGAATCCTGATTGTGTTTCTGTTCCCAACTGGATGGCAGCTGTTCGCGAACAACTAAGTATTACATTCGGAGCAATGGGAAACAAAGTTGCTTCCGACTATAATCATAACATTTATCTTGACATTCTTGATGCTACTCGTCAGGATCTTTTGCTTGAACAGCAACTCGACACTCTTCAGAATCACGAGCATCGTCTTAATATTTTCCTGGCAACAACTGTTGTGTTTTCTATTCTATTGGCTGTATTTGGCACACGACTATACCGTCGCAAGAGAGAACGTAGTTTGCAATTGCAGCAACAGCTGAAACAAGAAATTGAAAAGAATCGCAACTCGTTACTTTCCCGTTGGTTACAGCAGAATGGTGGTTCCATTTCCCAAATACAGGATGAAATGGAATATGCTGATGACGAACGTCGTGCGGCAGAAATGAAAATTGAGGAAAACAAACGTAGTTATATCGATAAAGCCACGAGTGTTTCGATTGCAAATGGAATCATTCCATTCCTCGATAGAGCAATATGGGAAATTGAACATGATAAGGATAATATCGTTTATATTTCCGAACTAATCGATAAGATAAACGATTATAACGATATTCTTGGACATTGGGTTAAGATTAAGCAGGGTAGTGTGTCGCTTCATATAGAGAGTTTCCCGCTTTCTTCTCTTTTCGAAGTGGTTAAGAAAGCACAGCCGCTATATTCGTCTGAGGGAATTTCCCTCGATGTGCAACCAACAGATGCTGTAGTTAAAGCAGATAAGGCTCTTACGCTTTTTATGATTAATACCTTGATGGATAATGCACGTAAATTCACTCCAAAGGGTGGTAGCGTAAGTGTCTATGCAGAACAGAATCCTGAGTATGTGGAGATTTCTGTCAAAGATACGGGATACGGAATGGCTGAAGACGATACTCGCGACGTAATAACTTCTCATAAGGGACATGGATTCGGGCTGATGAATTGTAAGGGTATAATCGAAAAATACAAGAAGACCAACCGCCTGTTCTCTGTCTGCGATTTTGGAGTAGAGAGTCAACTGAGTAAAGGTAGCAGATTCTTCTTCCGTTTGCCTGTAAAGATTCTTACGACCCTCCTTCTCATTCTCTTCCCGCTTTTCTCCTTTGCTGCCCAAGAAGTGGAATTGCCAGAAGGAATCCGTCAGGCACATGTATTTTCCGATAGTATATATTATTGCAACACTCAGGGACAATACGCCAGAGCTATCGAATTTGGCGATTCTGTACTGTCAGCCCTAAATATGCACTATATTGCTACAACAGGAAAGACAGATAAGTTGTTGCGTCTCGATGGAGAACTGAATGATATGCCAGAAATTCTTTTGTGGCATGATGGTTTCGATACTGATTATGATGTTATCATTTCTGCCAGAAACGAAATTGCTATTGCAGCTCTCGCGATGAACCGGAAACATCTTTATCGCTATAATTGTGATGTTTTTACTCGTCTCTATCAGCTTATCTCACAAGACTATACTACAGCAGATACCGTTAGTAGATTAGAACGTCAGAACAATAATAAGGTCCTTATTTTGAACCTTTCTGTTTTATTCATTATTATATTTATAATAATCATACTGCTGTACTATTATCATCAATACAAACTGCCATTGTCCAATCTTCGTGAATTGCAAAAGCTTGCTGACAGACTTCTCGACACACCTGCTGCAAACATTCCTGATACAATAAGCCGTGCAATAAATGATGTTGTCACAATTGATGGAATAAAGATTTTTCCAACTGGCACATCTGTTGTTGACCGAAATAATACAACGATAACTATGCCGCTAACAGTAAACAATGACGGAACCACATACGACATAGGATTACTTGCAGTTGCCCTGCACTCTATCCCTGCTTCTTCCGTATCTCGTTTCACAGCTTATGTGCTTCATATGATTGCCTCTCATCTGGCTATTGCACTTTATTGTACTTCGACAAAGATTGAGGAACTGAAGCAGGAACTCGAAATGAAACAGGACGAACAGCATAGAGCTGAAACAGATCGCAACCGTATTCATGTGCAGAATATGATTCTCGACAATTGTCTTTCTGCTATAAAACACGAAACGATGTATTATCCTACTCGCATCAAACAACTGCTGCAGGTTGATTCTGAATCTGACAAAGCAAAACAAATTGATACGAAATCTATCTCCGAACTTCTTCATTACTATAAAGAAGTGTTCACAGTACTCAGTCAATGTGCTATGAAACAATTGGAACAGACTGCTTTCAAACGTCGAATCATTCCAGTTTCAGAAGTAGTTGCAATGATTGAACAATTAAGAGATAAATATAAAACTACTATTGAAATTTCAATAGCTCTTAACGACAGCATGAGTTCCGATACACGTGTTGTTTGCGATCCGGTTATGCTGCAGTATATGCTTGATTCGCTTATTTCTTCTACCGATATAGAAGATAATAACCAGAAATGCATACCAACATTTTCTATTTCCATTTTTGCGGAAGGACAATTCTGTCAGTTTACTATTACTGATTCTCGCAAGCATTGGAATGCAGAACAAATATCAAATCTTTTCTATGCTGACAGTCTGAAATACAATCCCGATACTGATCAGTTGAAAGGTTCTGAATACATACTTTGCAAACAGATAATTCGTGAACATGATGACCATTGTGGTATTCGAGGTTGTAAGATATATGCTACACAACCTAATATGCTTACGTTCACATTACCTTTACAACAAAATAGATAATAATGACTAAACAATATACAGCTATGAATCCTTTTAAAGTAATAATAGTTGAGGATGTAAAGCTCGAACTTAAAGGCACCGAGCAGATATTTAAAAACGAAATTCCTGAAGCGGAAATCGTTGGAACTGCCATGAATGAGGAACAGTTATGGCCTCTGATGAATAGCGATACGCCAGACTTGATTTTGCTCGACCTCGGACTTGGTGGCAGTACTACCGCAGGAATAGATATTTGCAAACAGGCACGACGTCGTTATCCTGCCGTTCATATTCTCATCTTTACAGGTGAGATAATGAATGAGCGCCTTTGGGTAGATGCCCTCGATGCTGGTGCCGATGGAATTGTTCTGAAGACTGGCGAATTGCTTACTCCTGACCTCGTTTATAGTGTGATGAAAGGAAATCAGTATGTTTTCAACCAACCAATTCTTCAGAAAATAGTGCAACGATTCCGTTCCAGCATTCTTTCTGAGAATCAACGTTCCGAAGCATCACTTGAATACGATATAGATGAGTACGACGAACGATTTCTTCGTCATCTTGCACTTGGATATACAAAAGAGATGATAGCCAACCTACGAACAATGCCTTTTGGAGTTAAGTCCCTGGAAAAACGTCAGGCTGATTTGGTACGTCGTCTCTTTAGCGAAGATGCTACAGGAGTCAATGCCACTCGCCTTGTAACTAAGGCTCTACAACTAAATATTATCAATCTTGACAACTTAACTCCTGATGCATAAGTTTCAGAAATACTTGCTAATCGTCGAATTGCTATTACTACCCGTCATAGCCATACTTTCGTGGATATTCAGCCTTTACACTCCTATGATTCGCAGTTTGTTGCATCCAAACGGCATCAGATGGATTGCTACACATATCATAAGAAATTTTACATCTCTGCCTATTGGAGAAATCATACTTTGTCTGATAGCTCTCTCCCTGTTGTCTGCACTTAATCCAAGCACTCTTTTCGACCGTAAAGCAACTCAGAAAGAAAAACGAGCTCATCTCTTTGCATTCCTTATGCTTCTGATGAACATTCTTGTTGTCGTGATTTTCACTTTCTTTCCTCCGTACGTCCTGCTGAACTTCCTTGGTACACTTTCCGATTCACCTTTTATCGACGGTATTCCAGCATTTATCTTCATAGCTATCGAAACAACTTGTTGCACCTATGCCTACACATCGGGTAAGATGACAACAATTCAGGACTTTGCTCAAGTCCATTCCTCAATGCTGATAAAATTCAGTCCTTTCTTTATCCACCTGTTCCTTATTGCTCAGATAATAGGGTGGGTAAAGTTTTCTAATATAATGGTTTATTTGTAGAAGTACGACTTCACGAATGCACCTACTTGCAGAGTATATTCCTTCGGATAGTCATGATATGATCTTCCGTGTCGTGCGTTTGGAGCCTCCCAGATGAATTTATTCCTTGGTTTTGCCTGGTATAATTTATGTACCATTTCAGAAGGTACATAATGGTCGTTCGTACCATGAATGAAAAGCATCGGTTTCTCAGCTTTCTTTATCTGATCTATTGCTGAAGCCTCCTTGAGGTCAAGACCATACTTCCATTTACTTATTTTGTTTGCAATATACATAAATGGGAAAGAAGGCAAATGATACTTTGTATTTAGAACATAACTGATAGCATCCCAAGCAGAAGTGTAACCACAGTCTTCCACAAAACAACGGACAGTTTTCGGGGTCTCATCTCCTGCCAGCATCATCGTTGTGGCAGCACCCATCGAAATGCCATGAACAACGATTCTGATGTCCTTATTTCCGAATATCTTTGGTGCTTCGTCAATCCATCTCTTTATGTCGTTTCTGTCGTCCCATCCCATACAGATATGATTACCCTCACTCTCTCCATGAGCTCTCAAGTCGGGTAACAGAACATTGAAATGCATACTCCTGCTATACATATATGCGATATGTAGCATGCTGAGAGCATGGTTTTTATGTCCATGCACTACTATTGCTGTATTAGGAGTAGGGCGGTCGGCAGGAATATAGAACCCGTGCAACATCAGACTGTCTGTCGACAGAATAGTCGTGTCCCTCAGCAACTGTTCCGAATTCAGTTTTCTTACCCATTGTTTCAGGTGTGGGTATTCACTATACATATATGCATAGGTATCCTGTTCGTTTCTTACTGTAGGCGATAGTCCCCAATGCACTATATAATAGCTAATGCCTAAGATAGCGAGTGTGAATATGACGACAGCCAACAGAATCATAAGAAATACCGTTTTCTTTATCAGTCTGCCTGTCCAGTCCAGAAATCCCAACTTGCCAGAGCTTGCAGATGCAGCATTTCCAGTCCGTTTTTTACGGTTGCCTGTTGCTTTTCGCCTCGTTCCATGAACTGTGTTTTCAGAGGATTGTACACGAGGTCGTACAGCAGATGATTTGCTGTTAGCAGATTGTACGGTATCTTTGGACTTTCGTCCACGTGTGGATGCATTCCGCATGGTGTAGTATTTACAATAATAGTATATGCTTTGATGATGTCCTCGGTAAGTTCTTTGTATGTAAGGGTCTCATCTTGAGCCGTTGTCTGTTTTTTTCTGCTTACAAATCTCACATCATCAATACCCAGTTTCTTTTTCAAACCATAATAAACAGCTTTCGAAGCACCTCCAGTACCCAGTATGAGTGCTTTTGTATGGTGTGGTTTCAGTAAGGGACGAATACTCTCTACGAAACCTATGACGTCCGAATTATAACCTTTCAGGTGTCGTTTGCCGTTTTTCCAAGTCACCTTAACCACATTTACAGCACCTATTTCTCTTGCTTCGTCCGATAGTTCGTCAAGCAGAGGAATAATCTGTTGCTTGTAAGGAATAGTCACATTATGACCTCTTAGGCTTGGGTACTTGTCGAGGGTCTCCTGATACAGATTGAGCGAGGGCAACTCAAAGTTCAGATACTCTGCTTTGATATGCTCTCGTTCAAACTTTTCGGTGAAATATCCCCTTGAGAAACTATGTCCGAGTGGGTACCCCAACAATCCGAACACAGCTCCATCCATATTTACAGGGGAACTGCTCATGCGTTTTGCTTCAGGTAACGGCTCACGTTCTCCTCAATTCTCTTAGCCAAGTCTTCACTTGCGGGCGCTGGTTGGAACTTCTCTCCGATGATGTGCTCATACAGTTCTATGTATCTTGCCGATACACTTTCTGCATACTCATCTGTAATCTCTGGCATCACCTGTCCTGGCTGATTCATGAAGTTGTGGTCGATAAGCCATTGGCGTACGAATTCCTTCGACAGTTGCTTCTGTGGTTCTCCCTTCTCGAATTTCTCCTGATATCCGTCGGCATAGAAGTAGCGGCTTGAGTCTGGAGTGTGTACTTCATCAATCAGATACACTTTACCGTCGCGCTTTCCGAATTCATACTTAGTATCTACGAGGATAAGGCCTTGCTGTGCTGCAATCTTTGTACCCAGGTCGAACAGAGCATAAGTATATTTCTCCATCTGTTCGTAGTCCTCCTTCGATACCAGTCCTTGGCTAATGATTTCCTCCTTCGAGATATTCTCGTCGTGACCTTCGTCAGCCTTTGTAGTAGGAGTGATGATTGGGGTAGGGAACTTCTGGTTTTCCTTCATACCTTCAGGCAGAGTGATACCACAAAGAGTGCGGTTTCCAGCCTTGTATTCTCTCCAGGCAGAACCTGTCAGATATCCGCGGATAATCATCTCCACGCGGAAACCCTCACACTTCAGTCCTACTGTTACCATTGGGTCTGGAGTAGCAAGTTTCCAGTTTGGCACGATGTCTGCAGAAGCATCGAGAAACTTTGCAGCAATCTGGTTCAGCACCTGTCCCTTGAATGGAATTCCCTTTGGCAATACTACGTCGAATGCAGAGATTCGGTCTGTAGCAACCATAACCATTAAATCATCATTGATGTTGTAAACGTCACGAACCTTGCCGTGATACACACTTTTCTGACCAGGAAAATTGAAGTCAGTTCTTGTTAAAGCTTTCATTTCTTTTCAAATTTATTATATGCATTTACTATTCTAGTCACGAGTTTATGTCTTACGATATCCTTCTCTCCGAGTTCCACAAAACCTATTCCCTTGATACCTTCGAGAATCTCTCTTGCCTCTCTGAGTCCGCTCTTTACAGCATGTGGCAGGTCTATCTGAGTCATGTCGCCGTTGATAATCATTTTCGTGTTCTGTCCCATACGAGTCAGAAACATCTTTATCTGCTGAGTAGTGGTATTTTGGGCTTCATCCAGAATCACTATAGCATCGTTTAGGGTTCTGCCTCGCATAAAAGCCAATGGAGCAATCTGTATGATGTTCTGTTCCATATATTCGTTCAACTTCTGAGCCGGAATCATATCCTGGAGTGCATCGTAGAGCGGTTGCAGATAAGGGTCGATTTTCTCCTTCATGTCGCCAGGTAGGAAACCCAGTTTTTCTCCTGCTTCTACAGCCGGGCGCGACAGTATGATACGTCTTATCTCTTTATTCTTCAGAGCTCTTACGGCAAGAGCGATACTCAGATAAGTCTTTCCGCTACCGGCAGGACCGATGGCGAAGAGCATATCGTTTTGGTTAAACAGATTAACCAGTTGTTTTTGGTTGTCGGAACGGGGACTGATCCCTTTTCCGGTTACGGAATAACAAATCACATTGCTGTCGTTTAGCGCCTTTGCTTCCGTACCCTTGATAATATCAAGTATAGCATCCTCACTTAGCGAATTATACTTCGCACAGTGTTTCTGCATCTTATCGATATTCTCTTCGAAAGCACACATCTCCTCCTCGTCACCCATCACCTTGATAACGTTTCCCCTCGCAACTATTCTCAGTTTCGGGTACAACGCCTTTATCATCTGCAGATGTATGTTCTTAACCCCGTAAAATGCCACGAGGTCAATATCTTCCAGTACTATGTGTTTCTCTATCAATTTTAATTATGAATTATGCATTATGAATTATGCATTATGAATTATGCATTATGAATTAATAGCTATCGCGTTCAAGACTCTTCCGTCGCAGACTTTCATGCGTCGTGCAGAGTAATAATTCTCGTTAGTCATCGTATCCACACCTGCTACATGAATATTCTCAGCTTTCACACCCTTGCGAATCAGTTGCAGTCGGTTAGCCTCCCACAAATCTATGTGCCACTTCTCATACCGCTTTGCAATCTGTTGCATTGGAAACTCAGCCTTTTCAAACTGTTCATACACCTCGTCACCCACTTCGAAACTCTCCAGACTGATACCTGGTCCTATGATAGCATGCAAATCCTGCGGGTTCACTCCGAAGTGCTCCTTCAGCACATCTATATTCTTCTCAACAATCCTCTGCACAGTTCCTTTCCATCCTGCATGTACGGCAGAAACCACTTCTTTCCTTTCGTCGTACATCAGTACGGGAATGCAGTCGGCAGTCTTCACACCAATACACACATTCTTCTCATTGGTTGCAAGTGCATCTACTCCGTGCAACAACATGATTTGTTCCAACTGAGTTTTCTGTAGAAAATCCTTGTCGATGATGAAAGTCGTTGTGCCATGTATCTGGTGACTTGGCAACACGACCTGCATGTCCACCTTCGTATCCAGTTTGCCATCTCTCGTAGTGGAGAAAGCCAACACCTTATCAGTTGTCGTCGGATGTATCAACATATTCAAAAGCGTCTTCGTCCAAGTCTTCTATATCATCCTCATCGAGCATTTCGAACTCCTCCTCTTCTTCCTTGAAGAACTCATCGTCCCAGCCCTTGTCGTCTTCGTCCTCATAAGTATATGAGAAACGAGTCAGATCCTTAGGAGTCTTCAGAATATTCTCGGTCGAAGTGGTAGCAGCAATCTTGTTCGATTCCTCATTCATCTCCTTCCACAGCAGGTCTTTCAGTTCCTGAATGTGGTAGCCCGACACACTCGATATGAACACCACAGGAATGTCGGTTGGCAAGTTCTCGCTCAACATCTCGATGAGTTCTTTGTCCTCACCTATGATGTCACATTTCGTGATGGCAAGCACCCTTTGTTTTTCGAGCAATTCCGGATTATATTGTTTCAGTTCGTTCAGCAGAGTGTCATATTCCTTTCTCAGGTCGTCCGAGTCGGCAGCAACCATAAACAGCAGGAGCGAATTGCGTTCTATATGTCTGAGGAAACGTAGTCCCAGTCCGCGTCCTTCGCTTGCACCCTCTATGATACCTGGTATGTCGGCAATGACAAACGAACGGTTGTCTCTGTAAGGTACCACACCTACAGATGGTTCGAGGGTGGTGAAGGGGTAGTTGCCGATCTTTGGTTTTGCTGAAGAAAGGGTATTGACCAGAGTTGATTTTCCTGCATTCGGGAAACCTACCAGACCGACGTCTGCCAACATCTTCAGTTCCAGAATCACGGTCAGTTCCTGCATAGGTTCTCCAGGTTGTGCATACCTTGGAGCCTGATTGGTAGGGGTGGCAAAATTGAAATTTCCCAATCCGCCTCGTCCGCCTTTCAGCAGAATGTATTCCTGATCGTGTTCGCTGATGTCGCAAATGTATTCACCTGTCTCAGCATTATACACCACAGTTCCCAGTGGCACCTCAATATACACGTCAGCACCTTGGTGACCAGTCGATTTATCCTTCGAACCGTTCCCTCCGTGTTCTGCCTGTATATGTCGGTCATACCGCAGGTGAAGCAGAGTCCAGTAGTTTCTGTTACCTTTCAGAATCACGTGTCCGCCTCGTCCGCCGTTACCTCCGTCGGGACCTCCCTTCGGAATGTACTTCGCACGATGCATGTGAGTCGAACCTCTTCCGCCTCGTCCCGATCTGCAGTAGATCTTTACGTAATCTATGAAATTGCTCTCAGCCATTATTGTTTATCCAAAAAGGCAAAAATCTCGCCCAGCATTACATCCTTCGAACCCTTCCAAGTGAAAGTGTTGCGAATGCCTTCCTTCTCAAACCATTCAGCGAGTGGTGCAGTCTGGTTGTGATATACCTCAAAACGCTTCTTGATAGTCACCTCGTTATCGTCAGCACGACCTTGTTCCTTAGCGCGGTTCAGCAGACGAGCCAACAGAGTTTCCTCGTCAACGATGAGTTCAATCATCAGACCCATCTCGTGCTTTCTCTCAGCCAGCATCTTCTTCAGAGCTTCAGCCTGAGGGATAGTGCGTGGGAAACCGTCGAAGATAACTCCCTGTCCAGCTGGCATACTGTCGTAAGTCTTAGCCAGGATATCAATCATCAGCTCATCAGGAATCAGCTGACCATTATCGATATATCCCTTGGCAATCTTGCCCAGTTCAGTATTTCCCTTGATTTCAGCACGCAACACATCACCTGTAGAGATGTGTCCCATGTTATATCTCTTAACTATCTCATCGCTGTAAGTGCCCTTGCCTGAGCCCGGAGCACCAAAAATAATAATGTTCTTCATAATTTATATATTTAGTAATTTAAGTTTCGCAAGCTTAACTTTGGGGAGTTATTGTGTAGTTATGAAGGAGTTACTTAGGAGTTATGGGGACGATACTGCATCAAATTGGGCAAGCATCCTCTACTATTGTCCCTTTAACTTCCCTTTAACTTCCCTTTAACTTCCATTTAACTTCCCTTCTGCTCAACTTGCGAAAGTTGAGTCAATTATTTATTATGCATTGATAAATGTCCTTCATTCCTCTGCCTTTATTATTGTAATCAAGTCCGTATCCGAGGATAAACTTATCGGGCACCACTATAGCACAGTACTTGATGTCCACCTCTACCTGTCTTCGTTCCGGTTTTGACATCAGCGTACACACCTCAACCGACTTTGCACCCTTATCCTTCAGATAATTCAGCAGATGATGCATCGTGACACCTGTATCCACAATATCCTCCACCACAATCACGTCGCGCCCCTCCAGCGGAATCGTCAGACCAATCAGTTCCTTCACCTCGCCAGTCGAGTTAGTACCCTCATAACTGCTTACCTTTGTGAAGTGTATTTCATTATCCACGGTCAGTTCCCTCACCAGGTCAGCGGCAAACATAAAAGCACCATTCAGGACACCCAGCAGTATCACTTGTCGTCCCTTATAGTCCTCGTTTATCCGTTCTGCCACCGCCTTCACCCTTTGCTTTACCTCAGCCTCAGGGATGTACAGTTCGAATTTTAGTCCGTCGATAGAAAGCATGTTAGTTTACCGTTTACAGTTTACAGTTTACTTAGGTCAATAACCATTAACCAATAACCACTAACCATTTTTTTTGCAAATGTACAAAAAACTTCATAACTTCGCACCTGCAAAATCAAAAAAAACACACCCATATGAAAGACTTTAATTTTTATGCACCTACCGAAGTGGTGTTTGGCAAAGAAAGTGAAAAACAAATTTCCCAACTCATACGTAAATATGGAGGCACAAAAGTACTCCTTCACTATGGAGGTCAGAGTGCCCGTCGTAGTGGTTTGCTCGATGAAGTAAAGGCACAGTTAACGGCTGCAAACATACCTTTTACCGAATTGGGTGGGGTAGTACCAAACCCTGTTCTATCAATGGTTTACGAAGGAATCGACATAGTTCGTCGCGACTCCCTCGACTTCATCCTTGCCATCGGAGGTGGCTCAGTTATCGATTCAGCCAAAGCCATCGGTTACGGAGTCTGTTACGACGGCGATGTTTGGGACTTCTATTCAGGCAAAGCACAGGCAAAAAGTTGCATGCCTATCGGCTGTGTTCTTACCATTCCAGCTGCCGGCAGCGAAATGTCCTATGGATGCGTCATAACTAACGACCAGACACAACGTAAATGGTCCTACAACTGCGACCTCGGCCGCATGAAATTTGCCGTCATGAACCCTCTTCGCACCTACACACTTCCTGCCTATCAGACAGCAGCTGGAGTAACCGACATCATGATGCACACTATGGAGCGCTACTTCTCCCATCACGACGACATGCTCCTTACCGATGCTATTGCTGAAGCACTCCTTCGAACCGTCAAGGAATGTGGTGAGAAAGTACTTCACGACCCGGAAAACTACCAACTCCGTGCACAGATCATGTGGGGCGGTTCTTTGGCACACAACAACCTGACCGAATGTGGCACACAGAAAGACTTTGCCACTCACGGACTCGAACACGAACTCTCTGCTATGTTCGGAGTTACTCACGGAGCAGGACTTGCAGCCCTTTGGGGCAGTTGGGCTCGATATGTCATGCACGAAAACATCACTCGCTTTGCCCAGTTTGCAGTCAACGTACTCGGAGTGCGCAACAACTTCAAAGACCCCGAACAGACTGCCCTTGAAGGCGTCGCAGCAATGGAAGCTTTCTACCATCGCATCGGCATGCCTGCCAGCATCCCCGAACTCATTGGTCGCACCCTTACCGAAGACGAACTCATCACCCTTGCCGACAATTGTTCCCGTGGCAAAACCATCACCATCGGCAACCTGAAAAAACTCTCCTACGACGACATGCTCGCCATCTACCGCATGGCAAACCAATGATTTCTGAAAATGTGCTGGAACATTGGAACATTGGAACAATTTGGAAATAAAAAAAAGCTGACAAGGCGCTTTGCTCGGTCAGCTCTTTTTTTTAGGAGTTAAGAAGTTAGAGAAGTTAGAGGAGTTAAGACGATACTGGTTCTCAGCTCTCTTACATCATACATCTTACATCAGCCATCATACGTCTTTAACTTCGAGCGTAGCGATAACTCCTTAACTCCTTAACTCCTTTATCAACTTTCAATTTTCCTCAGTTTCTTGGCATCTTCAATAGCCTGTTTCTGATATTTAATCTTATACGCCATTACTCAAATCTTTTAAGAAGGTCTTCAATAGTTTCACCTTCTTTAAGTTCATACGAAGATCCCTTCTTTGCCTCATCGATACGAGCAAAGAAATCTTCTTTAGAGAAGGAGGTTGGATCATGCTTCTTCTTCAAAGATTTAGCAATGGATACACCTTCTAAGGCGCTCAATATTCGCTTTAGACTTGGAATCAGACTTGTGTCTTCGATATTCAATACCATCTGTGTCATAATAGCTTCAAAGCTTAATTTTCTGCAAATTTACACATTTTATTTATATTAGCTATCAGATACTGAAAAGGTTTCTCCCTGTAAGGTAAACAGTAAACAAAATTTTAAAAATATCCCAACTTTTGCAGGAGTATAGAAATTAGTTTGTATTTTTGCAATTTGAAAAACAGAAATAAGATACTATGAAGACAGAGAAACAAATGGCTATGGCAGCTGCTGAATTTGCAGAGCGTTGGAAGGGTAGAGGATATGAAAGAGGTGAATCACAGCCTTTTTGGATAGATTTGCTTACAAATGTTTTTGGAATTGAGACTCCATCGGATGGCTTCATCACTTTTGAAGACCATAGAATGGTTGATTCTTCTAACTTCATAGATGGACGCATTCGCTCTACAAAAGTTCTGATAGAGCAGAAGTCTCTGGGCAAAGATTTGAGAGCTGGTATTCGTCAAAGCGATGGATCACTTCTTAATCCATTTCAGCAAGCTCGTCGCTATGTAGTCAGTCTTCCTGTGTCAGAACATCCTCGATGGATAGTGACCTGCAACTTCTCAGAGTTCCTTGTTTATGATATGGAACAGCCTAATGGAGAACCTGAGCAGATACTGCTCGAAAATCTTGGAAAAGAATACCATCGTCTGATGTTTCTTGTTGATGCCAAGAATGAGCATCTGAGCAAAGAGATGCAGGTATCAATGCAAGCAGGTGAGATAGTTGCCAGAATTTATGATGCTTTGCTGAAACAATATAATGATGACAGCCCTGAAGCTCAACGTTGGTTGAATATCCTCTGTGTTCGAATAGTGTTCTGTCTATATGCTGAAGATGCAGGCGTCTTTACACACGATCAGTTTCATGATTTTTTAGTCACATACGAGGCAAAGGATTTGCGTAGAGCTTTGCGTGACCTCTTCGAAGTGCTGAACACTCCAACAGAAAAGCGCAGTAAGTATCTGCAAGAAGATTTGAAGGCTTTTCCTTACACAAATGGAGGGCTGTTTGAAGAGGAAATAGAGATACCACAATTTACAGAAGAACTTAAGCAGACTTTGCTGAAAAATGCAAGTCTTGACTTCGATTGGAGTGAAATCTCTCCAACAATCTTTGGTGCTGTTTTCGAAAGTACCCTCAATCCAGAAACTCGTCGTAGCGGTGGTATGCACTATACCAGTATTGAGAATATCCACAAGGTTATTGACCCTCTATTCTTGAATGACTTGCGTCATGAACTTGATGAGATTCTAGAGGAAAAAGTTGAGAAACAACGTGTAAAGAAACTCGATGCCTATCAAGACAAATTGGCATCGCTCACCTTCCTCGACCCAGCCTGTGGCTCAGGAAACTTCCTTACAGAAACCTATCTGTCACTTCGTCGATTGGAGAATGAAGCAATCCGAGAACGTTATCATGGACAGACTATGATGGGTGCTTTTGTAAATCCTATAAAGGTAAGCATTCAGCAGTTCTATGGCATTGAGATAAATGACTTTGCAGTAACTGTTGCCACCACAGCCCTATGGATAAGTGAGGCACAGATGTTAGCTGAAACAGAAAAAATCATCAAACAAGATATAGATTTCCTTCCATTAAAAGCATATCACAATATTCGAGAAGGTAATGCTTTGAGAATGGATTGGGATGTAATTGAAATTCCATCAGATGTGCCTACAATTCATGCTAATAATGTTCACTTAATTATCGAACCAGAGCCAATGGTTGCCAGTGAACCAGAAACAATAGAGTATAATGAAGTGAATATTGTGGCTCGTCACTTTGATGGTAAAGCTAAACCACAGGTGCAACGCTATCAGGTTCAGTATGATTACATTATTGGCAACCCTCCATTTATTGGTGCAAGAATGATGGAAGAGTCACAAAAACAGGATGTAATACAGACTTTTGGAGCAAACTGGCAAAATGTAGGAAACCTTGATTATGTATGCTGTTGGTATAAGAAAGCTGCTAATCTTATGAAGACAAATCGTGATTGTCGTGCTGCATTCGTATCTACAAACAGTATCTGTCAAGGTGAGCAAGTAGCCAATCTTTGGGAAAAACTCTATAATGATGGAATACAAATAAACTTTGCCCATAGATCTTTCCGTTGGGATAGTGAAGCAACTTTAAAGGCTCATGTTCATTGCGTAATTGTTGGGTTTAGTTATAAGTCTTATGAGCTTAAGACTATATTTGATGGTGAACGTAGTATTATGGCTCAAAATATTAATGCATATTTACTTGATGCGCCCAATGTTTTTGTCGGGAGTCGCCAACATCCACTTTTTGATGTACCAGAAATAGGCATTGGCAACAAACCAATAGATGGAGGTAACTATTTATTTGATGAGGAAGAAATGAATGCATTTATATCTCAAGAACCTGCATCAGCTCCTTATTTTCATCCATATTATGGTGCAGTAGAGTTTATTCATCAAAAGCCTCGCTATTGTTTGTGGCTAGGTGATTGTACTCCTGCAGAGTTGCGACATATGCCACATTGTTTACAGAGGGTAGAATCTGTAAGAAACTATCGTTTGTCAAGCAAAAGTCCTGGTACGGTAAAACTAGCTGATCGACCTACACGATTCCATGTCGAAAACATGCCAAAAGGCAACTATATCGTTATTCCGCAAGTATCATCTCAAAATCGTCGATACATCCCCATGGGATATATGGATGAAAATGTGATTTGTAGTGATAAGGTTAGGCTGATGCCTAAAGGAACATTATATCATTTTGGCGTTTTGGAATCAAATGTTCATATGGCATGGATGCGAACAATATGTGCAAGGCTGAAAAGTGATTATAGTTATACAGTTAATAATGTTTACAACAACTTTCCTTGGCCTAATCCAACAGAAGAACAGAAGGCAAAGATAGAGCAGACAGCCCAAGCCATTCTTGATGCTCGTGCCAAATATCCAGATTCTTCTTTGGCAGACCTGTATGATGAACTCACAATGCCTGTAGAACTGCGCAAAGCACATCAGGACAATGATAGAGCGGTTATGCAAGCATATGGTTTCCCTGTAAAGTCAACCTTTACAGAAAGCCAATGCGTAGCAGAGCTATTTAAAATGTATAAAGAATTGACAAAATAATAATAGTTATGGCAACTTTTCTTTTAATTGCGTTTGTTTTATTTTTTATTTCAGTTATCATCGGTTTCATCTTTAATAAGAAAAAGGAAAAGGCATTTGAAGCAAGTCTTCCTGATGAGGTCCTTAAAACTAAGAAACTTTATAAAGGAAGCATAACTCGTTATGTCAATCAAGATGAATGCAAAACAATTATACGATATTTCGTGTCAAAAAAGACTAACACTCTAACCGATTTCGTGCCAAATGATGAGATATTGGTTCATAAAAGCCTTGTTCTATTTGATAAGAAAAGAGAAAAAGTTGCGATAATACCGAATATTGATGAACATGGTGTGACAAAAATCATCCCATTTTCAGACATTATTTCTCTACAGCCAGTAGAGATTGCCAAAAACAAAAAAGTTACTCGTGGCGGCATCTGCCCGATTACCATAGGTGGATATCTGTGGGCAAGCAGCACCACAAAAATGCTTAAACAAATAGAACGTGTCTATGTTGAACTGAAATATCGCGCATACGGCAAAGAACAAACTTTTGATATTGGCATTTTTGATGGTATTACTTATTCAGACAGAAATAATTATGCGAATATCATAGACGAGGTAAATACTGTAATCAACAAGTTCCACACAGTAATTGCTGGATAAATATGTTTTGTTAAAATAATATTATGCTGCGCAATAACCAATATATGCAAGAACTTGCTGACAAATGTGCTCAGAAGAACGGTTTTGTATGTGCCTCTTATCTTGGTCGGAAAGGTGAGGTCTTTATCTATGAACCAATAGAAAAGACGAGCGAAGTAAAGTGTACAGATTTGCCTCCTGTAATTACTGTAGAAGATGGTCAAGTAACTTTTGTTACTGGCGAGAGGGTGCTTGATATTCTTTGTGGACTGAAGTTTCGTGACTACAAAAAGGGGAGGGAG
>FLNY01001731.1_pt1 | contig 76336 bp, 75 predicted proteins | sample 1140381 | NCBI WGS metagenome assembly FLNY01 (sample SAMEA3878172, study PRJEB12797) | bioreactor metagenome | biome: Moose rumen | place: Sweden | collected 2011-10
GATGCCGGAGCTTTTTTGCTTTATAGGAGATTACTTTGCAATTCCTATAAAATAACAAATATAGGAAATTACTTTGTAATTAAATCGAAATCCGTATATACGAATTATAACTGTGCTGTACAGTGTGGGCAACGTGTTGCCTTGATGTGAATCTTGCTGTAGCAGTATGGGCAATCCTTTTCTGTAGGAGCGGCTGCCTCAGCTTCTTCCTTGTCTTTTTTGATAAGTGCAGCAGCTTTTTCTGTTCCGTGATTAACAGCCTTGATAATGCAGAAGATTACAAGTGATGTGATAAGGAAATTGATAACTGCTGTGATGAAATTACCGTATGTAAGAGTAGGAGCGAGATCTCCTACACCTAGTGTAACCTTCAACTCTGAGAAATCTGTACCACCAAAAATTCCAAGAATAGGTGTCAAAATATCCTCATTTAAAGATGTGACGATGGCTGTAAAAGCACCTCCGACGATAACACCGACTGCCATGTCCATTACGTTGCCACGCATGATAAATTCTTTGAATTCTGAAATAAAACCATTCTTTTTACTCATAATTACCTCCCTTGAATAATATTCTTCGAATATTATAGCAATTACCATTAAAAACTGAAAGAGCGAGATTGTATTTACTTAGTTTTTTGGTCTATAATAGACGTGTTGCAGATTTATATAAGGAGATTTCGTTATGGGTTTATTTGGAAAGAAAAAAGAAACAGAAGTAGAAAATGATGCGGTAGCAGTAGCTGATACAGACGTTACTGAGTCTATAGATTCAAGCAGGCGTTTTTTCGTTATTATAGAGAATGTGACTACGATACTTGACAACAATGGAAGCATAGTCACCGGCAAGCTCTTCGGCAAGCTATCTAAGGGAGACAAGGTCTATGTATATCAGGCTGCGACAAAAGCAACAGAGTGTGAGATACAGGCTATAGAGGCACATACAGAGGATAATAAGACCTCTATTGTGGATCAAGCCGAAGATACAAAAGTATCTTTGCAGCTTACTTTGCCTGATGAAGTGGTAGTCAAAAAATATGCTGTAGTATCAAATCTGGCGCCACAGGATAGGATAGACCCCAAAGTATCCATAGAGAATCCTGCTATTGCAGGTATTATCAATGGCCTGCCTGACTACGGTAAGGACAATGGATACCATGCCACAGTAGCTTATTGGGTGAGCCATGGGCATTTTCTCACACCTATCAAGATGGATACAGAGCCTGAGGTCAACGACAAGGGTGTGGCTGTTATAAAAAAAGATACCAAGATAGGTTTTTATATGCTCAAGTCTTCTGTGAAGCTGTCAGGCACACCTGATGACAAGGAGAGCGTGGTATTACCGCTTTTTACAGATTGGAATGCACTGCGTCTGTGGGAAGGGCTGAAAAAGGACGGCCAGAGGATTCACACCCAGATAGTCAGCTTCCAGGATGTATATGCCATGTTAAAAAATGGTAATACATATGCGGGCATTGCTATCAATCCTTTTAGCAAGGTGCCCTGCACACTGCCTATTCCATATCTGGACACTATCACAAACACGCCGGGTTATAAAAATGAATTTGGACCTAAGCAACAGGAGGATGCACCGGATAGCGGCAATGTGCGAGAAGAAAAGGTGCCTGCCGGCAAACGTATACTTCTTGGAGTGCCAAAAGAGACCGAGGAGGCTGCAGCCATCCGTCAGGAACTCAAGGATTATGGTGCTTCTCATGACGACATACATTCTATCAGTTTTTTGACTAAGATAGAGGAAGATACCAAGATCATCAGACATCTGGTAGTGCTGGAGTTTCCGGAGGGCTATACAAAAGAAGATATGAAGACACATATGGAGGCTATATATCAGCGACTCAAGCCTCTTGCTAAGGAGATAAATCAAGTGGAGTATGCCGTCAAGGGCTCAGTAAAGGCCATTGATGATGTGGTAGCACAGCATGCTGACAAGATGTTGATTTATACAGCTTAGGATATGTTACCTATGAAGATGGATTTATTATTCTAAAATAATTCTTAAAAACGTCATTTTAGCAGAAATTCCTGTTATACTAATTAAGCATTAGTTAGATTCAAGTGGTGCCAAAAGGTTCTTTTGGCACCGGTTTTTTAAAGTTTCAAAGGAGTAATATATGTCAAATCAGGATTTTAGAGAGTTTGATTCTGAAGATAACGAAGTGGTAGATATTTCAGATGAAGTAATTGACGAAGTCACAGGTAAAAAAGACGACTCTGAGAAAAAGGATGACAAGAAGCCTACAGAGTTTTGCTACATGTGCCATAGACCTGACAATGTCACAGGTCCGCTTATCAAGATGGCGCCGGGGATGGCAGTGTGCTCGGATTGTATGCAGCGTACCTTTGATTCCATGAGTAGTTTTGGACTTGGCGGTGGCGACAATTCCAAGAGCAATGTAGATATGAGCAAGATGCCAAATATCAGCTTTTTCAATCTGGGCAATCTTTTTGGAGAAGGACCCAAGGTGAAAAATGCTCACGGCACAGCTTCCACCAAGGAGAAAGAGGACAGGCAGGCACCTGCTATAGATATCAACAATATCGTCCCACCACACAAGATCAAAGCAATGCTTGATGAGTACGTGGTAGGACAGGACCATGCTAAAAAGGTTATGTCAGTAGCAGTGTATAATCACTACAAGCGTGTGGCTACAGGCACTATGGATGATATTGAGATAGAAAAATCAAATATGCTTATGCTTGGGCCTACCGGTTCCGGCAAGACTTATCTGGTCCGCACCCTTGCCAGACTTCTTGATGTTCCTCTTGCTATCACGGATGCTACATCCCTTACAGAGGCTGGATATATCGGTGATGATATCGAGTCTGTAGTAAGCAAGCTCCTTGCAGCTGCAGGCAATGATGTGGAGCGTTGTCAGCAGGGTATTATATTCATAGATGAGATAGACAAGCTGGCCAAGAAGAAAAATGCCAATACCCGTGACGTCAGTGGTGAGTCAGTGCAGCAGGGTATGTTGAAGCTTTTAGAGGGGGCAGATGTGGAGGTGCCTATAGGGGCATCCAGCAAAAATGCCATGGTTCCCACCACTACTATCAATACCCGAAATATATTGTTCATATGTGGCGGAGCATTTCCGGCTATGGATGAGATTATCAAGGCTCGTCTTAATAAGCATTCTTCTATGGGCTTTATGGCAGACCTCAAGGACAAGTACGACGAGGACAAGAACATCCTTCAGAAGGTCACTGTCGAGGACTTGAGAGAGTTTGGTATGATTCCTGAGTTTATCGGACGTTTGCCTATAGTTTTTGCTACTGAGATGCTAGATGAGGACATGCTTGTGCGCATACTTAAAGAGCCTAAGAATGCCATTATTAAGCAGTACGAAAAACTATTAGAGTTAGATGAGGTCAAGCTGGAGTTTGAGGATGGCGCCCTTCATGCCATTGCAAGAAAAGCTATGGACAAAAAGTTGGGGGCAAGAGGACTTCGCTCTATTATAGAAGAATTTATGTTGGACATCATGTATGAGATTCCTAAAGATGACAATATCGGTGAGGTTATCATCACTGAGGATTATATAGAAAAAAAGGGCGGACCAAAGATATTGGTGCGCTCTGCAGGAATGATTCCGGAAAAGGTGGCTGTTAACTAAGGTTATATTTTTAAAATGTTTTGCCTCAACATAGCTTTAAGTAACAAAATGGAAAATTTGTACAAAATATTCGGACATTTTGTTTACTTTGGTAAAGTGTTCTGTTAAACTATTTCTAGTCAAGAAAAACTTGGCAAGTATTATATTGGAGGTACTTTAGCATGAGCAAAGGTACAGTTAAGTGGTTCAATAATTCAAAGGGCTACGGATTTATCTCAGACGAGGCTGGTAACGATGTATTCGTTCACTTCAGCGGCATCAATTCAGAGGGCTTCAAGACTCTCGAGGAAGGTGCTACAGTTGAGTATGAAGTAACTGATGGGGCAAAAGGACCACAGGCAGTTAACGTAACTGTTGTACGTTAATTACACCACATAATCTACATAATTTGGGTACCTTTGGTTTTGTTATGAAAAACGGGCTTTAGGCAATACAAAAATGTGATTAAGGGGAGAGGCAGCGTAATTTTCATTACGCTGCCTTATTTTTACTTTATAGGAAATTACAAAGTAATTCCTATAAAGTAATTACCTATAACAAATACCTTATATATTCAATTGGGAGATGGATATTGAGACGACTGATTAGGACAATCACTTCGACAATTATTACATTACTTTTTATCAGTGGCTTATTTTTGCTTGGCAGCTATATCTATGGCAGGCTCAATCAACAAGAGAGTTATACACCTATGCTGGCAGAACCTGTGGCGGTGGAAAGTGTGTCTTATGACAGGTACGCCTATCAGCAGCTGGATGATGACACTAAGCTAGCCTACGATCAGATATACGATTGCATTATCAATTTTTATGACAAGGTTACCTTGTCCACCTTAGACAGTGATATCCTTCAAAACGCCTATGAGGCTGTTATGGCAGACTATGGAGATCTTTTCTGGCTTAACGGATACAGGTACAACACATACACTTCGGGAGATGCCGTGGTGGGGATAGAGTTTGCACCAAAGTATACCATGTCTGAGGAGCAAAGAGACGTATATCAGGTATCTGTAGATGAGGTGGCAGATAGCTGGCTTGCAGGCATCAGTGAGTCGGACAGCGATTTTGACAAGGCATTGTATGTATTTGAGACTCTCATAGAAAACGTGGATTATGATACAGACAGTATCGAAAATCAAAATATCCTAAGTGTATTTTTATACAAGTCCACAGTGTGTCAGGGTTACGCAGATGCAGCATGGTATCTGCTGGACAGACTTGGGGTGCCAAGTACTATTATTACCGGCACTGCAAATGGCGAGAGTCATGCATGGAATCTGGTATATCTGGACAATGCCTACTACTATATGGATGTCACCTGGGGGAACAGTAAGTATCTCGATGGCAACAATGATACTGCCAAGAGGATTAATTATGCGTATCTTGCCATGACTACTGAGGAAATCAGTCAGAACCATGTGATTATCTCCACCTTCGAAGTGCCGGAATGCCTGTCAAATGTGGACAACTATTTTGTTCATGAGGGCTTGTACTACGATTGGTTTGGTGTGGATTCCATAGGCAATCGTCTGCAGACCTCCTACTTAAGCGGGGATGAGGAGATATCCCTTAAGTTTAGCAGTTCGGACCTGTACGGCCGGGTGAAGACTTATTTTATAGATGAAAATCATATTTCGGAATACTGTCAGGGACTCAAGGCAGTGTATTATCTTTTGGATGATGCGACCAATGTATTGACTATTCAATGGAAGACAGGAAGCTAAATATTCTAATAATAGACGCATGTGGTTTTTAAAACTACATGTTGAAGAAATAAAAACTATTTACGTGATAGAGTCCTAGTGGTATACTTACTCTATAGGACAACTATGTCCAAAAGAGTATTTTTGGAGGATTATCATGTACAAGATTATTGTTGATAGCTGCGGTGAGCTCACCGATGAGATGAAGCAGGATGGTCATTTTGTCAATGTTCCGCTGACTCTCGAGATTGATGAGAGGCAGATTATAGATGATGAGACTTTTGACCAGGCCGCATTTATCAAGGCGGTTGCCGAGAGCGAGAATGCACCTAAGTCAGCATGTCCTTCTCCTAATGCATTTATGGAGGAGATGGAGTGCGATGCGGAAAATATATACGTAGTTACTCTCTCGGCTCAGCTATCAGGTTCATACAATAGCGCCTGTCTCGGTAAGGATCTTTATGAGGAGGACGATGAATCAAAAAATATCTATGTCTTTGATTCAAAGTCAGCATCTATCGGAGAGACTCTTATCGCCATGAAGATAGCAGAGTGCGAGGAAGCAGGCATGGAGTTTTCTCAGGTGGTAGATACTGTAGAGGCTTACATAGCTCAGCAGAACACCTTTTTTGTGTTAGAGACATTAGAGACTTTCAGAAAGTCGGGGCGTCTGTCCAATCTCAAGGCTACCATCGCCGAGACTCTCAATATCAAGCCTGTCATGGGTTCTACAGACACAGGCTATATACAGCAATTGGCTAAGGGTAGGGGTATGACACAGGCTCTCGACAAGATGACCAAATGCGTTATGGATGTCACTACCAATTGTGAGGAGAGGATTTTGGCGATTTCTCATTGCAACTGTCCTGAGCGTGCTCTATCATTAAAGAAAAAAATGGAGTCCATGGCCAAGTTTAAGGATATATTCATTGTGGATATGCGGGGCGTCAGCACCATGTATGCCAGCGATGGAGGAGTTATCCTGGTGGTCTAGTATCAGCATGACATACGAACAGATAGTATATACAATAGATAACAAACGCCGTTTTGGTAAAGCCTGTGGCAGGGATGTGACAAAGGAGTTTATGGCTGCCTTGGGCCACCCTGAGATTGGGATGCATATCATTCACATAGCGGGCACCAACGGCAAGGGATCAGTGGCAGCCTTTGTGAGTAGTATCTTACAGGCTGCTTCTTTTTCGTCTGATGAGCCCTTCAAAGTAGGGCTGTTTACCTCACCGCATCTTATAGATTATACAGAGCGCATACAGGTGGATGGCAGGCAGATAGCCAGAGAGGATGTGGTTCGCATAGGAGGTAGGCTCCTTGAGACATCCCTTTCATTAGAGCCTACTATGTTTGACTATTGGCTGGCTCTTGCTATGGTGTATTTCAAAGAGCAGGGTGTGAAATATGTGGTCTTAGAGACCGGCTTGGGTGGCGATAAAGACTCTACTAATGGACTGTCCCAACCACCTGAGGTCTGTGCTATTACATCCATCGGCCTGGAGCATATCCAGTACTTAGGAGATACTATAGAGCAGATTGCAAAAGAAAAAGCAGGCATCATAAAGCCTAATGTGCCGGTAGTCATAGGTGAGATGGATGAGAAAGCTGTCTCAGTGATTACAGATAAGTGTAGAGAGCTTAAAAGTCCGTATATCAGGGCTCATGAAGTGGAGCCTGATGTGGAGCTTGGGCTTTTTGGTGACTACCAGAGGAAAAATGCTGCAGTAGCCTGGGAGATAGCCAAAAATCTTAAAATTGAGTTAAATAGTCAGATAATTGCAACAGGTCTTGCGAATGCCAAATGGAATGGCAGAATGCAGGTCATTTCTTGCAATCCTTATGTGCTTATCGATGGAGCACATAATCCATCGGGAGTTACTGCACTTAGAGACAGCTTGATGTCAGAATTTCCAAATGAGCATTTTTCATTTATAATGGCAGTAATGGCGGACAAGGATTATCTGCAGATGGCAGAGATAATAAGGCTTGTGGCAGACAGGGTATATACGGTGACTGTGGACTATAGCAGAGCCCTACAGTCTAAGGAGCTGGCTAATGATCTTAAGGACAGAGGATTTGAGGCTATTAGTTGCAGCAGTTTTGACGAGGCTGTCTTGTTGGCACAGTCATTTGATGAAAAAATAATAGCTTTTGGTTCATTATATTTTATTGGGGAGATTTTGCATGATAAGGACCAGACAGGAGGCCTGTAGCGCCTTGGGGCTTGCGCCTACGGCCACTCAGGCTCAGATAAAAAATGCATATAAGGATCTGGTGAAAAAGTGTCACCCGGATGTGACCGGCAGTGATGATGCCACTGTCTACAACAGGATTGTGGAGGCCTATCAGTTTTTGTGCGCCAACGGAGCAACATCCTATAGTGCCCCGACCACTAAGGTAGTCGGCAAGACCACAAAGAGGCATACTGCAAGCAATGCAGAATATGCCGCTTTCCAGAAAAAGGCCGCCAGACAAAAAGAACAAAAGAAAAAGGAATTCGAAGAAAAGCAAAAGGAGTTTTCTGCGAAGATTGAAAAGCAGGAAGCTGACTATAAAAGGGCTATGGAAGCTATAGATGCGGTCATAGCCGCCAGAGCCTTAGAGGCCATGATTCGAGCTAATAGTATAAAAGATGAAGCAGACAGTAACAAAAAAGATTGATGTAAATAATATATTTTTGTCGGTAGTGGTAGTGGCCTTGCCTACTATGTTAGAGCAGGTTATGTCGGTGCTTATGCAGTATGTGGATACTGCTATGGTAGGACACCTGGGTGCTGAGGCTACCGCAGCTGTATCTACATCCACCACCATTACATGGCTGGTGGGTAGCATGCCCTATGCATTTGGCGTGGCTGCTATGACTCTTATAGCTCAGGCTATAGGTGCAGGCGAAGAACACAAGATTAAGCTGGTTGCCAAGCGAAGCCTGATTTTTGCCATAGGAGTGGGTGTGGTGCTGGAGGCCATATGCCTGGCTGTGTGCCCATTTGTAGCGGTATGGATGGGGGCAGACGAGGCAATCAGGGGTGCGGCCACACGATATTTCTTTTGGATATCAGTGCCGGTGGTGCTCAAATCTATAGAGTATATTCTTTCATCAGCTATTCGTGCCACTAAGGATACCAAGACTCCCATGATTATCAGCCTGGCCATCAATGCAGTCAATCTGATACTGGATTACATATTCATATATATATTTGGTCTGGGTGTGGACGGCGCAGCCTATGCTACCTGTATCTCAGCGGCGTTAGGTGGCATTCTTACACTGATAGTATTTTTTAGAAATCCACTTCTATCATTTAAAGGACATATATTTGAGTCAGATAAGGAGATTACAGCCAGAATGTGGAAGCTGTCTCTGCCTATTTTGCTTATTAATGTGGCATCCACTTCCGGCTATGTGGTATTCGCAGGACTTGTGTCCCACATGGGGACCATCATATTTGCAGCCCACAGCATCGCGGTAGGTGCGGAGGAGCTGTTCTATATAGGAGGTTATGGATTCAAATCAGCGGCAAATACCATGGTAGGCATAGCCTACGGAGAGAGAAATCACGAGAAATATCGTGCTGTCAGTATCAGCAGTGTTATCTGCACTTTGGCGGTTATGGTGGTCAGCGGAGTGCTATTGTTTGTATTTGCAGAGCCCCTTATGGGATTTTTCACAAAAGACCCCGAGGTTATAGCGCTGGGCGCTACAGTCCTCAAGATGGTGGCTTTCAATGAGCCTTTCTTTGGAATGTATATTATCTCAGAAGGTATCTACTATGGACTGGGCATGACGAAGTATCCCTTTATCATAGAGTTTGGCGGAATGTGGCTGGTGCGCATTCTTTCCACCTATATAGGTATACATTTCTTTGGAATGGGCCTGGTGGGTGTATGGTGCTGCATGATTGCAGACAATGTACTTAAGGCTGTTTTTCTCACTGTGCCCCTTGGTACACTTTGGAAAAAAGCTGTATCAAAACTTGCATAATTAATAGGAGGCGGCATGAACAAAAAGGTAGAAAATATCGGAGGGTACCTACTTATTGTAGTGGGAGCGCTTTTGGCCAGCTTTTCGGTCATTTGTATATTGATTCCAAATGATGCTATAGATTATGGCACTGCAGGTATAGCTATCATCATCAGCAAGGTGACGGGGTTTCATCTGTCGCTGACAGTTATATTGGTATTTTTGCCTTTTTGGGTGGCAGGCTATATCATACTGGGCAGACAGTTTGCCATCAAATCCATTCTTGGCATGGTGGTCTATACAGTAGGACTTGAGGTATTTGAAAGAGTGCCATTTGAGCTTGATACCGAGCATTTCTTGGCGGTAGCTTTTGGCGGTGCTATCCTTGGCCTGGGATTGTCTCTTATCCTGACATTTGGTGGATGTATCGATGGTTCTGAGATTTTTGCCAGTATTATAGTCAATCTCATATCGGAAAAGACCGGCAAAAACTTCAGAATGACCTACATACTGCTGGTGTTCAACGTGGGTGTATATATAGCAGTATTTGTTCTGATTAATAGAAATGCAGCTCTTCTAAGCTTGCTTGTGTATGTGGTGGCCACATCTATTATCAACAATATCACTGATCATTTTGATGCGGTCAAGCAGGTCACCATCATCACGAAGGACCCTGAGGAGATTATAAAAGAAATCAAACATGATCTGAATAAGACCTGCACCATCATGGATTCCTATGGTGTGATAGCAGGTGAGAATAAGACTTTAATCTGCTATATCAGCTATTTTGAATTACAAAAAATGAAGGAGATTATTTCAAGAAATAAGGGTACATTCAGTACGGTTTCCACCATCGATGAGATATTGCGTTAAAAAAGTTTTTTTAGTTTATTTTGCGCCACAAGTGTGGCGCAATTTGATTTTACAAAATCTAATATCTGTGTTACAATGATGTGTCTTTTCGGAAAAATGCTTTTAGATTTATACGGAGGTATTGATAGTATGAATGAGTATAGGCAACAGTTTTTTAAAGGGGAGAGAGCACTTTACGCAGAGGATGGAGCACGTATATATGACTCTATTTTCGATGAGGGTGAGTCTCCGTTAAAAGAGAGTAAAAATATCGAAATATATGATTCACAGTTCAAATGGAAGTATCCTATCTGGTACTCAGACCATGTAAAGGTATCTAATTGCAACTGGTTTGAGATGGCTCGTTCCGGGGTATGGTACACAAATGACATCTATATCAAGGACTCGCTGATCACAGCACCTAAGAATTTCCGTCGTTGCGATGGGGTTATATTAGAAAATGTAGATTTGACCAACGCAGAAGAGACCTTTTGGATGTGCAAAAACATCAAGCTCAAGGATGTGACTGCAAAGGGCCACTACTTTGCCATGAACTCAGAAAATATAGAGATAGAGAATATGAGACTGGATGGCAACTATTCTTTTGATGGCGGCAAGAATATCTCAGTGAAAAATTCCGTGATATTGTCTAAGGATGCTTTTTGGAATACTGAGAATGTCACAGTGTATGATTCATATATCTGCGGCGAGTATTTAGGATGGAACGCCAAGAATCTCACATTCGTCAACTGTACTATAGAGTCTCTGCAGGGACTATGCTATATCGACGAGCTTACCATGAAAAATTGCAAGCTCATCAATACTACACTTTCTTTTGAGTATGCAAAGAATATCGATGCCGAGATTACAAACAGGATAGACAGTGTATTCAATCCTATCAGTGGCACCATAAAGGCAGCCGAGATTGAGATACTTATAGTGGAAAAAGATATGGTAGACCCATCCCTTACCAAGATAGAGTGCCAGGCTGTAGGCAAGCAGGTGGAGATAGTAGAGTGGAGAGCTGCCAGACAGGCAGAATAATACCAACAGGAGACGGACATGGGAAAATACAATTTTGACGAGATAATAGATAGACGGGGTTCAGATTCCATGAAATGGGATGTGGCAGCAGGCGAGCTACCTATGTGGGTGGCTGATATGGATTTTCAGACTGCACCGGAGATTATATCAGCTCTTGAAAAGAGAGTGTCAGAGGGCGTGTTTGGGTACACGGATGTAGATGATGAGTGGTACGAGGCTTATATCAGCTGGTGGAAGCGACGTCACGGACTCACTATAGACAAAAAATGGCTTATGTTTTGTACGGGAGTCATCCCGGCACTGTCATCTATAGTGCGTAAGCTCACTACACCCAATGAAAAGGTCATCATACAGACACCTGTATACAATATATTTTTCAATAGTATCCTTAACAATGGATGTCAGGTACTTGAGAATCCTCTGAGATATGAGGATGGTGAGTACTCTATGGATTTTGAGGACTTAGAGGCGAAGATGGCAGATCCACAGGCCAGCCTCATGATTCTCTGCAATCCTCACAATCCTGTATCTAAGATATGGTCAAAGGAAGACTTGGCCAGGGTAGGTGAACTTGCCAAGGAGTATGGTGTGGTAGTGATATCTGATGAGATACACTGCGATTTGACAGCACCGGGCAAGGATTATGTGCCATTTGCATCTGTATCGGATACCTGCCGTCAGGTCAGTGCTACATGCATCGCGCCTACCAAGACTTTCAGTATACCGGGCATACAGACATCGGCCATCTTTGTGCCGGACAAGTTTTTGCGTCACAAGATATGGAGAGGTATCAACACCGACGAGGTGGCAGAGCCAAATGTATTTGCTTCACATGCAGCTGTGGCAGCCTTCAATGAGGGTGAGCAGTGGTTGGAGGAGCTCAGAGAGTACCTTTTTGCAAACAGACATAGGGTAGAGGAGTATGTGGATGAGCATATTCCTGCACTTCATGTAGTGCGAGGGGATGCCACATACCTTGTGTGGATAGATATATCATCACTTGGCGTGTCAAGCGATGTGCTTGCATCCTTCATCAGAAAAGAGACAGGTCTGTACCTGTCGGCAGGCACAGCCTACGGTGGCTCCGGAGCTGACTTTTTGCGTATGAATGTAGCATGTACAAAAGCCACCCTGGAGGATGGCTTAGATAGATTGAAGCGGGGCGTGGAGGCATATGTTGCTTCACAGCATTAGAGCTTCTTTTCGTTGTAGAGTTTTATAAGTTCGTTTCTATTTTTGCAGCCGGTCTTTTTCATCAGGTTTTTCACGTGGAATTTCACTGTGGACTCCGTGATGAAGAGGCGGGCTGCTATTTCTTTATTGGATTTTATATCAAGTATCTCGTCTAATATCTCTATCTCCCTGGATGACAGCTTATATCTGTCGGCAAATACACTGTGATAATCTATTGAGGCTATCTCAGGCTGTCTTAAGTACAGCTTAGAATACACAGCTACAAAGAATATGATGGTGACTGCAAAAAAGAAGGAAATGACAAATAGCAGTATGGAATGGTCAGACTCAAAATGTAATCTAAGAATCATGCCGATGGGCTCTGCCGTCCGCCCTATGGCTACGCCCATGGGAGCCAGATAGAGCTTGCCGGTGGATTGCGCTATGTCTGTAAAGAATATAGCCCTACATACTGTGATAAATCCGCCCATAAAATATGATATCATCCATGCAACATACACACCTGTGGGATTGTCTCTGATCAGGGGCATGGAAAAAGCAAAAGTAAGTGTTATGAGACACAGAATAAAGCCATACTTACGGCTCTTGTCATTTAGGAAGCCTGCCAGCACCAGGCCAACAAAATACATAAGACGCATCACCTCTACACTGATGTGAAAAGCGCTGATGTCTTCAGCGGGGACAAAATATCCTAAGGCGTAGGTGATGCTGATAAGTACAAAAAGGGTAGATATTAGGATTATATTAGATGCGGAATAATTAAATCTTGTATTAATATCTAAACTATCATCAGTAATATCAGCTTTTTTATTTGTTATATCTTCTGTTATCATGGACTGATGCATCATAATGAACAGCACTATGATAAATGATAAGAGTCCGTAGAAGTACAGACATGATACGCTCATCATGAAGCTGTAGTCTTTGTCAAGTGCATACAATAGATAAGATAATATACAACTGATGCCGATACCCAGTCCAAAAGACAGACCGTAGTGACAGGAAGGTACCACATCAATGATGTAGGATACATACAGTCCGTATAGTGCTCCTATGGCGATATTCATCAATAATCCGATAATGTGGCAAAAATCGGCGAGGGGGGGGTATCAGAGTAAGAACCGTCAGCATGAAGCTTGCAGCAATCAGACAGGCAAACTCCGTCATCCGCTGTGGACGCTTAGGAGAATACCTTACATACAGACTAAAAGCTATGATGCCTATGGCCTGAAACAGTTTGCCCAGTACCTGACCTACAAAATCCACATATGTTGTTTCATAGGAAGAGGCCAATATATAGAACCAGGATAGGTACTGGCTGCTGTTTAAAAAGAACAATAATCCTATTAAAATACTTATAAATACGACTCTTTTTCTCATGTGTCTATTGTATCACTCTTTGTCAGGGATAGGTAAAAAAATCCTTTGTTTTCAGCGCTTCGCGGCACTTACTATCCCAAAACTATCCTCAGATTTGGCGGTTATTTTACAATTTGTTCACGGTTTGAAGGTAATCTATTCAGCAACCGATTGGAGCTATGATGCTTACAAAATTACTGGGCAGGGGTGTAAGTATCATGGCAAACTTACTACAAGAGATAAGGAGAAAGGAGATTTTTACTTATGAGAAGAAAGTTATTGGGGACGATGATGGCTCTTGCCATGGCAGGCATGATAGTGGTACCTACTATAAAAGTAGAGGCTGCAGGCCTGACCCAGGCAAAGGATCCGTCAAAGGTAAAATATGAGGCAGTGACGGCAGATGAGACGCAAATTCTTAAATCTATATTTGATTTAGAGTATTACAAAGCTCAGAATCCTGACGTAGTGGCAGCATTTGGAGATAACTACGATATACTCTTCAAGCATTTTTGCACCTACGGTGTATTTGAAGGTAGAGTATGCAATGAAAACTTCGACCCTGCCGCTTATGCATCTGCCTACTCAGACCTCAAAGAGGAGTTTGGCAGCAATATCCTTAAATACTATGAGCACTATGTATCTGTAGGTAAGGCAGAAAACAGAACCTACACCACGATAGAAGCCTGCGCCAACTCCGGCATCACCGTAGTATCCCTCTCCGGTGAAGCTGCCCGCATCACGCCACAGATCTTCAAAGCCGCCAAGGCACTGGGGACAGAGGATTATGGTACAGTAGCCTATGTAGTAAATGTGGCCAATAGTGGTGGTAGCAGTGGTGGAGGTGTAGTTGCATCCTCTACAGCTCTGGCTCCTGAGGTAATGAAGGCTAAGGGGTTGACTTATGCAGGGACTGTGACAGCAGGTGATGGTTCATCAATTCACCTATATGTTATAAAAGGTTCTAGTGAGGGCTATGGCGCATATACATATACTGGAAGTTTTAGTGCTGCACCTAGCTTTGACAATACTAAGCTTATCAAGGCAACAAGTGGATATCAAGAACCGTCAGATTTTACTCCAATAGCAAGCGTAAATATATTTTTTAATGCATTACAGGATGGAGGAATAGTGGTTACACCAAATGTTGATCCTTCGGATACTGTTAAACAGACAAGTTCTGAAACATCTGGCACACAAATCGAAAGCACTGATGACTCTGAAAACTCGTCTTATGTTATGTGCGTAGATAAAAATGGTGATGCTGACACAGAATACAAAGTTGGACTCGATATTGAAGCAACAGGTTCCGGTGTGAATTTGGTTGTTGGAACATATAATGAGGCTGATAATTTTGGTTATGTCAAAGAATACAGTATTGAAGACACAAGTACAAGTGATAATGGTGAGAATTAGTAAAGAAGGTAAAGTTTTATTTTAAAATAGTAACAAGACCCTAGGGCATGCCCGGGACCTTGTAAGACATCAAATACTTTTAGAATTAAAATAATTAGAGGGCGTGGCTTAGGTCACGCCCTCTAATTTTGATTTAAATTCTTTTCTTGTTCATTAATATTTTGATATCTCTGCTACTGCATTTGAAAATAAGTTATACAGAAATAAAGAAATTGGCAGCTCAAATATGAAAAGTCAAGACTCAACTTGAAAACCGAATAATAGCTAGTGGAAGCAGCAATTGCCGGCCCGCACTATTAGAGTTTAGCTAAAGTCTCAAGCAGCGCTACACAGCCTTCTTCCCCAAGTTCACCTGCATTTAAAATCAGGTCGAAGTATTCCGGAGAACCCCATTTTCTTCCGGAGTGGCTGGTGAAGAATTTCTCACGCTTTTTGTCAAATTTTTTCATGACGTCGTCAGCCTTGTCCACTTCGATTTTTTCTACATTGATGGTACGCTTCATGCGATAATCATCGGTGGCTGTAATAAATACCTTTAGGCATTTTTTGTCCTTGAGAATTTCGCTGGCGCAGCGGCCAACAAATATACATCCGGGTTCTTCAGCGGCTTCTCGGATGACCTCCATCTCGGTATTGTAGATTTTTTCCTCCAGTGAAGCGTAGTCAGATCCGGGAGCTTTGAAGAGTGTTTTTACAGGAGTCTGCTCATCCATGGCAGATACCTGGTCATATGACAATCCCATTCGCTTGCAGGTCTCTACAACAACGCCACGATCATATAGGCGATAGTTTAATCGCTTTGAAAGCGCAGCAGCTATTTCATGTCCGCCACTGCCGTATTTACGTTCAATAGTTATATAGTCGTACATAAAAAAGAGCCTCCTCTCATAAATGTTTAGACTATTATATCACATATATGTAAATTAGTTGCAAAATTCAGAATATATCCACAAAAATATCAAATTTTTGTGGATATAAGTAGTTTTAATTGCTTGTTCACGGAGGCGATGGCTACAGGTAGTATACTGAAATATGAGCTAATGTAGTACTTTTTAATTTAAGGATAACTAGAATTGATACCCACTAATAAATTATAGCTATATCACTTTCAGGAAATTGTGATCTATAATTACAATTAATTGGAGGACTTAGTCATGATTAATGAGAAGGTTAAAAACTATCTTGAAGACAACTCTCTTGGAGATAGACTTACAATTCATACTGAAACAATTGATACAGTAGAACATGCAGCCCAACAGATTGGATGCACCGAACCAGAGATTGCTAAGACACTTTCTTTTGTAGTAGATGATTTGTAAAGGATGGAATGACGAAGAATAATTCGAATAGTTCAATATTTTTGTCCGGATGTACATTAAAGAATGATTCGGCGGCCCCAAAGGAAACAGCAGAAGAAATAACAGAGGAAGCAACGGAAGAAATTTCAGAGGATAGCTCGGAGAATAATAGTATAAGAAAAAATGTATATGTATGCAAAGTAGTATCGGTTGATAGTGAATATGTTGAATTAAGTTATGGTGGCAAAAACTATAAAATATCAGCTGAAGATTGTGATTGGGTTAATGAAGGAGATACTGTATGGAATACGTAGAAAAATAGAACTAAAAGCCTCTTAATGCCTAAAAGGCGGATAGATCGTAGCTCTTGGCATACATGTCGTCTAAGTTGTCGATGGTCACATCGCCGCCTATAAGGAGTTTGTCGAAGGACTGATTGTAAGCGTCATGTTTATAATCATAGTAGCTCAAGTATGCAAATACTTCCATTATGGAAGCATTGGGCTTGTAGATGCCGGTGATGTCTATTATGTCCTGATTTGTCAGGTACATATTGGTGCTGAGAGAATATGAGCGGATAGATATGATAGGACGTTCTATAGTGCTGCTGCCGTGAAAAGATGCTGTCAGCTTGATTGCTTCGTCGTTGCCGCCGCCTACTACACAGCTGCCTATCTCTTGAAAGATAGCGGAGTTGTCTTTTATCTCATAATTATCATAGTCGTTGAAAGAATATACATTTCCGATCTTTTCGGATGCATCTCCGTCATTTGCATTCAGATTGAATGATTCAATAGCGCTGGAGATTTTTTGTAAATCGCTAAAAAGTGCCATATTGCCGATGGTGATGGCTGTATGTTTGGCATAGTCTGTCAGTTCTACGAAATCATAAGCCATATCTTCTACAAAACCTGCTGGCTTAATGGCATCTATGCTAAAATCACTGTAATCCATATCGGGGTTGTTATCCCTCATGAAGCTGAGGACTTTTAGAAAATCAGCAAAGAGGCAGTGATGCAAATCTATTTGACTGATGTCTTTCATAGAGATGGAATCATCTTCATCCTGTGGTGTGTTTGCATCTATCTGATAGTTCAAGTGAGTTTGAAACAGAATATCATTTACCATCATAACATTACCTCCACCTTGCATTCATAATACCATATATGGTAGTCGGAGTAAAACATATGCTATAATAATACAAGCTTTTGTAGACAAATTTGATTTATTTATATTTTGGAGGTGCGATATGAAGATTGCAATGGCTAATGATCATGCCGGCACTCAGATGAAAAATGAGATAAAGGCTTATCTGGAGAGTGTAGGTCATGAGGTAGTTGATTTTGGTACTTATGATGATAATAGTTGTGACCTGTCGGATTTTGTATACCCTGCAGCTCTTGCTGTAGCCAAGGGCGAGTGCGAGAGGGGGATTTTTTGCGATGGTGTAGGATACGGAAGTGCTCTGATTGCTAATAAGATCTCAGGCTGTTATGCGGCGGTGTGTCAGGATCCTCTGTGCGCTACTCTCGCCAGACAACATACCGATTCTAATATCCTATGCCTGGGTGCTAAGATTATCGGTGGCCTCATGGCTATGGAGGTGGTAAAGACCTGGCTTACGACAGAACCACTCATGGAAGAAAAGTATCGTCGCAGAGTACAGAAGGTATGCGACATTGATGCAAAGCACTGTGTGCCTGTAAAATAAATAATAAAGCGGCAATAAATGCCGCTTTTTTATGTTTTAAGGAATCTTCGTTAAAAAACCTTTTTAGTTAAGTTCGCTTAAGTAATCCGCGATGGCAGATGTGTCTATATCGTAATAGTCATAGGTGACATTCTCGGCTGCAGCATCCTGGACCTTAGTATATATCGAAAAACCAACCCATGCTACAATGGCAAGTCCTATGATAGATACGCAGGCTATACTTAATACTTCTTCGATTTTTTTCTTTCTAAGAATGCTTCTGCGATGTGTTTTATCGTATTTCTTTTGATCTACTTTTTGCTGACTCATGTATTCTCCTGATTAAGTCTATGATTTTCCTTCGGAAAGACTTAAAAATAACTAATATCTATAGTAAATCAAATCAAGCTGATTTTCAAGAACATTTGGCAACTAATTGTAGTGAAAAGCCTATTCAAATCACTATATGTTGTGGTAAAATATGACCCGAAGATGTTAAATTATTAGAAGAGCTTGTAGCTATCAAGTAGATTTATATAAAGGAGTAGTAATGAGTAAAGCTGACGTTATTTTTAAAGAGATGTGCCGGGATATACTTGAAAATGGCACAGATACGAAGGATGAAATAGTGCGCCCTGTGTGGCAGGATACAGGTGAAAAAGCATACACTATAAAACAGTTTGGAGTTGTCAATAAATATGACTTGAGAGAGGAGTTTCCTGCTCTTACATTAAGGAAGACTGCCCTCAAGTCTGCCATGGATGAGATTCTTTGGATATATCAACGCAAGTCCAACAATATCAATGATCTTAAGCCGCATATCTGGGATGAGTGGGCCGACGAAAAAGGTTCTATCGGTACCGCCTACGGCTATGTAGTGGGAGAAAAATTCAAGTTTAAGGGCGAGATGATCGACCAGATGGACTATGTCCTCAAGCAGCTTAAGGAGACACCTTACTCCAGACGTATCATGACTAATCTATATCAGTTCCATGATTTGGCTACAGGACATTTAGATCCATGCTGTTACTCGGCTACCTACAATGTCACCAAGGATAAGGATTCTGATAAGCTGGTGCTTAATATGGTGCTGAATCAGCGTTCACAGGATATTTTGGCAGCCAACAATTGGAACGTATGCCAATACTCGATTCTTCTTATGATGGTAGCCCAGGTCAATGACATGATTCCGGGACAATTGGTGCATGTTATAGCGGATGCTCATATCTATGACCGCCATGTGGATGCTATCAAGGAGCTTCTCAGCAGACCCGAGCTGCCTGCACCTAAGGTGCGTCTCAATCCCGAGGTCAAGGATTTTTATGATTTCACTACAGATGACCTTATCGTGGAGGGTTATGAGGCAGGAGAGCAGATACGCAACATACCTATAGCTGTATAGTAAGTGGTGCCAGACAAATATATTCTTTAAGTGGGAGATTAAAATGAATCTGATAGTAGCTGTAGATAGAAATTGGGCAATCGGCAAAAATAATAAGCTGTTGGTTAGCATACCTGATGATATGAAGTTTTTTCGGGAGACTACCACAGGCAAAGTAGTGGTCATGGGTCGCAAGACCTTAGAGAGTTTTCCCGGAGGCAAGCCTCTTAAAAACAGGGTGAATATAGTACTTACCAGGGATGATAACTATAAAGCAGATGGCGCTGTAATAGTCCACTCCAAAGAAGCCTTAGATAAGGAACTTAAAAAATATGATTCCGACGACATATATGTCATTGGTGGGGAAAGCATATACAGATTGCTTTTAGATGAATGTGACAGGGCTTTTGTTACTTACGTAGATTATGCATATGATGCAGATACATATTTTCCAAATCTCGACGATAATTCTGCCTGGACACTTGTAGAGGAGTCGGAGGAGCAGACCTATTATGATATAGAGTTTTATTTCAGGACATACACCAAATAGGGTTTTGATAATCGAATTAGCTATACGACAAATGAGGACAGAAAAATGGCATTGAACATCACAGGACGAAAGTTATTTGTTAAAGCATTGAAGGAAGAGGGCGTAGATACCATATTTGCTTATCCGGGCGGCATGATTACGGATATTATGGATGAGCTCTACAAGACTGAGGGGATACGTGTGGTTTTAGGCAGGCATGAGCAGGCCCTTGTCCATGAGGCTGAGGGGTACTCCAGAGCTACCGGCAAAACCGCTGTCGTTCTGGTGACTTCCGGTCCGGGAGCCACCAATACCATCACCGGTATAGCTGATGCATATTATGACAGCATCCCTATGGTTATTTTTACCGGTCAGGTGCCCCTTCATCTCATTGGCAACGATGCATTCCAAGAGGTGGATATAGTGGGCATGACCCGTTCCATCACCAAATTCGGAGTGACGGTCCGCAGGCGGGATGACATGGGCCGACTTATCAAGATGGGCTTTCAAGTGGCCTCTACAGGCAAGCCGGGCCCTGTTCTCATAGATATTCCAAAGGATATACAGACCACAGCGGGTGACCCTGAGTATCCTGAACATGTAGATATCCGTGGTTATCACCCCAATGAGACTGTACATATCGGTCAGCTGAAAAAAGCATACCGGCTTTTGAAAAATGCCAAGAGACCGCTGATTATGGCGGGCGGAGGCGTACGTATATCAGGGGCCGAAGAAGAGCTGTTGGCATTCGCTAAAAAGATGAATATACCTGTGACTACTACTGTTATGGGCAAGGGGGTCATGCCCGAGGACCATGAGCTGTTTATCGGCAATTGCGGCATGCATGGCAGATATGCGGCAAACAAAGCGGTGACTGAGTGTGATGTGCTGTTTTCGGTTGGTACTCGATTCAATGATAGGATTACAGGTGATTTGGATGAGTTTGCGCCTAAGGCTCAGATTATACATGTGGATATAGCCTCAGCTTCCATCTCGCGTAATGTTGTGGTGGATGTGCCGGTTACTTCAGATGCCAAGATAGCCTTAGAACGCTTGGTAGAGTATGCCGAAAAAATGAATACCGAAAAATGGCTCGCAAAGATAGCCGAGTGGGAGAACGAACACCCGCTTACTATGCCGGGATCCAAAATAGGAGTTGGTCCCCAGGTTATTTGCGAAGCTATTAACAGCGTATTTTCAGATGCCAATATCGTTACGGACGTTGGCCAGCATCAGATGTGGGCATCCCAATTCATAAAATTAAATAAAGACCAGGAATTTATTACCTCGGGTGGTTTGGGAACTATGGGATTTGGTTTTCCGGCCGCCATTGGAGCGAAAATTGGCAATCCTGCGAAGCCTGTTGTAGTGATTACAGGTGACGGTGGTTTTCAAATGAATATGCAGGAGATGGCTACTGCTATGACTGAAAAAGTTCCGGTTGTTATATGTATATTTAATAATTCTAATCTCGGAATGGTTCGTCAGATGCAACAGCTGTTCTACGGTAAACGCTATGAAATAACTGATTTGTCAGCTGAAGATGGCTCTTATTATCCCGACTTTTTAAAGTGGGCCGAAGGATACGGTTGCAAAGGCTATAGGATAGATAAGGCAGAGGATGTTATTCCGGCGCTTAAGGCGGCCAGGGACAATGCCGATGGCCCTACAGTCCTAGACTTTATTGTGTCACCGGATGATTTGGTTCTTCCTATGGTAAAGGGCGGCACACCGCTCAGCGAGATGATTTTGAGGTAGATGCTATGGAAAAGATGAAAAACAGATGGATAGCTTTGTATGTAGAAAATCAGGTGGGTGTTTTGGCAAAGGTGTCGGGACTTTTTTCAGCAAAATCCTACAATCTTCAGACACTCACTGTAGGAACCACAGAGCATGAAGACGTTTCAAGGATGACTATTTCTGTAACAGCTGATGACGTGACATTTGAGCAGATCAAAAAACAGCTTAACGCTATGGTGGAGGTTATAAAAGTTATCGACCTCAGTACCATACCTATCCACATGAAAGAGATATTGTATGCCAAAGTTCATGGGCTTGATGTGGCTGCCAAGGCTGAGGCCTTTCAGGTGGCTGATGTTTTTGACAGAGGCGGCAGTGTTAAGATATGCGATATAGGCGAGGATTCGGTTTTATTTGAATGCACTCTCACAGAGACTAAAAATAACGAGCTTATCTCACTTCTTAAATCTAGATTTAAGAGAGTTGAGGTCGTTCGTGGAGGTGCTGTGGCTATTGAGGCTATCAGTAGATCTAACAGGTAAGGGAGTATGGGGGACAAGAAGAAAAGATTAATCAGATGTCTTGCATTGGTATTGGCTATTTTTTTGTGCATAGGATCATCTGCACAGGCATCTCAGTCAGAGGTGGACAGACTAAAAGAAGAGTCGGAAAATGCTTCCCAGGCTGTGGATGATATCACCAGTAAAAAGCAGGAGGCGGAGAATTCTAAAAATCAATTGTCTGATCAGGCAGATAGCCTGGCCGGACAGATTTCAAGTCTCAATTCCCAGATATCCACAGTTTCGGGGGAAATATCAAGCACTGAGGAAAATATTGCCCAGTTAGAGGAAGATATAGATACACTAAATGAGCAGTTAGAAGAGATACAGTCTTCTTTGGATTCCCAAAAAGAGTCTATGAAGCTTCGTATTCAATACATGTACGAAAATCGTTCCACCAACACACTGGTAAATTTTTTAGAGAGTGGTTCTATTTCCGGATTTTTACAGAGACTTGAGTACATGTCTCAGATAACAGGCTACGATCAACAGCAGGTGGAAAAGTTCGAAGAGACTGTTGCTTCCCTGGAAGAGACAAAAACAGCCATCGAGGAGAAAAATGAACAGCTCAGCGCGTATCAGGATTCTCTACAATCCAAGAGAACTCAGCTTGGTTCACTTGTAGGAACTACTTCTGCAGCCCTAGATACTACCAATTCCCAGATAGCTGATACTCAGGCGGCTATCGAAGCTCTCGAGGAGCAGTTGGAGGAGGCCAAGGCATACGAGAAACGTATACAGCAGCAGTATCAGGCTGCTCAGGTGGCGTTGGCACAAAAACTTGCCGGCGAGACCGGAGCATATTCCGGCGGATATTCCACCAATGATGAGGAGACTCTTATCCTGGCTGCGTTGATACAGGCGGAGGCTGCCAATCAGGGAGACGCAGGCAGGCTTGCTGTAGGTTCTGTTGTCATGAATAGAGTTGCAAGCTCTAAGTTTCCCAATACCATACCGGGGGTTGTGTACGCATCGGGACAGTTTGCTCCTGTTACATCAGGGCGAGTGGCTCTTATCCTGGCAGAAGGCCCAAATAGCGCATGTCAATATGCTGCGGCTCAGGCTATTGCGGGCAATATCAATACTGATGCGTTATTTTTCTGTACCTATTCCTATGCGCAGAGTCTCCATGATTCACAGGTGGCTGAGGGGCAGGTTGGATTTTTGGACAGGACCTCGGGCACCGTCATCAATGCGCACTATTTTTATAATTACAATTGATGTTGAATGAGTCATGGGATTAAGATAAAATTGTTATTGGGATTTTACCAAACTTTTTAATGGTCACTTGGATGCCAGTGCGATTATTAGGTGGGCTGCGACCATTATTAAAAGTAAAATTAATTATTTACAAGGAGGGCTTTTTATGGCTACACCACATAATGAAGCGAATAAAGGGGATTTTGCTAAGACCGTACTTATGCCCGGAGATCCACTCCGCGCTAAGTTTGTGGCAGATAATTTTTTAGAGGACGCCAAGTGTGTCAATACAGTCCGTAATTGCTTGGGATTTACCGGTACTTACAAGGGAGTGCCTGTTTCAGTTATGGCCAGCGGCATGGGTATGCCGTCTATAGGCATCTATTCTTACGAACTCTATCAGTTCTATGATGTGGAAAATATCATCAGAATCGGTTCAGCCGGCAGTTACACAGATAAGCTTGAAGTACTTGATGTTGTTATTGCGGAGAGTGCTTTTTCTGACAGCACATTTGCTAAGTATACAAACGGTTGCGAGGATAAGGTATTGTATCCTAGCAAGAAAATCAATGACACGGCTATCGCAAAGGCCAAAGAGCTTGGCATCAATGCAAAGCTTGCAAAGGTACATTCTGCAGATCAATTCTATACTGCACCTGAGATGGGCGGTTGGAAGGCTGTCAAAGAGCGTTGCGGCTGCGATTGCGTAGAGATGGAGTCATTTGCTCTTTTCAACAATGCCAATATGCTCGGAAAGAATGCTACATGTATGCTTACTATTTCTGATTCCTTTGTTACAGCAGAGGAGATTCCTGCCGAGGAGCGCCAGAAATCATTCACCGAAATGATGAAGCTGGCTTTGGAGACGGCTATTGTTTTATAATTTGATTCAAGAGTCAAAAGTCAAAAATGAGTTTTAAAAGCTCATTTTTGGCTTTTTCTTTTTGGGGCTAAATACTTACTTCAAAATGTGTTGTCTAAATGTTCTGAAAAATATAGCATCAAAAGCGCAATTATTGTAAAATATTAACGAGAAGAATTTTATTTTACAAATCAAATCGAAAGGCGCATGTATGAAGGAAGGTAAGACGGGAGGCAGGGCTCCTCTCCATAAGAGCTTTGGATATGCATTTGAAGGTATTGGCAACACTATTAAGACAGAACGCAATATCAAAATCCATCTCTTTGTGACCATCATGGTACTGATATTTGGATTCATATTAAAATTATCATATACGGAATGGTTAATATGCCTGCTTCTGTTCGGCCTGGTCACTTCTCTTGAACTTGTAAATACATCAATAGAAGCTGTGGTAGATTTGGTGACCGAAGACAGAAAGCCTCTTGCAAAGAAGGCAAAGGATGCGGCGGCAGGAGCGGTTCTTTATTCAGCGATTATAGCAGCCATAATTGGCGTTATAATATTTTTTCCAAAGCTATTTGATTTCATAGCAATGATTTAATTAATAATTAAGGAGGTAGGCACTATGGCAGATACTAACAAAAATCCTATTTCAGATGGAGTAAAAAAGCTTATACTTGCCGGTGTTGGGGCTGTTGCTCTTACAGCAGAGAAGGCTGATGAGATAGTGGGAACTCTCGTAGAAAAAGGAGAAATCACTGTAGATCAGGGCAAGGAGCTCAACAAGGAGTTAAAGCGTACCTACGACGAGCGTAAGAAGGGCGGCGCGAAGGATATGGAAGCCTTTGTTGATGGACTTAGCGATGAAGAACTCGACAAATTAAAGGAAGCCCTCAAAAACAAGGAAGCTTGATTTTTACGTAAATCACAATTATTGCAAGCGTGTGGAGCATAAATGAAGGACTCAAATAGCCAGGACAAGATAAAAATTGATAATTCCAAACGTCTAAAGGAGATGCGCGCAGTTTTAAAAAAGCATCATATCACTCGTGGTATCACGCCGGAAAAACTGCGCCTTATCCTTGTGGACCTTGGACCAACCTATATTAAGCTCGGGCAGATAGTGTCGTTACATTCTGACATATTGCCACGGGCTTATTGTGATGAGCTTTTAAAGCTAACATCTGACGTGGAACCGATGCCTTTTGAGGATGTGATCGAGGTGATTGAAAAGTCCTGGGGCATGAAATATACGGATGTTTTTAAGAGCATTGATGAGACGCCTCTTGGTTCTGCATCTATCGCCCAAGTCCACAAGGCAAAGCTTTTGAATGGGGATAAGGTGGTTGTAAAGGTTCAACGCAAAGGCGTATATGATGTGATGGCCAGGGATATTGGGCTTTTACACAGACTTGTTAAGCTGATGCCGCCTGTTGCCGGAATAAAAAACATGGTGGACCTTGATATGGTTCTCGATGAAATGTGGACAGTGGCGCAACAGGAGATGGATTTTTTAAAAGAAGCAGAGAATATCGTTGAGTTCGGTCATAACAACAAAAATGTTGTATATGTAACTGTTCCGGATTTTTACAAGGAATATACAACCGACAGAGTTCTCGTGATGGAATACATCGGAGGCGCCAAGCTTACTGATAGAAAAACACTTGAAGAAAAGGGTTACGACTGTAATGAAATCGGCAGGAAGCTTGTAAATAATTTTATCAAACAGATAATGGAGGATGGATTCTTCCACGCTGATCCACACCCAGGCAATCTGAGAGTCCGTGAAGGGAAGATTGTCTGGCTTGATATGGGTATGATGGGCCGTTTATCAGAAAGTCAGCGCAAAATCATGATTAAGGGCGTGGAGAGTATAGCTCTTAATGATATTAATATGCTGGAAAAAGCTGTATTTGAGCTGTGTGATGTAGGCGGAGAGGTGGATCATGCAAAGCTTAGTGACGAACTAAGACAATTTTTGGACAAATACAGCACCACAACTATCGGAGAGGTAAATATCCCTGAGACAATGTTTGATCTTATGGATATCATGAAGAAAAATAATCTTATAATGCCTCATGGTGTTACTATGGTTGTGAGAGGTATTGCGCATATCGAAGGGGTATTGGAAGTTATTGCCCCTGATATCAGCATGTTTGATATTGCTGTTTCAAGAATGGGTGACCGCTTCCTGGATGACTTTGACCTAAAAGCGGAAACTCAAGGTTTTATACGAAAGCTATATGGAGCAGGGAAGCAGGGAATCGAAATACCTACCAAGGTAAACGAGGCATTAAGTGCCTATCTTAGCGGGGAAGCAAAAACAAATCTTCTACTGCAGATTTCCGGGCCTTTTGCAGAGCTGATTTATACCTGCGTCAGAAATCTTGTTATAGGTATGTGTCTTGCTGGACTCCTTGTGGGTTCGGCTATTATTTGTACTACAGATATGAATCCAAGAATATTTGACATACCTTTCCTTGGCGTGGCTGGTTTTGGAATTGCCACTCTGATGGTGTTGTTCCTTATCGCAAGATTTTTCCTGAGATGGTTAATTAAAAGACACAGGAAAAAATAATCCGGGATATTTCTAAAATTTAAGGTAAAGAATATAGTTAAAATTTTCACAATTTCTGAAACAATTCGGAAACCGTATCGGTACAAAAAAGTTTCCCAAGAAACGAAAAATCAACAAATCCTGATAATTTTTTAACAATCATTAAGAGCGAATTGCTAATTTGATCAGAGAATATTCTGAAAACTTGATTATTGACCTAATTGCTATCAAAATCTTTAATTGAATTAATTTATATGATGTGGTATTATTTTCACATCGACGGCGTACTGAGGTCTATTTTTTTTAGATCGGCTCGTTAAAAAATTAACAGAATTTCAATTGCGAAATTGTTGATTTTGTACAAAGGCCATTCAAAAGAAAAGCTTTAGGAAACCAAAACAAAAGTATTTCTTAAAAAAGGAGAAAGAAAACATGGGAAAAAAAGTAGTTATTGCTAGCGCATGTAGAACAGCCATTGGTACAATGGGCGGATCACTCAGCGCAATCCCAGCACCAGAGTTGGGAGCTATCGTTATCAAGGAAGCAGTTAAAAGAGCCGGTATCAAGCCGGAGGATGTAGAGCATGTATACATGGGCTGCGTTATTCAGGCAGGCTTGGGACAGAACGTTGCTCGTCAGGCAGCTATCAAGGCTGGTCTTCCAAATGAGACAACAGCAGTTACTACAAACGTTGTTTGTGGATCAGGTCTTAACTGCGTAAACCAGGCAGCTCAGATGATTATCGCTGGTGATGCTGATGTAGTAGTAGCCGGTGGTATGGAGAATATGTCACTTGCACCATTTGCACTTCCACAGGGACGTTTCGGTTATAGAATGACTTGGCCATCAAACAGCCAGGGTGCTTTAGTAGATACAATGGTTAAGGATGCTCTTTGGGATGCATACAATGATTACCATATGATTAAGACAGCTGACAACGTAGCTGAGCAGTGGAAGCTTACAAGAGAAGAACTCGATGAGTTTGCTGTTAATTCTCAGAACAAGGCTTGCAAGGCTATCGAGAACGGCGCATTCAAGGATGAGATTGTTCCTGTAGAAGTTAAGAAGAAGAAAGAGACAGTTATATTCGATACAGATGAAGGCCCAAGACAGGGTACTACAGTAGAAGGACTTGCTAAGCTTAAGGCTCTTTATCCAGACGGAGTTGTTACTGCCGGCAATGCTTCAGGTATCAACGATGGTGCAGCTGCACTTGTTGTTATGTCTGAGGAGAAGGCTAAGGAACTTGGCGTTAAGCCGCTTGCTACATGGGTATCAGGTGCACTTGGCGGATGCGCTCCAGAAATCATGGGCGTTGGTCCTGTTCCTGCTACAAAGAAGGCTCTTGCTAAGGCTGGTCTTACAATTGATGATCTTGATGTATATGAGGCTAACGAGGCATTCGCTGCTCAGTCTGTAGCAGTTGGTAAGGAGCTTGGCTTCGACCTTAACAAGCTCAATCCAAACGGTGGCGCTATCGCTCTTGGACATCCTGTTGGAGCTTCAGGCGCTCGTATCCTTGTTACATTGCTTTATGATATGATTCACAACCCAGAGTACAAGAAGGGTCTTGCTACTCTTTGTATCGGTGGCGGTATGGGTTGCGCAACTATTGTAGAGAAGTATGAAGCATAAAGATTCATACTTCTCGTAAATGGCAACTTATTTTGAGAGAAGCTCAAAATGAGTTGTCTGCTGAAGGCAGATTAAAATGTGGCTTTCCTTGGCCACATTTTAACCAGAGAAGTATGAAGCATAAAGATTCATGTAATAAGTAAAAAAACTAAGTGAGCGACAGCTTCTTAATCTTCATAGGCGCGAGCAGGAAGGCTCCATGCAAGCTAGGAAGGAACCGCTTTAGCGGGAGGTTGCCTAGCGCAGTATGGAAGGTGGCCTGCGGGAGCTTTGAGAGAATGGGATGCTGGAGCGTGCTGAAAATATTAGGAGGAATAAAAATGAAAGTAGGCGTAATTGGCGCTGGTACTATGGGCCAGGGTATTGCAAAAGCTTTTGCAATGGTAGACGGTTATGAAGTAGCACTCTGCGATATCAAGCAGGAGTGGGCAGAAGGTGGAAAGGACAAGATTGCAAAGGGTTATGCAAGACTTGTTGAGAAAGGCAAAATGGAGCAGGCTGCTGTAGATGCTATTCTTGCTAAGATTACACCGGGTCTCAAGGAAGACCTTTGTGCAGATTGCGACCTCATCGTTGAGGCAGCTTTCGAAGATATGCAGGTTAAGAAGACAACATTCTCTGAGCTTGACAAGATTGCAAAGGCTGATTGTATTTTCGCATCTAACACATCATCTCTTTCAATCACTGAGATTGGCAACGGACTTACACGTCCTATGATCGGTATGCACTTCTTCAACCCAGCAGACAGAATGAAGCTTGTTGAGGTTATCGCAGGTGTTAATACTCCACAGGAGACAGTAGATAAGATCGTTAAGATTTCTGAGGAGATCGGCAAGACTCCTGTACAGGTTAACGAGGCTGCCGGTTTCGTTGTAAACCGTATCCTTATCCCAATGATTAACGAAGCTGCTTTCATCAAGATGGAAGGTGTTTCTGATATCGCTGGTATTGATGCTGCTATGAAGCTTGGTGCTAACCATCCAATGGGACCACTTGAGCTTGGTGATTTCGTAGGTCTTGATATCTGCCTTGCAATCATGGATGTTCTTTACAATGAGACAGGGGACAGCAAGTATCGCGCATGTCCACTTCTTCGTAAGATGGTACGTGGTGGCAACCTCGGCTGCAAGTCTGGTAAGGGATTCTACGTATACAACGCAGACCGCACCAAGACACCGGTTGACGCACTATAAATGTAGCATTTTTGCGTAGCAAAAGTGCTGCCACGACGCACATCTATTTGCGCAGCAAATCTTAAATGTGTGCGTCTTCCCGTAAGTGGATAAGTAAATCAATAAAGTCACATTGTTCTCAACCTTGGCAAGCGCGAGCAGGAGGGCCCTATACCGAGCGAGGAGCTACTGCACCGGAGTGAAAGTATGGGAGATGGCCTGCGGGAGCATGTAAACATAGAGTACAATGTGACATAAATAAATTAAGGAGATTTCATATCATGGATTTTACATTAGATAAAAAGCATGAGATGGCTAGACAGTTATTCAGAGACTTCGCTCAGAATGAAGTAAAGCCACTTGCTCAGGAAATTGATGAGACAGAGCAGTTCCCACGCGAGAACGTAGAGAAGATGATGAAGTACGGCTTCATGGGTATTCCCATTCCAAAGGAGTACGGTGGACAGGGCTGTGATGTACTTACATACATCTTGTGTGTAGAGGAACTTTCAAAAGTTTGCGGTACTACAGGTGTTATCGTTTCAGCACACACATCACTTTGCTGCGATCCTATTCTTACATATGGTACAGAGGAGCAGAAGCAGAAGTTCTTAGTACCACTTGCTAGCGGCAAGAAACTTGGCGCTTTTGCACTTACAGAGCCAGGCGCAGGTACAGACGCACAGGGCGCACAGACAAAGGCTGTTGAGGATGGCGATTCTTGGGTACTTAATGGATCTAAGTGTTTCATCACTAACGGTAAGGAAGCTGATATCTATATTGTTATAGCTGTTACAGATATCGTAGAGGATGCTAAGGGACGTAAGTCTAAGAAGTTCTCTACATTTATCGTAGAGAAGGGTACACCTGGATTTACATTCGGTACAAAGGAGAAGAAGATGGGTATCCGTGCTTCTTCTACATACGAGCTTATCTTCCAGGATTGTCGTATCCCTAAGGAGAACATGCTTGGCCAGAGAGGCAAGGGCTTTGGTATGGCTATGCACACACTTGATGGTGGTCGTATCGGTATCGCTGCTCAGGCTCTTGGTATCGGCGAGGGTTCTATTGATGCAACAATCGATTTCGTAAAGGAAAGAAAGCAGTTTGGTCGCCCAATCGCTGCATTCCAGAATACATCTTTTACGCTTGCTGACATGAAGGCACGTATGGATGCTGCTAAATACTTGGTTTACAAGGCTGCTTGCACTAAGGATCAGTACACAGTTGATCACAAGACAAGCTACTCTGTAGAAGCTGCTGAGGCTAAGCTATTTGCTGCTGAGGCTGCTATGGCTGTTACTACCAAGGCTGTTCAGCTTCACGGTGGTTATGGTTATACAAGAGAGTACGATGTAGAGCGCATGATGCGTGACGCAAAGATTACAGAGATTTATGAGGGAACATCTGAGGTTCAGAGAATGGTTATCTCTGGCTCAATGCTCAAGTAAGATTAGGATCATATAAAGGAGATTAAATACATGAATATCGTTGTATGTATTAAACAGGTTCCTGATACAAAGGGTGGAGTAAAGTTTAACCCGGATGGAACTCTTGATAGAGCAAGCATGCTTGCTATTATGAACCCTGATGACAAGGCCGGCCTTGAGGCTGCACTTCGCATCAAGGATGAGACCGGTGCTAAGGTAACAGTTGTAACAATGGGTCTTCCAAAGGCTGATGATATGCTTCGTGAAGCATTCGCTATGGGCGCAGATGATGCTGTTCTTATTACAGACAGACGTCTCGGTGGTGCAGATACATGGGCTACATCTTCTACTATCGCTGCTGGTCTTAAGAAGCTTGACTATGACCTTATTATCACAGGCCGTCAGGCTATCGATGGTGATACTGCTCAGGTTGGTCCACAGATCGCTGAGCATCTTGGCCTTCCTGTTATCTCATATGCTGAGAATATCAAGATCGAAGGCAATAGTGTAGTAGTACAGCGTCAGTACGAAGATAGATACCATGAGATTAAGGCTCAGATGCCTTGCCTCATCACTGCTCTTGCTGAGCTTAACGAGCCTCGTTATATGACTCCGGGTGGAATCTTCGATGCGTTTGATAAGGAAGTAACAATCTGGGGCAGAGATGATCTGACAGATCTTGATGATGCCAATATCGGTCTTGCAGGTTCACCTACAAAGATTGCTAAGGCATCTGATAAGGTTCGCAAGGGTGCAGGAGAAAAAGTAGCTCTTGATCCTCAGGAATCAGTTGACTATATCGTAGGCAAGCTTAAAGAAAAGCATGTAATTTAATAAATAGGAGGCAAAAAGAATGTCATTAGAAGAATACAAGGGCGTAGCTATATTCGCTCAGCAGGTTGATAATAAACTTAGCTCAATTGCCTTCGAACTTATCGGCAAGGCACATGAGCTTGCAGCAGATCTCGGTACAGACGTAACTGCTGTTGTACTCGGAAGCGGCATTGCAAATCTTGCAGATGAGCTTGGTGAGTATGGTGCAGACAAGGTTGTTGTTATCGACAATCCTGTACTTGAGACATATCGTACAGAGCCATATGCACAGGCTCTCGCAGCTTATATCAATGAATACAAGCCTGAGATTATGCTCGTTGGCGCTACAGCTATCGGACGTGATCTTGGTCCTACAGTTTCAGCTAGAGTCGCTACAGGTCTTACAGCTGACTGTACATCACTTGAGATTGGAGATTTCCCACTTCAGGTAAGAGAAGGTCAGGAGCAGAAGCATAATCAGCTGCTTATGACTCGTCCTGCATTTGGTGGTAACACTATTGCTACAATCGCATGTCCTGACAACCGCCCACAGATGGCTACAGTTCGTCCGGGCGTTATGCAGAAGCTTGACAAGCAGGCTGGTCGCAAGGCTGAGGTTATCAACTTCAATCCTGAGATCAAAGAAAACAACAGATTTGTTGAGATTCTCAACGTTGTAAAGAACATATCTAATACAGTAGATATCATGGACGCTAAGATTCTTGTATCAGGTGGACGTGGAGTTGGCTCACCTGAGAACTTCAAGATTCTTGAGGATCTTGCAGAGGTACTTGGCGGTACAGTATCTTGCTCACGTGCAGTTGTAGATGCAGGTTGGAAGCCAAAGGATCTTCAGGTAGGTCAGACAGGTAAGACAGTACGTCCTAACGTATATTTTGCAATCGGTATCTCTGGTGCTATACAGCATACAGCAGGTATGGAAGAGTCTGATATCATCATCGCAATCAATAAAGATGATTCAGCACCTATCTTCGATGTGGCTGATTACGGTATTGTAGGAGATCTCAATAAGATCGTTCCTGCACTTACAGAAGCTCTTAAGGCTGAATTAGCTGCAAAATAATTTAATCTAAGGACTACATTTAATCAAATGATTAAATTTTTCCTATAATTTCTTTCTTTAATTTTGTTAAAGGCGGGTCTGATGGCCCGCCTTTAATGGATTTTATAAAAAATTTATATTTAAAAAGAACAGAGATATATGGTGCATTTCAAGCTTGCTTGATAATGTACCATATATCTCTGTTCTTTTTAAGAAAGCACTAATTGTTTACAATAGTGCTTTCTTAAAATGGAAACTTGTTTCCATTTTTAAATGAAATTATTTTATCTATTTAGACTATAAAAAATACATAATCTTTATATAAAATACATTAAAAATAACATCGAGACCCCTAAATCAAGTTTGAAAATGCTTGCATTTTCAAACTTGTCATAATTAAGGGTATGTAAATTAGATTTATAAACCATCTACATTGTTCCGGTCATAATAAAGTGCTACAATCAACCTATGAATAAAGCAAAAATAGATATGACTCATGGCCCTCTTTTGGGTAAACTTATAATTTTTACAATTCCAATTATTTTATCAGGTGTATTACAGTTACTTTTTAATGCAGCTGATGTTATTGTGGTGGGAAGATTCGCAGGAGAGGCATCCCTTGCTGCAGTCGGTTCCACCTCTGCTCTTATTAATCTCATGACAAATCTATTTATAGGTATGTCAGTAGGTGCTAACGTTTGTGCGGCACAGTTTTATGGTGCAAAAAATGAAATGGATGTTAGTAAGACAGTGCATACAAGTACGGCCTTTTCTTTGATAGGGGGCCTTATTTTGGTGTTTATTGGATTGTTTTGTGCTAAGCCACTGCTTGTGCTAATGGGGTCACCTGAGGACGTTATAGGCCTTGCTGTGCTGTATGTGCGGATATATTTTTTGGCTATGCCTGCAATCATGTTATATAACTTCTTGGCGGCGATACTTCGCGCATCCGGAGATACCACACATCCTCTGGTGTTTTTGACAGTAGCGGGGGTTGTCAATGTTATATTAAACCTGGTACTTGTAATCATATTTAAACTTGGAGTAGCAGGAGTTGCCATTGCCACTGTCACATCTAATTATATTTCCTGTATTTTATTGATGGGCTTTTTGATGAGGCAAGAAGGTTCATTAAAACTGGATTTAAAAAAGGTCAAAATCGATAAAAAAATCCTAAGGAAGATCGTTACCATTGGATTGCCTGCAGGAATACAGGGTACGGTATTTTCACTATCAAACGTAGTTATTCAATCTGCAATTAATTCTTTTGGTACCGCTGTTATAGCCGGTTCTTCAGCAGCATCCAGCATAGAGGGATTTGTTTACGTTTCTATGAATGCAGTTTCTCAGACGGCAGTTACCTTTGTTGGACAGAATTTTGGCGCAGGAGATGAATCAAGAGTCAAGAAAGTTATTTTTCAATGTCTTGCTATAGTTACTGTGCTCGGTCTTGTGATGGGCAATCTTGCATATCGATTCGGCGATGTCCTGATGGGTATATATACCGATAGCGCAGATGCTATCGCAGCCGGTATTATCCGACTTTTCTGGGTGTGTTGCTTCTATTTTCTTTGTGGAATCATGGATACACTGACCGGAGGCCTTAGGGGATTGGGTCATTCTACTGTTCCTATGATAGTTTCATTAATAGGTGCATGCGCCACGAGATTAATATGGATAGCTACATATTTCAGATTACATCACACAGAGGATGTCTTGTTTTTCTCTTATCCGGGAAGCTGGACACTTACACTTACGGTGCATAGCATATGCCTGATAATAGTATATAAAAACTGGGTTAAGAAAAAGTCTTCAGATATTAGGATTTAGTTTGATTTAGGGGAGGGAATTATGGATTGGAAAGGTATATTTACAGCTGTTAGCAAACCGGACAAAGACGCCAATACCTATGAGCTTTCCACTGATTATAAATACAGTGGATTGCAGGAGTACCCTAGACCGCAGTTGCAGCGCAAATCATACATTAATCTCAATGGTACATGGAAATACAGGATAGTCGATGGCAAGGGAAAGGTAACTGTGTCAGGGGATATTGAGGTGCCGTTTTCTCCGGAGGCCAGACTTTCAGGCACAGGAGGCCATGTGCTTTATCCTGAAGAACTACTAGAGTACACAAGAGTATTTTCTCTAGATAAAATCAAGCAAAAAAAGCGATTGCTATTACATTTTCAAGGAGTAGACCAGGTGGCCTATGTTTCCTTGAATGGGGTAAATATTGGTATTCATGAAGGTGGATATACTGCATTTTCTTTTGATATAACTGATTATATTGTAGAAGGTGACAATGAACTGAGAGTCAAGGTGCGAGACTATACTGACCGGGTAGGTTATGCTCGTGGCAAACAGTCCTTAGACCCTTCGGGGATGTGGTACAGTGCCCAAAGCGGCATATGGCAGACGGTATGGATGGAATGGGTGCCACAGGCTTATGTTACAGATTTGAAAATCACACCGGACATAGATAAAAAATGCATAGATCTTGTCTTTAAGGTATCAGAGAAAAAGGGAAAATTAGATATCAATTCATCAAATGAAGATTTAATAAAAAGCTTCGAGATAGTAAAAATAAAGGATGACAAGATATATGTATCTGTGAAGCTAAACAAATATAATTTGTGGACACCGGATGAGCCTAACCTATATTTTTTGACTATCACTTATGGTAAGGATATCTTCTCTACTTATTTTGCTATGAGAAAATTTGGTATCGAAAAGGATGAAGACGGACATCCAAAGCTTACCCTTAATCATGTCCCTACCTTTATGCATGGAGTGCTTGATCAGGGATATTATCCTGAGAGCCTAATGACACCACCGTCAGACGAGGCTATGATATATGACATTGAGACGATAAAAAGCCTTGGATTCAACATGATTAGAAAACATTGCAAGATTGAGCCTATGAGATGGTATTTCCATTGTGATAGATTGGGTATGATAGTATGGCAGGATATAGTAAATGGCGGTACCAAATACAATATGAATATGATCTGTAACGTACCTACGATAGTGCGACCCTTTGGAAATACAAAAGATAAAAATAAGCTGTTTTTGAAATTTACCGGAAGAAATACTGAAAAATCCAAAGAAGTATGGTACAAAGAGTGCCAAGAAACCATCAATCAGTTGTATAGTGTACCATCTGTTGGGCTGTGGACCATATTTAACGAAGGCTGGGGGCAGTTTGATGCTGTATCCTGCGTAGAATATGTCCGTGGATACGACAGCACCAGGCCTATTGATGCCGCGTCAGGATGGTTCCATGAAGATTGTGGAGATGTATTTTCTGAGCATATTTATTTTGATGAGCTGAGAGTAGTGGATAGCGATAAGCCTTATGTAATATCCGAATATGGAGGCTATTCGTTAAAAGTAGGCAATCATGTAAAGCGTGATGCAGTATATGGATACCGCAGATACAGTGATGCCAAGGATTTGCAGGATGCCTTTGATGCTGCCATGGAAAAAATACAGTCCCTTAAGGAACAGGGACTGTCAGGTGCTGTGTTTACACAAGCTACAGATATAGAAGACGAGCTAAACGGCCTTATTACTTATGACAGGAAGGTGCAAAAGATTTATTAAACCAACTTTGTGGAAAAGCCATTCCAAAGATGATTCCCATGACTATGGCACCTGCTGTTTTAAGCGTGGACAGGCCAAACTGGCTGAATAAGTTCATATCATTCATAATTAGATAATAAGAGGTATAGTAGATTCCCGCGCCGGGGACCAGCGGAAATATTCCGGATATCAGGTAAACGGTGACGGGATTTTTTCTTTTTGCAGCAATTATTCGTGAAAAAAAGGTCAAAAGGAATGAGCCTACCACATTACCCAAAGTAGGAGCAGATAGAACAGAGGCAAATATAGAATAAAAAATCCATCCTATAGCGCCTGAAAATCCGCAATATATAAGCTCGGATTTGGGAGCAGAAAAAACTATTGCAAAGCTTAAAGTGGCAATCATTGCCACAATGAATTCTATGATAAATTTAATGTACATTATACAAAAGGACCTCCTATTAGATGTGCCACTGTGATGACTATACCTACGCCAGTTGCTATGCAAAAAGCGGTTAGAAGGGCATCTATCAGTCGAATGGAACCGGATAGATAATCACTATTAATAAAATCCCGAATGCTGTTTGTGAGCGGTATCCCCGGAACTAACGGCATGATACCACCTATAATGATTTTGTCATAATGAACAGGTAACCCGGTGGCGTATATGAGTATGGCAAGCAGAGAAACCAGTGTGCTTGCAAGGACATTGGTGACAGTCTTTGAATTTCTTAATTTTGCATCAAAATGCAAGAAGATCCGAAGCACAACACCTACAAAAACTGCCCATATGCCGTCTGCTATGGTCCCTCCGAATAAATAGGCGAAGCCGCCGCAACCAACACCGGTGGCAAGCATAAGAAGCGGGAGATTGTATGTGGGAAGGTGCCTGCATTCCTCTAGTCGGATGAAAGCTTCCTCAATATCAATATTTTTTGCACATACATCACGGCAAAGGTCGTTGAGCGCGGCTATGCGGCATAAATGCATGGGATACATAGGTACGTGTCTGATCATAGAACTGGCATGTTCTGTGGCTTCATCGGCGCTGGCAAAGATACCGTTGCTGAGGACATAAACGTCACAATCGGTGATGTCATAGGAGTTTAGAATGGCCAGTACACTATCTTCTACACGATATACTTCAGCTCCGTTTCTAAGGAGTACATCGCCTAACTCCACCGCAAATGATAGTACTTTCTTTGTGTCTGTCATAAATTATTCTCGCTTTTATATCTTAATAATATTAGAGTAAAATGAAATCTTTAAGCAGCCAAAACCTTTTTTGCTCTCTTAGTTAATTATGGATGAATCAATGTTTGATTTCAACATTCGTGTATAAAAATAGCGATTGTGGATAACTTTGTGGGAAATATTCGTTCGTTGAATTTTGACTCACTAGGGAATAAAATCACTGCAAAGCCACAAATATCCAGGGTTTTTACGTTTTTTAGATTGTGGATAAAGTTGGGGATAAATTGGATAAGTGAAGTTATCCTCAACTTTAAAAACATGAATGTGGAAAATGTGGATAAGTTGCTTGCGTGGTTGAAGCAGAACACAACAAGTCTGTTCAAAAACCTATACAACCGTGTATTTTTAAAGATACCACTAAATACATGCATTATGTGATATACTACCATGGTAAACGGTTAGAAATTATTTTGTTGTTTTTGTAATAGGAGGTCTAATTAAATAATGGCAGAGAGTAGTTCTTGCAGTTCTTCAAGCTCTTGCTCGAGAGGCTCCTGTGATGGGTGTCCCTCATCAGTGGCCGCTAAGCAAGGCGTTAGAAATACTGCATTTATAGAAGAAGCTAACAAGAATGCCCGCATAAAGCATGTCATAGGTGTGGTTTCGGGCAAAGGAGGAGTCGGCAAGTCTCTCGTCACTTCATCGCTGGCAGGTGTGATGGCTAGAGCAGGATATTCAGTAGGTATTTTGGATGCAGATATTACCGGCCCATCTATTCCAAAGATGTTTGGTGTTCATGGACCGGCCACCGGTAATGAAGATGGTACATTTCCTGAGGTAGCTGAGGATGGCACCAGGATTATGTCCATCAATCTCATGCTTGATGATGAGGAATCTCCGGTTGTTTGGCGTGGTCCTGTTATTGCAGGTGTAGTTAAGCAGTTTTGGACGGATGTACAGTGGGGCGATATAGATTATTTGTTTGTTGATATGCCCCCAGGCACTGGTGATGTTCCACTTACCTGTTTCCAGTCCCTTCCGGTAGATGGTATAGTTATTGTGACCAGTCCACAGGAATTGGTACAGATGATAGTCAAAAAGGCTTATAATATGGCTGATATGATGCATATTCCCGTTATCGGATTGGTTGAAAACTATTCTTACATCACCTGTCCTGACTGTGGAAAAAAGATAGAGATATTTGGTGAGAGTCATGTGGACGAGGTGGCTGCTAGTCTTGGAATACCTGTTCTTGGCAAGATGCCTATGGACAGAAGCTTTGCTACAGCTGCTGATGCAGGTCGCATCTACGACGTAGATAACACATACCTTGCAGGAGCTCTCGATATACTTAAGAAGCTATAAATATAAAGGAGAATTAATTATGGCACAGAATCCAATAGTTACAATCGAAATGGAAAATGGAGATATCATGAAAGCTGAGCTTTATCCTGATATCGCTCCAAACACAGTTAACAATTTTATCAGCCTTATCAATCACGACTTTTATGATGGTGTGATTTTCCACAGGGTTATCAAAGGCTTTATGCTTCAGGGTGGCGATCCTGACGGGACAGGTATGGGAGGCCCGGGATATTCTATTGATGGAGAATTCTCAAGCAATGGCTTTAAAAATGACTTAAAGCATGAGCCCGGTGTTCTTTCTATGGCACGCACTATGATGCCTAATTCTGCAGGCAGTCAGTTCTTTATTATGCACCAGACCAGTCCGCACCTTGATGGTGACTATGCAGCTTTTGGCAAGATCATCGAGGGAATGGAGGTTGTCAATAAGATAGCGGAGACTGAGACTGATTGGTCAGACAGACCTGTTAGTGAGCAGAAAATGAAAAAGGTTACAGTGGAGACTTTTGGTGTAGATTATCCGGAGCCAAAGACTCATTAATTTAGGTCTTGTTTTAAAACGTTTTTTATGATATCCTTACGGCACGCGTTTTTGCGTGTCGTTTTTTCTTTTTATTTCTTTTTATTCCCACAGGAGTAATATGTATTTTATAGAATTTAATAAAGTTATCTCTTTTGTAGTATTTTCTCTCAGCGTAGAACTGATTGCTATATGCACTGCAACCTTCCACAAGGCAGCTATTAACAGGCAGCATTCAGTAAAAAAAGAGTACATGATAAGGCTTTTAAATATATCGCAAAAATTCTCCTCTGTAGAAGATATCATGAAGGAACTGTACTATAGTTATATGAAGGACAGATATATGTCTGCTATCATGTACAAGGCCTTAAAATATAGACAGCCTAAAAAGGGGCTTTACTATATTTATAGAAAAATTGGTTGCGATATTATGTGGCAACTGCATATGTTTTTGATAAGCAGGCAGAGGGATTACGGAGATAGAGTAGGCCCGATTTCCTATAGTATAATTAGCGATTTTATGAGAAAAATCGATGAATGGGATGGGATATATCTTGAAAAATTACATGCTTTGAAAAAACGCAGAATATTAGTATTGGTTGAGAAAAATATTATTCTTGCAGCAAATATTCTGTTATATTTTTGTTTTAAAATTGATATAAGCCTTGTTATATTTATTGTTGTCAATACAATAGGGCTGATTCTTTTTATTATTCTTGATTATGAATGTTGTATTGAAGATGGAAAATGCTTTGCAAGAAATCTTGCAGATAAAATACAGCAAAGAAAAAAGACCCGATTGCCGGCACACAAGCTGTACAATCTATACCAGCTTGTAGGTGGAATGGGCCTGATTATTAATATATCTATTGTTGTGGCTCGATGGCTTGGACCGGTAGTTTGATGCGGAGCTTGGTGATGCGCTTTTTCTCTACAGCCAGGACTCTTATAATGGCACCGTCTTCGGACACGTAAGTCTCACCCACATTAGGAAAATGATCAAAGGCTCCTACAATAAAACCACCTATGGTGTCATAGTCGTCACTTGTAAAACCTAGAGGTAGGATATTGCACAGATCCTCTAAGTTCATAGAGCCAAGCACCTGATATTCTCTATCGTTTAGACGTACCAATGGGTCTTCTTCGTCCAAATCATATTCGTCTCGTATCTCTCCAACTATTTCTTCTAAGAGATCCTCGAGGGTGATCATGCCGGACAAATCTCCGTATTCATCTAATACTATAGACAGGCTGGCTGCTTCTTGGCGCATTTCGTCAAATAAATCAGAGACATTTTTCATCTCATAGGTAAAATAAACATCTCTGAGGTAATTGCGAACGCTGAAGTCTTCAGGAGGAATGAGGCCTAAAAAGTCCTTCATATTAACCACGCCTATGATTTTGTCTGTATCCGGTTCACATACCGGGAGTCTGGTGTACATGTCTTCTTTGAAGACTCTGATGAGTTCGTCATAAGTGATATCGGCATCCACCATAGTTATATCTATTCGTGGAATCATTACTTCCTTAGCGCATGCATCGGAAAAATCAAACACCTTGTGTATCATGGTCCGCTCATCGCCTTCTATGGCACCACTTTCATGGCTGGCATCTACCATGGTGCGAATCTCTTCCTCGGTAATGGTCTCATCTTTGAAATCCGGATCTATCCCAAATAGTCTGATGCATAGACCTGCGAGAAAATTGACAATGCTAATGATAGGTGTAAGTACCCACATCAGCCCCCAAATAATAGGGGCGTATCTTAGACTCAGGTTGGTAGAATTCAAAGTGGCCAAAGATTTTGGAGTGATTTCTCCAAATATGAGAATCAAAAGTGTGAGGATGCCTGTGGCAATACCCGCTCCCATGCTGCCAAAAATATCAATGGCAAGGGTGGTTGCCAATGATGATGCTGATAGATTGACTATGTTATTTCCTATTAATATTGCGGACAGCATTTTTTTGGGTCGGTTTATAACTTTTAGAACCAGTGATGCTTTTTTGTCATCGTCATCAGCCATGGTCTTGATTTTTATTTTATTAACCGTGGTAAGAGCTGTTTCAGCAGATGAAAAAAATGCAGATAGAGCAAGTAATATAATAAGAATAATCATTTTGATTAACAGGTGCGTATCCAAATGTAAGTAAGCCTCCTTTAAGTTTTCCTTATTATATCATAATTAATGTAATAAAATGATGTGGTAAAAACTTCTTATTGTATAAGTTTAAATTTAATGCATTATTTATATAGTAATTTTGGTCAATTTCCTTTAAAGTAAAATACGTAACTTAAAAAAGAGGAATATACTATGAAAAAAAGATTGCTATTATTAGCATTTACCATATCAGCAGGTCTAACTCTCAGTGCCTGTAGTAAATATAATACAAAGGAGGTCTCTCTTCGGGATGAAGGCATAGCTCTTATGGATGAAGATGATTATGAAGGGGCTATCGCCAAATTTGACGAGGCTCTCGGTTGCTCTGTCGGAAAAGTCACGGATCTTGAGCTTGATATAGATTATTACAAAGCTGCTGCCCAGTACGCTTCAGGTGCCTTTGATGATGCTGTATCTACATATACTTATCTTATTAAGTATGACAAGACCAATTACAAGCCATATTTTCTCAGGGGAAGTATTTATGCTTCTGAGGGTGAGATAGGTCAGGCGATTAAGGACTATGATGCGGCTTGCCAGATTGATACCAAGAATTATCTGCTATACATAGAGATATATAATAATCTTGATGCGTTAGGATATACTGATCAGGGATTGGTATACCTGAATAATGCACTTGCGGTATCAGACAAATCAGCAAAGGGTAAGTACTATAAGGGTAGGATATATTATATGCTGGGGCAGACTTCGGATGCCCAGACTTATCTTCAGGAAGCTATCGATAAGGATGTGGTAGAGGCCAAGCTCTATTTGGCAAAGATATATCAGGATGCAGGGGACTATACTACTGCCCAGAGTTTGTTAGAGGACTATGCATCTTCCGAAGAAGTTACCAGTGATGCGCTTGGTACATTGGGAGATTTGGAGCTGGCCGAAGGTAATTATGAGAACGCATTGGGCTACTATGAAGCAGGGTTGATTCTAGATTCAATAGACAATTTGCCACAGCTTATGAAAGGCAAAGTGGCGGCCCTTGAAAAGCTAAATCGTTATGATGAAGCTCTTGAAACCATCACACAATATCTAGATTACTATCCTTCCGATGAGGAGGCTCAAAAAGAGCAAATATTCTTGCAAACGAGATAGAGACCACAAAATGACACACAATATCTTGTGTGTCATTTTTGTGTCTAAATACTAAATATTGTGTGTGTTGAAACGTGATTCTACATAGAAAATTATCAAAGATAAAAAGTTAATTTAGGTAATTATGACGAAAAACACAACATATAGTGATTTTGCATTGACCCGTTGCGCTATATTTTGATAACATATATTCAAGTCGAAAGTACCTTAGATGAACATATCAGTAAAGGCACCAAAAAGGTCAACAGGGGGAGTCCTTTTAGACGTAAGTATTATGAAGAAAGGAATTGGTGAGTAGAATTGTTTGATGTTGTAAAGAGAGATGGGGAGATTGCAGAATTCAATCTTGGCAAGATAAATGACGCAATCGCAAAAGCTTTTGAAGCTACCGAAAAGGAGTATAATGACGATATTATCGGCTTATTGTCACTTAGGGTGTCGGCAGATTTTCAGAGCAAAATAAAAGAGAGTAAAATATCGGTTGAGGATATTCAGGATTCTGTTGAAAACGTATTGGAGCAGACAGGATACACTGATGTAGCCAAAGCTTACATATTATATAGAAAACAGCGCGAAAAGATGCGCAACATGAAGTCTACCGTTCTTGACTACAAGAATGTAGTAGACAGTTATGTCAAGGTGGAGGATTGGAGAGTTAAGGAAAACTCTACAGTTACATATTCTGTAGGTGGACTTATCCTGTCTAATTCAGGAGCTATCACTGCGAATTATTGGCTTTCAGAGATTTATGATGAAGAGATAGCGCAGGCTCATCGCAGTGCTGATATTCACATTCATGATCTTTCTATGCTTACGGGCTATTGCGCAGGATGGTCATTAAAACAGCTTATTCAGGAAGGACTAGGTGGTATCACAGGCAAGATTACATCTGCGCCTGCAAAGCATCTTTCTGTACTTTGCAACCAGATGGTCAATTTCCTTGGCATTATGCAAAATGAATGGGCGGGTGCTCAGGCATTTTCTTCTTTTGATACATATCTTGCTCCGTTTGTAAAGACTGACAACCTTTCTTACGAAGAGGTTAAAAAGTGCCTTGAAGCATTCATATATGGTGTTAATACACCTTCCCGCTGGGGCACACAGGCACCATTTTCAAATATTACTTTGGATTGGACAGTTCCTAATGATCTTGCCGAGTTACCTGCTATCGTAGGCGGCAAAGAGCAGGACTTTAAGTACAAGGATTGTAAAAAAGAGATGGATATGGTCAACAAGGCATTTCTTGAGATAATGATCGAAGGCGATGCAAATGGACGCGGTTTCCAGTATCCTATTCCTACATATTCAATTACACGAGACTTTGACTGGTCAGATACAGAAAACAACAGACTTTTATTTGAGATGACCGCTAAGTATGGTACACCATATTTCAGTAATTACATCAATTCTGACATGGAGCCTAGCGATGTGCGTTCTATGTGCTGCAGATTACGTCTTGATTTGAGAGAGCTTCGCAAGAAATCAGGAGGATTCTTCGGTTCGGGAGAGAGCACCGGTTCTGTGGGAGTTGTTACTATCAACCTGCCGCGTATAGCATACCAGGCTAAGGATGAAGCTGATTTTTATGCACGCCTTGACAGACTTATGGATATTTCAGCTCGCTCTTTAAAAATCAAGAGAGGTGTCATTACAAAGCTGCTGGATGAGGGACTTTATCCATATACCAAGAGATATCTTGGCACTTTCAACAATCATTTCTCCACTATCGGCCTTATAGGCATGAACGAAGTGGGCCTCAACGCAAAATGGCTTCGCGCCGATATGACAGATGCAAGAGTGCAGCAGTTTGCCAAAGATGTATTGAATCACATGCGTGAGCGATTGTCTGATTATCAGGAGATGTATGGAGATCTCTACAATCTGGAGGCTACTCCTGCTGAGTCTACTACATACAGATTTGCTAAGCATGATAGAGAACAGTTCCCGGATATCATTACTGCAGGTAAGGAAGGTGATACACCTTTCTATACCAATAGCTCTCATATGCCGGTAGAGTTTTCATCAGATATATTTGATGCCCTTGAGGTGCAGGACGAGCTTCAGACACTGTATACGTCAGGTACTGTATTCCATGCGTTTATCGGCGAGAAGCTTCCTACATGGCAGTCAGCTGCTAATCTCGTCCGCAAAATTGCAGAGAACTACAGATTGCCATATTATACCTTGTCTCCGACATACTCAGTATGTAAGGAACATGGTTATATAGCCGGAGAGCACTATACTTGCCCTCATTGTGGTAAGAGTGCAGAGGTATACAGTCGTATCACCGGTTACTATCGTCCGGTGCAAAACTGGAATGAAGGCAAGACTCAGGAGTTTAAGAATCGCAAGCTTTATGATATAGCAGGTTCTGTATGCAGACGTGCCGGCGAGAAGGCTGCGCAGACTGTAGAGGAAGTAAAAGAACAGCCTACGATTAACCTTGAGGTTGTTTCAGAGGAGCCGGGCACCGGAGTAAAATATCTGTTTACTACCAAGACATGCCCGAACTGTGCCAGAGCAAAAGAAATTCTTGAGGATGAGGATTACATCCTGATTGATGCCGAGGAGCAGAAGGATATGACTAAAAAATATGGCGTTATGCAGGCACCTACACTTGTAGTTGTAAACGGCGATGAGGTTACCCGCTATGCAAATGCCAGCAATATCCAAAAGTATGTGGATGAAAATTAATCAATGATAATGACATGGGAGATATCTCATTTCATTTTTAAGATGTTTTAAACAATTAAGGGGTGTCCTAATTTATTTTAGGATGTCCCTTTTTTGAATCGACTAGGAAGCCACTCTGTTGTTCCTATACAGTAATAAAATGCAGTGCCTGTAATTACAGGCTTATCGTTGAGAAAAATACTATAGAATGTTAAACTTAAAAGTAATGTTTAATTAAAAGATGAGGTTTTATATAGATGAAAGTTGTATTTATGGGTACACCGGATTTTGCGGTGGAGACACTAAAGGCTATATATGAAGCGGGGCATGAGGTGATTTTGGCGGTGAGCCAGCCGGATAAGCCTAAGGGGCGCAGTGGCAAATTGGCGCCCACTCCGGTGAAGGAGTATGCCATAGAACATAATATACCGGTGTATCAGCCTGTAAGGATTAGGGCGGAAGAGTCTGTAGAATACTTAAGTCAGTTTAAGGCTGATGTGTTTGTAGTGGCTGCTTTTGGCCAGATTTTGCCCAAAGCTATTCTCGATATGCCACGCCTTGGATGTGTAAATGTGCATGGTTCCCTACTTCCAAAATATCGAGGGGCTGCGCCTATTCAGTGGGCTGTCATTAATGGTGAGAAGGTCACGGGAAATACTACTATGCTCATGGGACCCGGACTTGATGATGGTGATATGCTCCTTAAGTCTGAGATAGTGCTTGCAGAAGATGAGACCGGTGGCAGCCTTTTTGATAAGCTGGCTGTGGATGGCGGTGCTCTTGCAGTACGGACTATAGAGGCTTTGGAAAGAGGGGAACTTACACCTATACCTCAGGATGAGGCTAGTGCTACCCATGTTGGTATGATAAAAAAAGACCTTGGAAATATAGACTGGACAAAATCTGCTGAAGAGATAGAGAGACTTATCAGAGGCCTTGATCCATGGCCTTCAGCTTTTACTTTTATAGATAATAAGCAACTCAAGCTATGGAAGGCTATAGTGGTGGATAAGCAGGGTGAGCCAGGGGTAATTATAGAAGTAACCAAGGATTCATTTACAGTTGCCTGCGGCACTAAGGCCCTTCAGGTTGTTGAGATGCAGTTGGAAGGTAAAAAGCGTATGGCCACGGGGGATTTTTTACGTGGATACAAATTAGAGGCAGGTATGAGGTTTTTAAATGGCAGGGACTAATATTAGGGAAATCTCTATGGAGACTCTTGTGGAGATATTGGAACATGGCCAGTTTTCGCATATTTATCTCAAGGCGGTTTTAGATAAGTATGGCTACCTGGAGAAAAATGAGCGGGCTTTTATCAACAGGCTGGTAAACGGGACAATAGAACGCAAGCTGGAGTTGGACTATATTATAGACAACTACTCTAAGACCAAAGTAAAGAAAATGAAGCCCCTCATCCGCACAATTATGCGCATGGCTGTATTTGAGATATATTATATGGATGCAGTGCCTGATTCTGCCACCTGCAATGAGTATGTCAAGTTGGCTAAAAAACGTGGATTTTCCGGTTTGTCAGGGTTTGTAAACGGAGTGTTGCGCACGGTAGCTCGTCAAAAAGGCAAGCTTACATATGATGATTTATCTATAAAATATTCTATGCCACAGTGGATAGTGGACAAATGGCAAGCAGATTATGGCATCTCTTGCACAGAAGATATATTAAAGGGATTTTTTCAGCCTGAAGAGTTGTGTGTCAGGGTTAATCTGACAAAGATATCCAGGGAGGATTTGACAGATAGACTCAGTGACAGGGGTATTGAGGTTCGTTTATGCGATAGCCTGTCTTGTGCCTGTTATATATCGGGCTACGATTCATTGAATAATATCTCTGAGTTTTCAGATGGCTTGTTTTATGTGCAGGATTATTCTTCGCAGCTGGTGGCCACAGCATCTGACATACATCCTACAGATATGGTTCTTGATGTGTGTGCAGCCCCCGGAGGCAAGGCTCTTCATGCAGCAGAGCTTGCTTTTGAAGGGCAGGTGGAGGCCAGGGATCTCACGACGCAAAAAGTGGAGTTAATCAAAGAAAATATACGGCGAATAGGTGCCACAAATGTTATTGCGCGGCAATGGGATGCCACAGTATTTGACGAATCTTCAAAAAATAAGTATGATGTGGTAATTGCTGATTTGCCATGTTCAGGTTTGGGTATTATAAGAAAAAAGCCTGATATAAAATATAACCAAACAGCTGAATCACTGCAGGAACTTGTAGAGCTTCAGGCCTATATTTTGGATACAGTCAGCAGTTATGTTAAAAAAGGTGGCACATTGTGTTTTAGCACATGCACCATTAACAAAGATGAAAATGAAAATCAGGTAAACAACTTTTTATCTACACATTCTGAGTTTACTATAGATATGATGAAGCAGTTATTTCCTGATAGTGAACATGATGGATTTTTTATATGTGTAATGAAAAAGAGTTGATTGACCTTAGGTCATTATATTTTACAGAACTGACGGATTTTGTTACAGAGACTCTTCATGAACCCAAATTCCGCGCCAAACAGTTGTATCAATGGATGCATCAGCATCTGGCCCTTGATTATGATGAGATGACCAACATTCCCAAAGGATTAAAGGAAAAGCTTGCCGCTACCTGCAGTTATCGTAATCTTAATCAGATAGAACTGCAGATTTCAAAGATAGACGGTACCAGGAAATACCTGTTTGAGCTGGAAGATAAAGAGATGGTGGAGAGTGTATGGATGAGTTATAAGCACGGCAATTCCGTATGTATCAGCTCACAGGTGGGATGCAAGATGGGATGCAGATTTTGCGCCTCGACACTGGATGGCTGGGTCCGTAATCTGACACCCTCAGAGATGCTGGGACAGATATATGCTATACAGCGGGACACAGGAGAGCGTGTATCCAATGTGGTTGTTATGGGTACAGGAGAGCCCATGGACAATTATGATAATGTAGTTAAGTTTATAAGGATGCTTTCCGATGAAAATGGATTAAATATTTCTCAACGCAATATTACAGTGAGCACCTGTGGCATAGTGCCAAAGATAAAAGAGTTGGCTGATGAAGATTTGACTATTACGCTGGCTATATCATTGCATGCTCCAAACCAGGTAAAGAGAGCTGAATTGATGCCTATAGCCAATAGATATGACATACATGAAGTGATAGATGCATGCGAATATTACTTCAATAAGACCGGACGCAGAATTACTTTTGAGTATTCACTGGTAGGTGGGGTAAATGACAGAGATGAGGATGCTATGGAGCTTGGGCAGTTAATCGGACATCTCAATTGCCATGTCAATCTCATTCCGGTCAATCCAATCAAGGAAAGAGATTATGTGAGTCCCAGTATGGACAGGGCCTATGCTTTCCAAAAAAAGATTGAAAAATATGTGAATAATGCTACTATTAGAAGGGAAATGGGCCGCGATATTGACGGGGCCTGTGGACAGCTAAGAAAGCGAAAAATGAAGGGATTAATTGATGATAAGTTATGCGATAACTGATGTCGGTATCAAGCGAAAAATCAATCAGGATACTGTGTATGCTACCGACAGCAGCATAGGTAATTTACCCAACCTATACATAGTCGCAGATGGCATGGGCGGAGAGCTGGCAGGAGATTATGCTTCTGCAAAATGCGTCGAGACAGTGGTTGATTCCATTACAAAATCAAATGAGTCGGAACCGGTCAAGATACTGGAACAGGCTATACAGACAGCAAACCAGGTGATTAACGAAGAGTCGGTTTTAGACCCTAAGAAGAACGGTATGGGTACTACCCTTGTCATTGCCACAGCACTAGAGGGGCACCTATATGTGGCCAATGTGGGCGATAGCAGGTTGTACGTGGCCAATTCCAAAAAGCTTTTGCAGATTACAAAGGACCATTCTGTTGTCGCAGAATTGGTTCGCACCGGAGAGCTGGATGAGGACGATGCTCGTACCGACAGACGTAAAAACATGATAACAAGAGCCATTGGCGCCGAAAAGAAAATTGTTCCTGATTATTTTGATGTATTGATAAAAGGCGGCGAGCGCATTTTGCTTTGCTCGGATGGTTTGACAAATATGATAGAGGACAAGGATATATATTCTATCATTGTGTCGGAAGGCTCATTACAAGACAGAGCTGAAAGACTGATTCAGACTGCCAATGACAATGGTGGCAAAGACAATATTTCAGTTGTGATTATCGAATAGTAAAAAGGAGAATACATGATTACTCAAGGTGTTTTTATAGCAGATAGATATGAAGTGATTGATAAGGTGGGCTCAGGCGGAATGTCTGATGTCTACCGCGCAAAGGATCATATACTTGGCAGAGAAGTTGCTATCAAGATTTTAAAGCAGGAGTTTTCCGAAGATGCCACCTTTGTAGCCAAGTTTAGGACGGAAGCCCAGTCGGCTGCGGGTTTGGAGCATCCAAACATCGTTAACATATATGATGTAGGCTCAGAAAACGGTATGTACTATATTGTTATGGAGTACGTAGAGGGCATCACTCTAAAGACTTACATCGAGAAAAAGGGTCAGCTTAATTTCAAAGAGGCTATCAGTATAGCTATTCAGGTGGGACGCGGTATAGAAGCGGCTCATCAGAAGGGCATTATTCACCGCGATATCAAGCCACAGAATATCATTATTTCTACTGAGGGCAAGGTTAAAGTTACTGATTTTGGTATCGCAAGAGCAGCCAGCTCAAACACTATACACGCAGACGTGATGGGTTCGGTGCATTATTCATCACCTGAGCAGGCCAGAAACGGTTTTGTGGATGGCAAGAGCGACATATATTCTCTTGGTATCGTTATGTATGAGATGGTTACAGGCCGTGTTCCTTTTGATGGAGACAATACCGTAGCTATTGCTATCCAACATCTGCAGGAGGAGATGGTGGCACCATCGGCTTATGCACCGGATTTGCCTATATCTCTCGAAAAGATTATTTTAAAAGCAACCATGAAGCGTGCAGACAGAAGATATGCTACTATATCTGATATGCTTTTGGATCTGAAAAAGGCCCTTGTCAGCCCTAATGAAGATTTTGTCACTATAGTAGAATCAGATTTGGGACAGACAAAGGTTATGTCAAAAATCACTCCTGAGCAGGAGGAAAGTCTGACAAAGCGTGCGGCTGAGGCTCTTACTTTTAATGATGATTACGATGACGAAGAAGAGTATTACGATGACGATTACGATGATGACTATGAAGATGAAGAAGACTATGATGACACCAAGATGGACAGGATTTTGACCATCGCCGGTATAGTGGCAGGTGTGGCTATTGTCGCTATTGTGGTAGTGCTTCTTGGCAATATCACAGGCCTGTTCAGTTTTGGTTCAAAAAAGGTTACCATGATAAATGTAGTGGGCACTCAGTTAGAGGATGCCTATGCACAGTTGGAGGAATTGGGCCTCGACGAGGACAATATCGTAGTATCATATGAGGAAAATGATTCTTATGAAGACGGTGTTGTTACTCAGCAGTCGGTTGCAGAGGACAAGGAGTTTTCGCTTAAGGATACTCTGAGATTGACGGTCGCAGGAGAGGAAGAGTCTGACAGCAGCTCAGGTGATTCTTCAAGCTCATCATCCGATAGTTCTAGTAGCTCCGGCAGCTCTAGCAGTTCTAGCAGTAGCTCTAGTGATTCTTCCAGCTCAGATACCGTAGCGGTGCCTAGCGTGGTTGGCCTTACTCAGGCAGAGGCTACAGCACTTTTAGACGCCAAGGGTATTGTAGTTACCAGTACATCGCAGGAGTATTCGGATGATGTTGCTTCAGGATGCGTTATTAGTCAATCTATTGAAGCAGGTGATATGGTTTCTACTAATTCAAGCATTACGCTGGTTATCAGCAAGGGACCTAAGGAAGTTACTTACAGCTACAGTATTCAGAATCCATATGATGGCGAGTGCACATATGAAATAGCTGAGCTTGGTAAATCAGGTACAATACCTAAAAACGGTTCTATAAATATTTCCGAGGTATCGTTGTCTTCACTTACAGTTACATTGACATATACACCTACTTATATTACCGGTGATGGAACAGAAGCACCTAATCCAAATGCTACTGAGACATCTACCACCACTGTACAGGGTACAGCAAATAACTAATATGACAGGTAAGATAATCAAAGGTATTGCCGGTTTTTACTACGTATATGTGGAGGATGCCGGCGTATACGAATGTAAAGCAAAAGGAGCTTTCAGAAAAGATAAAATCAAACCTCTGGTGGGAGATGATGTTGAAATAGACATTATCTCCCGGGAGGAAAAGACGGGCAATGTAGTAAAACTATTGCCGCGCAAGTCAGAGCTTATCAGACCTGCGGTGGCAAATGTGGATCAGGCATTGCTCATTTTTGCTACTAAAAGTCCTGAACCTAATTTCAATCTTTTAGACAGGTTTTTATGTATGATGGAAGAGCAGGATTTGCCCATCGTCATATGCTTTAACAAGGATGATTTGGCGGAGCCTGGTTTTGAAGAGAGCATGCGAGGCATTTACGAACCTGCAGGCTATCATATTATATTTGCCTCTGCTAAAAATGATGCAGGGATAGAAGATATCAGAAAAATTTTAAGAGGCAAGACTACTACAGTGGCTGGGCCATCGGGTGTGGGGAAGAGCTCTATTGTAAATTTGCTTACAGCGGGCCAGACTATGGAGACCGGAGAGGTATCCGAAAAGATAGGCAGAGGTCGCCACACCACCAGACATTCCGAATTGCTTTATTTGGGTGAGGATACATTCATTATGGATACACCGGGATTTTCTTCACTGTTTGTACCCAAGGTAGAGCCGCTAGATTTATACAGACTTTTTCCGGAGTTTATTGAGCCGGCTAACCAGTGCCGTTTTACAGGATGCGCTCATTACAAGGAACCGGATTGCGGAGTGAAACAGGCGGTTGACGAAGGAAGGATTGCACCAGGCAGATATGAGAATTATCTGCAGATATATCTTGAAATGGTAGAATCAAAGAATAATCGATTCAAATAGAGGAGTTTGATTATGGAAAAATGTTTAGCACCTTCAATTTTATCAGCGGATTTTGGCATATTAAAACAACAGTTGCAGACGATTGATGAGGCCGGAGCCCAATACGTGCATTTCGATGTGATGGATGGCGTGTTTGTTCCCAGCATCAGCTTTGGTTTGCCTGTTCTAAAATCTATTCGCAAATACACGGACAGGATACTTGATGTACATCTTATGATAGTGGATCCTGAGCGGTACATAGCAGATTTTGCTGAGGCAGGAGCAGATATTATTACTGTCCATGCTGAAGCTTGCAGACATTTAGATGCTACCATTGACCTGATTAAAAAACAGGGAGTGATGGCGGGAGTCGCTATTAATCCTGCCACACCAATATCTGCTATTGCCCACATACTTGAAAAGGTGGATATGGTGCTTGTTATGACTGTCAATCCGGGATTTGGAGGACAAAGCCTGATACCATATACACTAGACAAAGTTCGTGAACTTTCAGTATTGGCGCGTCAGAAAAAATTAAAAATAGACATAGAAGTCGATGGCGGAATAAATATAGATACTATTGAAGATGCTTTGGAAGCCGGTGCCAATATCATAGTGGCAGGTTCTGCTGTATTTGACGGAGATTTAGAAAAAAATACCGAAGCTCTTCTGGAGAAAATGCAATGACGTATATTATAGTTGCAGGGGGCACTGTTGAAGACGAAAGTTTCAGAGGATTCATTGATGAATTGGATGAGTCCTCTTTATTTATAGTAGCTTGCGACAGCGGCTATGATACCTGCATACGTCTGAATATCAGGCCTGAACTTGTGATAGGAGATTTTGATTCTGCAAGAGAGGGCACCTATGAAAAAGTGCTTGCATCAAAAATACCTGTTATAAAACTAGATTCTATAAAAGATGATACTGATACAGAGGCTGCCTTAAAGTGGATTTTTAATAACAGCAATCCCGATGATGAAATATATATTTGGGGAGGTACAGGCACTCGTATAGATCACGTCATGGGAAATATAAGCCTGATAGGTATGGGGACGCTGGCCGGCAGAAAAATAATAATGCTGGATGGACACAACCGCATCAACATGATACGACCGGATGAAGTCTTCTTAGTTACTGGTCATGGCCAGTATGGTAAATATATTTCGGTATTTCCATACATGGGAAAGGTAAGAGGACTGACGATGGAAGGGTTCAAGTATCCCCTTACGGATGCTGAACTTAAAGGGTTTGACACGTTGACTGTCAGCAATGAGTTGATTGCTGAAAAAGGAGTTATCTCTATCAAAGAAGGCTACCTTTTAGTGATGGAGACGAGGGATTGATTAGGAGTCTGTATGAGATATATAGATATATTGAGAGGATTGTTTCAAAGAAAAATGGTCGTTTTAGTGATTGCTGTGGTGCTGCTTTTTGTAGTGCTGTTCAATTCGGGCATGTTTGGCGGCAATGATAAGAGAGTAAAAATTTCATGTGTGGGAGACAGCCTGACATATGGAAGCGGGGTACTAGAGACCAGGGAACTGGATTCGTATCCGGCACAGTTGCAGACTAAGCTTGGTACATCATATCTTGTGTCTAATTATGGCTTGCGTAATGCCACAGCTTCGGAGTCGGGAGATTTGTCCTATCTGCAGTCTGATGAGTATTTTAGCTCACTAAGATCTTCTCCTGACATAGTGGTTTTGATGCTTGGCACCAATGATGCCAAGACCTATAACTGGGATAGCAAGGCATATAAGGAGGGCCTTGGAGAACTGGTAGATACTTATATACAACTCAAGACGCATCCTACGGTATATTTGATGAGGTGTCCGTATTGTTATTCTCTTGATGGCGGCTCGGTGGCAGAGTACGACATACAGCCGGAAGTAGTTGCTTCACAGGTATCAGAATGCATAGAGGCCGTGGCCGAAGAAAAAGGATGTCAGGTTATTGATTTGTATGCTGTCACCGAAGGAAGGGACGAGTTGTACACCGATGGTATCCATTTTAATGCTGATGGATACTCTGTCATAGCAGATACGGTGTATGATTATGTGAAATGATAAATAGTTTTAAGAAAAAATAGTATAAACCTGTTGACATACAGTGCCGGCAGGTTTATATTTAAAACAAACATATGAACAATTATTCAAATGTTCAAAAGTATAGGAGGAAATACAGATGAAAAAAACTTATAAGATTGATGTGGATTGCGCAAATTGTGCAAATAAGATGGAGGAGGCAGCAAAGAACACGGCTGGTGTAGCAGATGCCACTGTAAATTTTATGGCGCTCAAGATGAATGTAGAGTTTGAAGAGGGCGCAGATGTCAAGACCGTCATGGAGAATGTACTTGCAAATTGCAAGAAGGTTGAGGATGACTGCGAGATTTATTTGTAGGAGTTATTTATGAATAAGAAACAAAAGAAGGTACTATATCGAATAATAGTGGCTGCAGTTTTGATGGTGATATTATTGTTGTTGCCTTTGGAAGAAGACAGCCTGATTCGCTTTGTTTTGTTTTTGATTCCATATTTGGTGATAGGCTATGATATCCTGAAAAAGGCCTTTAAGGGCATCAGAAACAGACAGGTTTTTGATGAAAACTTTTTGATGGCTGTGGCTACGATCGGTGCTATGGCATTGGGCGAATACACAGAGGGCGTGGCCGTTATGCTCTTTTATCAGATAGGCGAGCTCTTTCAGTCTTATGCTGTTGGTAAGAGCAGACGCAATATATCTCAGTTGATGGATATCAGGCCTGATTTTGCCAATATAGAAGTAGATGGACAACTGCAGCAGGTAGACCCGGACGAGGTGGAGGTCGGCAGTCAGATAGTAGTGCAGCCCGGCGAGAAGATACCTATCGATGGTATAGTTATAGACGGAAGTGCCACTCTTGATACGGCAGCCCTCACAGGTGAGAGTGTTCCTCGGGCTGCAAAGGTGGGTGATGAGGTCATATCCGGATGTATCAATATGTCCGGAGTACTGACTATACAGACTACCAAAGAATTTGGAGAGTCTACAGCATCCAAGATATTGGATTTGGTGGAAAATGCATCCTCAAAAAAGTCAAAGCCGGAAAATTTTATTTCGAGATTTGCCAGGGTATATACGCCTGTGGTATGTTACTTAGCTTTGGGACTTGCTTTTTTACCACCTATTATCCGAATGATAGTGGGGATGGATGCTATGTGGGGTCAGTGGGTATATCGTGCACTGGTATTTTTGGTAATCAGCTGTCCATGTGCCCTTGTTATTAGTATACCCCTTACATTTTTTGCGGGAATAGGCGGAGCCAGCAAAGCCGGCATATTGGTCAAAGGCTCTAATTATCTAGATCTGCTGTCTCAGGCTAAGATAGTGGTCATGGACAAGACCGGTACTCTGACAGAGGGAGTTTTTCAGGTAACCAAGATAGTAGCTGAGGGTATTTCCAAAGAAGATTTACTGGAAAAGACAGCTAAGGCTGAGGTATACTCTAATCATCCGATTTCTAAGAGTCTGAAAGAAGCATATGGCAGACCTATAGATACTGCTGATGTTACGGACGTGGAAGAAATAGCCGGTACAGGTGTCAAAGCGACTGTTGACGGACAACAGATAGCTATAGGTAATGACAAACTTCTGACAAAAGAAGGAATCGATCTGACTCCTGTCGAGGAACCGGGTACGGTTATATATATTCTGATTAACGGCGAGTACAGAGGATATATATTGATTTCAGACAAGCTAAAACCTACCGCAAAAGAAGCTATAGTTGCCATGAAACGTGTAGGCATACGTATCACAAGTATGCTGACCGGAGATAACAAAAAGGTGGCGGGACTTGTCGCTTCGGATCTTGGGATTGATGATGTATATGCAGAACTACTGCCCCAAGACAAAGTTTCCAAGGTGGAGGATATGCTTGCATCAAAGAAAGATAAAGAGCAGTTATTGTTTGTAGGGGATGGCATCAATGATGCACCTGTATTATCCAGGGCAGATATAGGTGTGGCGATGGGTGCACTTGGCTCTGATGCCGCTATTGAGGCTGCGGATGTGGTTCTCATGGATGACGACCCTAAAAAGATAGCTCAGGCGATAGCCATGTCAAAGCGCTGCATGACTATTGTATATCAGAATATTTATTTTGCTATTGGCATAAAAGTCATTTGTCTGATTCTAGGTGCGATAGGTGTGGCTAATATGTGGTTTGCTATTTTCGCAGATGTTGGAGTTATGGTTATCTGCGTGCTAAATGCAATCCGCGCTTTAAAAGTTAAGAGTATATGAGGTAATTTATGGTAAAACATGCTGAGTGTTGCGATGTGCAATGTATTCATAAGGACATGGTAGATAAGGTGCTGGCAGAACTTCCTGATGAGGAAGCACTTTATGATTTGGCGGAGCTTTTTAAGGTCTTTGGAGATAGCACCAGAGTACGTATATTGATTGCACTGTTTGAAGAGGAATTATGCGTGTGCGATATTTCCGATGCATTAAATATGACTCAGTCAGCTGTGTCTCATCAGCTACAGATATTACGCACCAACAAATTGGTCAAGAGCCGTCGAGAGGGTAAGCAGGTATATTACAGCTTGGCAGACGATCATGTGGTGACTATTATTGCTCAGGGATTGAGCCATATTTTAGAATGATACGTGTGAACTATTTAGGGAAAACTATAGGCTGGTGTCCGGTAGAAGCCGGGCACCTTTTTGATACTTATTTTCAAGAGAGAAAAATTTTAAAATTAGGTATTGACTTCAAACTTCTATTAGTATATAGTAACTACAGTTAGCAATAGCTAACCGATAGAGGACGGTATTAAGATGAGTGATGAAGTGTTTGAGATGATATGTGCCATGGACAGGCGCAGGGTTGAGTTGCAGGTTGTTTTACAGTGTGCACCCACCATCGCTGGCATTAAGACATCAAATCTTCTTATTGTTTCGAAAGACCAGGAGGATAAGGTCAGATATGTCCTTAGACATTCAGGCTTGTTGGGGTACAGGCTTGTATATGACAGGCATAGAGTTATCTTTTTGGTTTTCAACAAAGACATGCTTACTGCCTATCTATCCACAGATGAAGTCAGAGCATTTCTAAAAGAATATGGCTATCGCACAGACGCTTTTGGTTATTCTTTGAGATATTTTCAAGAGCGATACGCGAACTATGTTCGTAGCAGAGAAGAGTTTCCACATGAGATGGGTGTATTCTTAGGATACCCACTGGGAGATGTCAGGGGCTTCATTGACAATGAGGGAGATGGTTTTGTGCTATCGGGCTATTGGAAGGTTTACAACAACGAGACTGAGGCACAGAGGTTGTTCGAATTATTCGACGACGTCAAAGATGATATGGTTCTTATGCTTTCTAGCGGATGCTCGGTAAGAGAGATCGTAGAAAAGTATAGAGAGCAAGCAGCCGCTGGTTTGGTTGCAGTTTAATCATCAAATATCTTTAGTTCAAAGGAGAGATTATTCATGAGTAAGGTAAATGTAGTATTTTGGTCACAGTCAGGTAATACTGAGAGTATGGCAAACGCTGTAGGCGCTGGTGTTACAGCAGCAGGCGGCGAAGCAAACGTAGTATACGTTGGCGATGCTTCTATAGATGAACTCAAGGATGCAAAGGCTTTTGCACTTGGTTGCCCTGCAATGGGAGCTGAGGTTCTTGAGGAAGCTGAGATGGAGCCATTTGTTACATCATTAGAAGGCTTTGTTTCAGGCAAGACTATCGGTCTTTTCGGCTCATATGGCTGGGGAGATGGACAGTGGATGCGCGACTGGGTTGACAGAATGACAGCAGCAGGCGCAACAGTTGTTAATGGCGAAGGCGTTATTTGCCAGGATGCTCCTGATGGAGCAGCAGAGGCTGCTTGCCAGGATCTTGGACGCGCATTAGCAGCAATTTAAATTAGCTTATTTCCATTCCCTGAGTTTCTAACCGGGTTTCTTGGGGAAGTTATTAGACTCCTTTTACAGCCTCCAGGTATGCCAGTGCCTGGAGGTATTTATATATATATTAAAATCAAACTTGTTTGATTTTAATATATACTGGAGCAGCCTTTGCCGAAGGCAAATTTAAAATGGCTGCGACTGTCCGCTTAAAGAAAAATAAAAAAATCAAACTTGTTTGATTTTAATATATACTGGAGCAGCCTTTGCCGAAGGCAAATTGGAATTGTCGGAATATCAGATACTTTGTGTTAAATTCTAACAATTTATTTTAGGAAAAAATGTTGACAAAGCCTGTATTCTCATATATACTCTCTATTGTTCGCAAGAGATAGTTCTTCGACAGAGACCTATCGGGGTGTGGCTCAGTTTGGCTAGAGCACCTGGTTTGGGACCAGGGGGTCGCAGGTTCGAATCCTGTCACCCCGACTTAGAAATAAATAATTAATATGAATATGCGGGTGTGGTTCAATGGTAGAACATCAGCCTTCCAAGCTGAATACGTGGGTTCGATTCCCATCACCCGCTTTTTATTTTCCAAGAGTATTATTGAGTGTCTGTAGCTCAGCTGGATAGAGCAACGGCCTTCTAAGCCGTGGGTCGGGGGTTCGAATCCCTTCAGGCACATATGGTGGGTGTGGCACAGCTGGTTAGCGCGTCGGATTGTGGTTCCGAAGGTCGAGGGTTCGAACCCCTCTACCCACCCTGTTGCGGTAGCAACATTTGAATAAGGGCAAGTAAGTCCTTTGTTGGGCTATCGCCAAGCGGTAAGGCACCAGATTTTGATTCTGGCATTCGCTGGTTCGAATCCAGCTAGCCCAGTTTCTAGTCTATGCCTTTTTGTTTTAGGCGATGTCATAATATGGGGTTGTAGCTCAGTTGGTAGAGCACCTGACTTTTAATCAGGTTGTCGGGAGTTCGAGCCTCCTCAGCCTCAGCGTGTAAGGGCCTTTAGAATCGTTGATTCTAAAGGCTTTTTGTTTTTATTTTATAGGAGTAGTGCGGATGAAAGACAATATTGTACTTATAGGTATGCCGGGAGTAGGAAAGAGCACTCTGGGGGTGGTGTTGGCAAAAGAGCTTGGATATGAGTTTGTAGATGCTGATTTGCTGATTCAAAAAAGAGAACATCGGCTTTTGAAAGAGATAATAGCAGATGAGGGCGTGGATGGTTTTATGGCAATAGAAAACGATGTCAATGCGCACATAGACAGTACCAAGACTGTCATAGCTACAGGTGGCAGTGTCATCTATGGAAGCGAAGCCATGGAGCATCTCAAAGAGATAGGCACAGTTCTTTATTTGAAGCTTGATTATGAGACTCTTGATAGTAGACTTGGCAGCCTAAAAGGCAGAGGTGTGGTGCTAAAGGACGGACAGGATTTAAAAGGCCTCTATGAAGAGAGAGTCCCATTATATGAAAAATATGCAGACGTAATAGTTGATGAGAGCGGTCTGGATTTGGAGGCCACCTTAAAAGCTGTAATTGAAAAATTGGCCTAAAATTTTAAAGCGTTTGGCTATAATAAATCTTACCTAAATAACCGATATTATTTCTAGATAGCGAATATAATATAGGTGGGTTATTATGAGAAACAAATTAGTTTTATTTAAAAGGATGCTGTCACTGATGATTATTGGAATGACAGCTTTGACTTTTTTACATTTTCCGATGGAAGCTGAGGCGAAAAAAAGTTCATCTTCAAGTACGTATACTGAGGGGGATGATATCGCTTTTGGTTATATAGATGGTGTTATCATGAGTTGGACTATTCTAAGTTATGATGACACTACAAAGACTGCACTTATAGTTGCAAGAAAATCTTTGTCTTCATATATGGTCAGATCTTATAAGCAGGCTATAGTAGATCTCTATACAAAGACGAAGACTACCGCAGGATATGTGCGGTGGGAGGACAATTATTGGAGAGGCTGGTGCAATCAGATTTTTTATAACCAGTGTTTTTCAGATGCAGAAAGAGCCATGATACAAAAGACTTCACTCACGGCTAAGTCCAGTCAGACGAGTCTTATGAATTACTATCATGATACTACTCTAGACGCAAGCTATGTGGCTGGCAATGTAAAGAATTCTTTAAATATGAATATTTACAATAATCAGTCCACTACATCGGATTATATTTTCTTTTTGTCAAGTGATGAATTTACATCATATAAGGATAATATGAAGTATGAGTCCAATTGCATATGGCCCCTCAGAACCAATGCCTATGATGACCCGTCACAAGGATTGTTTGCAAATGACAGTGATCAATTAATATATAGGCAATATTATTATTCCGGAGATGGGGTAAGACCTGCCATGTATATAAAGCTTGGCGAAACCGAAGATGCCACTGATACAGATAGCAGTTCTTCTTCCACAAGTAGTACAACTGGTTCCACAAGTACTGCAAGTACGACATCTACCACATCAACTGCTTCTGCTACCACGACCTCATCATCGACGACAAGCAGCACTTCGGTAGTAAGATCAAAAAAGTATGCTAATAACGCAACCAGTGTGGGAAATGTTACATTGCCTGATGATTCACAGTATACAATGACAAGAGGTTCTACGGCGCAGACGGCACTTAATTTAGAATACTTAAATGCCTCAGACAAGCAATATACCGTCACCTACAAGTCCTCCAATTCCTCAGTGTTTACCGTGGATTCCGGTGGGGTGATTACGGCCAACGGCACAGGCACGGCGACCCTCACGGTGAGGATGACAAAATCAAACGGAAAAACATATACAATGACATGTAGAATAGATGTCAATTAAACTCTCGGTCGTAATAAAGGCCGAGAGTTTTTACGTATGTAAAAAAACTATGTAAACTTTTATTAAGTATATTATATTACTATATTTTCTAGCCACTCTTCCAAATACACCGTGCTCATAATGTAAGCTCCGCTTACTAGAGCAACATTTTCCTGCGCAAGCTTGGAAAATATTACTCATTTCCCGGAGGGCACCTTCCATACTTTCGCTTAGGCAACCTACCGCTAAAGCGGTACCTCCTAAGCTCGGCATGGCACCTGTCTCCGTTCCACTTCGGTCGGTGCTAAACGAATGTCCACTGGACATTCAGCACCTCCTCGCGCTTGCCCAAGCTATGAAGAGTGGCTTAGTTTTTTATCTCTATCCAAAAACCTAAAAATTGCGGATTTTTTATTAGTAATATTGCGAAAATACATATATACTAGACTATAGTGAACTAGATAGTAGGAGGCGATTTTTATGTATTACGGTTATGGATACGGATACGACTGGACGATTATTTTGGTCCTGATAGGAGCAGCCATCAGTGGGCTGGCTTCCATGAATGTCAACAGGACATATAAAAAATACAGCAAGGTGAGAAATTCCAAGGGGATTACCTCAAATCAGGTGGCAGAGCATATTTTGCATGCTGCCGGTATATATGATGTACAGATTGAGCGCATCAAGGGGAATCTCACAGACCACTATTCTCCAAACGAGAAGGTTCTGCGACTTTCTGATGCAGTGTATGGCCAGACTAGTGTAGCGGCACTTGGAGTGGCAGCTCATGAGTGCGGTCATGCCATTCAGCATCAGGAGGGATATGCTCCCCTTAAGCTGCGTTCGGCTTCGGTGCCTTTGGCAAATATAGGCTCATGGATTTCTTGGCCTGTTATTTTGATAGGATTGCTACTCGGGTTTACTCCTTTGGCTCAGTTTGGTATTTTCCTGTTTACTTTTGTAGTATTATTTCAGCTTATTACTTTGCCGGTGGAGTTTGATGCAAGCGCAAGGGCACTTAGGATATTGGAACATGATCACATACTTGAGGGGCAGGAACATTCCGGAGCCAAGGCTGTATTAAAAGCGGCAGCCCTTACTTATGTGGCAGCGCTTTTTACTACAATACTACAGTTGCTTCGACTGGTAATGATTGTGAATGGAAGAAGACGAGACTAGATGGGCTTAGGCTATGGCATATATATGGGGTGAAAAATATCTAAAAGAAATAATTCGAGTGATGGATGTATCGGATCTTAAGTTTAAGTACGATGACGGTACATTGGTACTCACATCTTCCCAGTCCGTAATAGATGCATGCCATGACAGATGTATTCCTGTAGCAGCGATAGAAGAAAAAGGGAAATCTGATTTGGACTGTGACTATATCATCATGGATGTCGATCAGGTGGAGGATGATGATTTCGAAGAGATATATCGTAGATGTGCGGGATTACCGCTCGATATAGGCATTACCAGGCGCACTTACTTGCGCGAGTTTTCCATGAATGATCTGGATGATTTGTTTGCGCTCTATGCAATGCCGGGCATGACCTGCTACATGGAGCCCTTGTTTCAATACGATAAGGAAAAAGAATATGAACATAATTATATAGAATATATATATAAGCTCTATGGATTTGGTATGTGGCTAATCTATGACAGGTCCGATGACAGGTTGATAGGCAGAGCGGGTATTGAAGTCAGAGAGACCTGTGACGAAGATAATCAGGCTGAGCTAGGTTTTTGTATAGCATCTGACCTTTGGCGTCGGGGACTTGCATTTGAAGTCTGCAGTAAGATAATTGAGCTGGCAAAAGAAAAATATGACCGTAAGTCGTTGATTGCAAGATGCGACCCCAATAATGTTTCCAGTAGAGGCTTGCTTGAAAAACTTGGATTTACAATGACGGGATTTGAAAAGGATGGGGATTGCAGATACTATATCAGATTGTGATTTTGGTTAACATCATAATTAAAATCGGGGATTTATTTTTATGGATTTAAAAGATTATCAACATGAAGTTGTGGTGACGGATGAGGGGCTGCCCTTCAAACTTTTTGCTTTTGAGGGAGCCTCAGGCAATTATGTAAGAGATAAGCACTGGCATAGATCTATTGAGATATTTGCAGTGTGGGAAGGCTCCTTGGAATTTACCCTAAACAATAAAAAAATAGAGCTTGGTGCAGGAGAATTTGTCATCGTCAACAGCAATGAGGTTCATAGCATTGTGGCCCCTAATCCAAACCGGACTGTAGTGCTGCAAATACCCCAGGATACTTTTGCAGAATATTTTACCGATGATCAGTTCATATGGTTTTCACATGGGGATAGAGAGACGGATCACAGAGTGTTTACTTTACTGCAGGAGATGTATCTCATATATACCAATGGAGAAGAGGGCAATAAATTGCAGGTCCTCAGCCTTTATTACGAATTGTTGTATCTGCTGGTGACCAGATATCGTAAATTCAATGTAAACGATGAAATACTTAAGAGTAATAAGCAGTTGAAAAAGCTGTCCAACATTACCAGATATATGAAAGATCACTACTCTGAGCAATTATCATTAGAATCTATGGCTGAACAGTTTAATTATTCTCCATCTTATTTGTCCAGAATGTTTCAAAAACATGCAGGGATTAATTTTAAAGACTACCTGTTGGGCATACGATTGGAGCATGCTGTAAGAGCTTTGGAAGAGTCCGGCGGACAGATTGTTGATATAGCGCTGGAAAACGGTTTTCCAAATTCAAAAGCATTTTCAAATGCTTTCCGGGAACGCTATGGAATGCTGCCCAGTGAATATCGTAAAAATTTGGAAAGAGGAGAGTGACATATCACTTTAAACTACTAAAGTATTGTGTTAGAATGAATACTAGTTTTTACTTGAGGAGGGAATATATGAAAAAAAGATTATTATCTCTGGCCATTATTGGAGTTATGGCAGGGGCTATGTTTGCGGGATGCGGTTCTAAGACTGAGGAGACTGATACAGCAGAAGACGCAGGTGCTGTATATAAGGTAGGTATTGTACAGTACGTAGATGATGCTTCACTTAATCAGATTGTTTCAAATCTGGAGGCTCAATTGGATGCTTTAGGTGAGGAAAAGGGTGTGACCTTTGAGTACGAGGATTATTATTACAATGGTCAGGCTGATTCGACCACTATCAACCAGATAGTTGCAGAGCTTATCAATGATGAGGTAGATATATTAGTGCCTATCGCTACACCTACAGCCATGATTTGTCAGTCAGCTACTGAGGATAATCAGATACCTGTTGTATTTGCAGCAGTATCAGATCCTGAGGGAGCAGGACTTGTGGCAAGCAACGATGCTCCGGGAGCTAATGTCACAGGCACATCTGACGCATTAAATACAGAGGCGGTGTTGGATCTTATGCTTGCTCAAAATAGAGATATCGACAAGGTCGGTTTGCTCTATGACAAGAGTCAGGATTCTTCTACTGCATCTATTACAGCAGCAAAAGAATACTTAGAGTCAATGAATATCGAAGTGGTTGAAAAGACAGGCACTTCTAACGACGAGGTTATGCTTGCGGCTGATGCACTTGTTGCAGCAGAAGTAGATGCAGTTTTTACGCCTACCGACAATACCATTATGACGGCAGAGCTTGCTATCTATGAGAAGTTTATCGATGCCGGTATACCACATTACTGTGGCGCTGATTCATTTGCATTAAACGGTGCTTATCTCGGTTATGGTGTCAACTATGCTACACTTGGCGTAGAGACAGCCAACATGGTGTCTCAGATTCTTGTGGATGGTGCTGATCCTGCCACACTTCCTGTAAAGATACTGGACAACGGTACAGCCACAGTCAACACAGAGACAGCAGCTGCACTGAGCTATGACTATGAGAAACTTCGTGACATGTGTGATGGCTTCGTAGAGGTTCAGACATCAGAGGAGTTCGAATAATTTTAGGGGTTTAATGTAATGTCAGCAATTTTTACTGTTTCGATTTTTCAGAGTGCTTTAGAACTGGGGTGTATATACGCCCTGGTTGCTTTAGCACTTTTTATTTCTTTTACTATTTTAAATATCGCAGATCTGACCACAGACGGATGCTTTACTTTGGGATGCGCAGTAGGAGCTATGGTGACTCTCTCGGGACATCCTTTCTTTGCTCTTATAGCCGCCATGGTATCAGGAGCGCTTGCGGGGTTTGTGACAGCATTTTTGCAGACGAAGCTTGGCGTGGAGTCTATACTTGCAGGGATCATTGTCAATACAGGTTTGTATACAATCAATATTGCAGTCATGGGATTTTCTTCCATTGCTAATTTATTTGGTTGTGATACTGTGTTTTCCATCGCAAAAGACACTTTAGGTTCTACCTTTTTAGGTGATTGGTACAAGGTAGTGATTATTGCTCTTATCGTAGTAGTGATTGCACTGATTTTGTGGTGGTTTTTAGGCACCACTTTAGGTATGTCTATCCGTGCTACAGGAGACAATGCTGAGATGGTCAAATCATCATCCATCAATCCTACTTTTACAATTACGGTGGGACTATGTCTTGCCAATTCACTTACGGGATTGTCAGGGGCCCTCATTGCACAATATCAAAAATCTGCAGATATCAATATAGGTACAGGTATGGTGACAATAGCTCTTGCTTCTCTTATCATCGGACAGACCTTGATTGGTAACAAGGGAAGTACCTTAAGAAGAATATCAGGGACTATTTTGGGCTCGGTTTTGTACAGATTTATCGTGGCAATTGCGCTGAGAATGTCTGTGCCGGCAGAGGCTCTCAAGCTTGTGTCTGCCATTATAGTGGCAGTGGCTATTGCGGCCCCATATGTTAAGAATAAGGCTGCTCTCAAGAAAAGAGAGTTTGATAATTATAGAGGCAACCGTGTAGGGGAGGGTGAGAAAAATGCTTAAACTGGACAACATTTCAAAGACCTTCAATCCCGGTACGGTCAACGAAAAGGCGGCACTTACACACCTTAACCTGGAATTAAAAGATGGAGATTTTGCTACTATTGTCGGTTCAAACGGAGCTGGCAAATCTACTATGTTTAATGCCATTGCAGGTACATTTATTGTGGATGAGGGAAATATATATCTGGATGGTGAAGATATTACCTTTAAAAAGGAGCATGTGCGCAGCCAGGTGATAGGCCATCTTTTTCAGGATCCCCTTAAGGGCACTGCACCGAATATGACTATTGAAGAAAATATGGCTCTTGCATATTTGCGGGCAAGTCATTCTTCCAGTCAGATGTTTTCTCGTATCAGTGCAAAGGACAAATCCAGATTCAAAGAACAATTATCATTGCTTGGTATGGGGCTTGAGGATAGGATGAAGCAGCCGGTAGGATTGCTATCCGGTGGTCAGAGACAGGCGCTGACACTTCTTATGGCTACATTTGTTACCCCTAAGTTATTGCTTTTGGATGAGCATACGGCAGCACTTGACCCTGCTACCGCGGCAAAAGTATTGGAGCTTACCAAAGATATTGTGAGGGAACGTAATATTACCTGTCTTATGGTTACACACAATATGCACCAGGCGTTGGAAGTGGGCAACAGGACACTTATGATGAATGCGGGCCATATCGTTTTTGATACTTCCGGTGCTGAGCGGGATAGCCTTACAGTAGCAGACCTTCTTGAGAAGTTTAAAGTGGGAGCAGGTGAGGAATTAGACAACGACCGGGTTCTCCTCTCATAAAAATTTAGATAAATTAACGCTTTAAATCGTTAAAGTGTTGTGGTAAATTATTACTAAAAAAATCAGGAAGAGGTTTCGAGATGAAAAAGGTAGTAAAATTTGGAGGTAGTTCACTTGCTGACGCAGGTCAGTTTAAAAAGGTGGGAGATATAATCCGTGCAGATGAGTCCAGAGTGTTTGTAGTACCATCAGCGCCAGGCAAGCGCAACAGCAAAGATACAAAGGTTACTGATATGCTGATTGGCACATACGAAGATGCTCTTGCAGGCAAGGATGTAGCTGACAATCTTGCAGCTATCAAGGCACGTTATGATGAGATTATTACAGGTCTTGAGCTTAAGGATTTCAATCTTGATGAGGACTTCAAACAGATTGCTGCCGACATCAAAGAAGATTTGTCACTTGATTATCTGGCCAGCCGAGGAGAATTTTTAAACGGTAAAATCATGGCTGAGTACCTGGGGTATGATTTTGTGGATGCAAAGGACGTTATCTTTTTCAATGAAGAGGGTGGACTTAATACCTACAAGACAGAAAAGACCATGTCTAAGGTTCTTAGTGAGCATCCGAAAGCTGTTATTCCAGGATTTTACGGATGCGGTAAGGATGGCAGGGTGAAGACTTTTTCCCGTGGAGGTTCTGATGTGACCGGGTCTATCGTAGCCGGAGCTGCTAAGGTAGATGTCTATGAGAACTGGACGGATGTATCGGGATTTTTGATTTGCGATCCACGTATAGTGAAGAATCCTGTGGGCATGCAGACTATCACATATAGGGAGCTTAGAGAGCTTTCTTATATGGGAGCTTCAGTGTTGCATGAGGATGCTATTTTCCCTGTTCGCTCTGCAGGTATTCCTATCAATATAAAAAATACCAATAAGCCTGATGATGACGGTACTTGGATAGTAGAGAGCACTGGCCAGAGAAACGAATATGTCATTACAGGCATAGCCGGAAAGAAGGGATTCTGTACTGTGCTTGTCACTAAGTCCCTGATGAATTCAGAGGTCGGTTTTTGTAGAAAAGCACTTCAGGCTTTTGAGGATAACGGCATCAACATCGAGCACATGCCATCAGGTATAGACACAATGACAGTTGTAGTTCATGAGGACGAATTTATCAATAAGGAGCAGGCAGTAGTTTCTGCTATCCACAGAAACTGTTCGCCTGATTCCATCGAGATTGAGTCTGATTTGGCGCTTATAGCTGTAGTGGGACGAGGTATGAAGAGCACACGTGGAACAGCCGGACGTATTTTCTCTGCTTTGAGTCACGCCAGAGTCAATGTAAGGATGATCGACCAGGGTTCTTCAGAGCTTAACATCATCATTGGTGTAGAGAATGAAGATTTTGAGACTGCAGTCAAGGCCATCTACGATATTTTCGTTACTACCAAGCTATAATTTTTAGTTTTATACTTTAATCACTTATGCTATACTGTTAAAAGTTTAGGAAGAGAGGTATAGTATGAGCCTGATTATTAAAAACGGTAGGGTGTTAAATCCTCCAACAAATACAGATGAATTATTGGATATTAAGATAGACGGGAACATTATCTCAGCTGTGGAGGCTGATATTGTTCCCGTTTTTTCTGATGAGGTCATTGATGCTACGGGTTGTTTGATTTTTCCGGGCTTGATTGACATGCATGTGCATTTTAGAGATCCAGGGCAGACTGAAAAAGAGGATATTGCTACCGGATCTAAGGCGGCAGCCAGAGGCGGCGTGACGACAGTGCTTGCAATGCCAAATACCAAGCCGGTGGTAGATAATCCAAAACTGGTCGACTATGTACACACTAAGGCAAAGGAAGTAGGTCTTACCAGAGTTCTTCAGGTAGGTTCGGTGACTAAAGGGATGGAAGGAAAAGAACTTTCAGATCTTCAGGGCATGATTGAGGCAGGTATACCTGCTATTTCAGAGGATGGCAAATCAGTCATGGATTCAGGTGTATATCGTGAGGCTATGAAGATAGTGGCAGAGGATAATATCCCTGTATTGGCACACTGCGAAGATATCAATCTGGTCCAGGGTGGCGTCATGAACATGGGCGATAAATCAGATGCCATGGGAGAAAAGGGTATCAGTAATGCAGTAGAAAATATAATCGAGGCTAGAGATATCATGCTGGCTGAGGAGACAGGAGCGACTCTTCATCTGTGCCACTGCTCTACCAAGGAAAGCTATGATATATTAAAGGAAGCAAAAGCAAGAGGTGTCAAAGTATCAGGAGAGGTATGTCCCCATCATTTTACTCTGACAGAAGATGATATCGTGGCAGGTGATGGCAATTACAAGATGAATCCTCCTGTGCGTACAAAAGAGGATAGGGAGGCCCTAAGAAGAGGTTTGGCTGAGGGGGTATTTGAAGTTATATCCACCGACCATGCTCCTCATACAGCCGAAGAAAAGTCGAAGGGATTTGCGTCGCCTTTTGGCATAGTAGGCCTTGAGACTTCTGCAAGTCTGACATATACGGAGTTGGTGCTTTCAGGGCTTATTACTCCTCTTACCATGGCGGCCTATATGAGTAGCAATCCGGCAAGGATTTTAGGCCTGGATGGATTGGGAGACTTGTCAGTAGGGAAGACTGCAGATGTGATGATTTTTGATCCGAGAGTGGAGTATGAGATTCATGCCGCTGATTTTGTTGGCAAATCAAAAAATATGCCTTTTGAAAATAGAAAAGTGCAAGGACAGGTTAAATATACAATTTTTGGAGGTAAGGTAGTCTATGATTCAAAAGCTGATTAATCAAATTAAAGAAAAAAATGCCCCAATTGTGGTGGGGCTGGATCCTACTATAAAGCTCATGCCTGAAAGTCTGGTAAAAAAACACATGGAGGAAAGCGGACAGACCTTAGAAGCTGTCGGAGAAGCAATGTTTGATTACAACAGACAGATTATGGATAATACTGCAGACCTGATTCCTGCAGTAAAGCCACAGATAGCCATGTATGAAAGCTTTGGTATACCGGGCATGATAGCCTACAAGAAGACTGTGGATTATGCAAAGGAACTGGGCCTTATTGTTATTGCGGATATTAAAAGAGGCGATATCGGTTCTACATCTACTGCCTATGCATTGGGACATCTGGGGTCTGTGCAGGTGGGAGATTACACATACAAGGGATTTGATGCAGATATGGCTACTGTCAATCCATATTTGGGCACTGATGGCGTCAAGCCATTTGTTGACGTATGTAACGAAGAGGACAAGGGCATATTTGTTCTCTGTAAGACTTCTAATCCATCTTCGGGTGAATTTCAGGATAGATTAATAGACGGCAGACCACTGTATGAGCATATGGCTGAAAAGATAGAAGAGTGGGGCATGGAGTCAATGGATGGAGAGTATTCCAATGTAGGAGCTGTTGTGGGAGCGACATATCCTGAGATGGGTGCACGCTTGAGAAAACTTATGCCACATACCTACATCCTTGTGCCGGGGTATGGAGCACAGGGTGGAAAAGGTGCCGACCTTTCACATTTCTTCAATGGTGACGGATTGGGCGCCATAGTAAACAGTAGTCGTGGAATTATAGCTGCATATCAGCAGGAAAAATATGCTAAATATGGCGAGGCTAATTTTGCTGAGGCCAGCCGTGCAGCAGTGGAGGATATGCTTTTAGATATCAGAGGAGCTCTATAATATGATAATAAAAGAAAAAGCCCGGGTAGTGGAGCAGATAAAACTGGCAGAGGGAGTCTATAGTCTTAGACTTCTTACAAAGATTGTGGAGGAAGCTGTTCCAGGACAGTTCATCAATATATTTAGAAATGATAAAAGCTCACTTTTGCCACGACCTATTAGTATATGTTCTATTGAAAAGGAATACGGTACCCTTCGTTTGGTTTATCGGGTAGTGGGAGAAGGAACGACAGAGTTTTCTACTCTTAAAATTGGAGATTATGTAGAGGTTATGGGACCTCTCGGTAATGGTTTTCCGGTAGAGGAGGGGCATGCTATTGTAGTTGGAGGTGGAATTGGAGTTCCGCCTATGTTAGAATTGGCGAGGCAGCTTACAGGAGACGTGACAGCTGTCATGGGCTATCGTAATGACGATATGTTTTTGATAGAGGAATTCACTGATGTGGCGGGCGATTTGATTATAGCCACGGATGATGGCTCTGTGGGAGTGCATGGCACGGTGGTGGACGCTATGAGCGAATATGGTCTTACAGCTGACGTGATATATGCTTGTGGTCCTAAGCCTATGCTTAGAGGAGTGGCTCAGTATGCAGCGGAGCATGATATTAAGTGCTTTGTTTCCATGGAAGAGCGTATGGCTTGCGGAGTTGGTGCCTGCTTGGGATGCGTATGTCAATCTACAGAGATAGATAACCACAGTCATGTGAAAAATAAAAGAGTATGTAAAGACGGTCCTGTTTTCTTATCTACGGAGGTAGTTCTATAATGAATACAAAGGTTACAATTGCGGGAGTGGAGTTTCAAAATCCAATCATGGAGGCATCCGGTACCTTTGGATCAGGTATGGAGTACTCGGAGTTTGTAGATTTAAACAGACTGGGAGCTGTAGTGACAAAGGGTGTGGCAAATGTTCCATGGCCCGGCAATCCGACTCCGCGTATAGTGGAAGTAAAATCAGGTATGCTAAATGCTATAGGCCTTCAAAATCCCGGGGTTGAAGTTTTTTGCGAGAGAGATTTAAAATTCTTAGAACAGTATAAAGATACCAGGGTAGTGGTTAATGTTTGCGGACATTCTGCCGAAGAATATATTGAAGTAGTTGATAGGTTGGCAGGGGAATCGAGAGTGGATATGTTGGAAATCAATATATCCTGTCCCAATGTCAAAGAGGGTGGTATAGCCTTTGGTCAAGACCCTAAGGCGGTTGAAGAAATCACCCATCTGGTAAAAGCTCATGCAAAGCAGCCAATCATTATGAAGTTGTCACCTAATGTTACCGACATCAAGGTGATGGCAAAGGCGGCCGAGGCTGGTGGAGCAGATGCAATTTCTCTTATCAATACTCTCACGGGTATGAAAATCGATGTGGAGCGTCAGAACTTCGTGCTGGCAAATAAGACCGGAGGTATGTCGGGACCTGCAGTACATCCTATAGCAGTGCGCATGGTATATGAGTGCAGCAGATCTGTTAATATACCTATCATAGGTATGGGTGGCATATCTACCTGGGAAGACGCAGTGGAGATGATGCTGGCAGGAGCTACAGCAATTTCAGTTGGAACAGCAAATTTCTATAATCCTACAGCGACAATAGATATACTTGAAGGCATGCAGGATTATATGATTAGAAAGAATATTGACGACATTAATTCCATAATTGGCATAGTTTAATTATTATTACTCATTAGTAGAATAATAGTTACCTTGTTCACTAAAAATACAGACAATATTCTCAGAAATTTCCGTGACACTTTTCCATCGATTTGCTACACTTTATTTACGCTCACAAAAATATTATTCGAATATAACGATAGATATAACTTAGATTGTGAAAGGAGGGAGCTGATGAAGTTCAAGAAGATAGGTGAGGACAAAATCAGATGTGTCATCACCAAAGAAGAAATGGAAAAGAACGGCATGGAGCTTGGAGATTTCGTCAGTGACCAGGAAAAGACCCAAAGCTTTATCAGGGATATACTTGCCGAAGCATGTGAGACTTTAGGTATAGAGACTCACGCCAAGGCTTATAGCGTACAGATGACAGTTATGCCACAGGGAGATGTTGCACTCCTGATTTCACCTGATTCCAACTCAGGTCTGGCTACAGCTATAGAAGAATTGAAAAAGCATCTTACCGGTCTGCAGGAGACCTTATCTACCACGAAAAAGGAACAGCCTGCTATCGTTTCAAGCGGTAGTACTTCAGATGTTCCGGTGCAGCCTGCTGAGCAGCTTGCGGTAGAGACAGACGAGGTTACTGACCAGTATCTCGATACACCGTTATGGGCTATTTTGCCTGATTTGGATTCTTCTATTATGTTGTGCAAACATATTCCTAAATACAAGGGCATACAGAGTGTGTTGTATCGCTACGGAGACGACTACTATGTTAAGCTCAATTTCGAGTTGACACGCAGACAGATTTCAGCAGTGATACTTGTGATAGCAGAGTATGCCAACCAGATGTTTACAGAGAGCTTTGACGGAGCATTTTTGCTGGAGCATGGCGATGTGATTTGCGAAGATTGCATCAATGTATTGTCGCAGATCTAGCCACTGAATTTGTATTTTCAAGAGGACCTGAGGGTCCTCTTTTTTTTACTTGAAAATCAAAGTCTTATACTTCGCTTGTCCTTTTAAAATGCTTTCCGTTGCGGACAAATGTCCGCCACAGAAAAAATAATTGTTGTCTAATGGATAAATTTATAGTATAGTATCAGAGGCATTACTTTAGCTGATTAAAGTATTAAGGATATGGATTTTCCAAGGAGAATCAAAAATCTAGATTTCTTTGCAGGTGATTTGTCTTGGCTTTGGCTTGATGAAAGTCTTGTAGTATAATATAATCCAGCAAAATATTTCAAAGAGGAAAGATATGGATTTATTTGATTATATGAGGCAGGAGGCCAAGAAAAAGGAGTCTCCTTTGGCAGCCAGGCTGCGTCCCACTACCTTAGATGAGGTGGTAGGTCAACAACATATCATAGGCAAAGACAAGCTGCTTTACAGAGCTATCAAAGCCGATAAGTTATCATCTATTATATTTTATGGCCCACCGGGTACCGGAAAGACTACTTTGGCCCAGGTTATTGCTCATACCACATCGGCTGAGTTTACATCTATCAATGCCACCACTTCCGGGAAAAAGGATATGGAGGCTGTGGTGGAAGGAGCTAAGCAGACTCTTGGTGCATATGGCAAGAAGACTATCTTGTTTATAGATGAGATACACAGATTCAACAAGGGACAGCAGGATTATCTTCTTCCTTTTGTAGAGGATGGTACCATTATTTTAATAGGGGCTACCACGGAGAATCCCTATTTCGAAGTCAATGGCGCTTTACTTTCACGTTCTATTATTTTTGAACTGAAGCCTCTGGCACCTGAAGATATCAAGACTCTGATTAATAGGGCGCTTAGTGATATGGAAAAGGGGCTTGGCAGTTATGAAGCGCAGATAGATGATGATGCCTTAGATTTTCTTGCTGATATAGCAAACGGAGATGCCAGAAGTGCTCTTACTGCTATCGAGCTTGGCGTGTTGACTACTGACAGGTCAGATGATGGTAAGATACACATCACCTTAGACGTGGCCAGCGAGTGTATACAGCGAAGAGTTATCAAATATGACAAAGATGGCGATAATCATTATGATACAATATCAGCTTTTATAAAGAGTATGCGAGGCTCCGATCCTGACGCAGCGGTGTATTATCTTGCCAGGATGCTTTATGCAGGAGAGGATCCCAAGTTCATTGCCAGGCGCATATGTATCTGTGCCTCAGAGGATGTAGGCAATGCAGACCCACAGGCACTTGTGGTTGCCACTGCGGCTTTTTTAGCCACAGAGCGCATTGGTATGCCTGAGGCCAGGATTATTTTATCTCATGCAGCTACTTATGTAGCTTGTGCACCTAAGTCAAATTCAGCCTACGGAGCTATTGATTTGGCGTTGCAGGAAGTGAAGAACAATACCACGCGACAAATACCTTCATACTTGCAGGATGCACATTACAAATCAGCCGGCAAACTGGGACATGGCATTGGTTATGAATATGCTCATGATTTTCCTAATCACTTTTCACACCAGCGCTATTTGCCGGAGGGCTTGGAGATAGGCGATTTTTATCGACCCGGTCATATGGGCTATGAAAATGTTATCAATGAATATCTTGATAAAATCAGAAATGACAAATAAGAAAGAGGATTAATGATGAAAAAGTACAGCGAAATGTCACCGGAAGAATTAGCATCAGAGAAGGCCAAGCTTGCAGAGCAGTACAAGGCATGGCAGTCAAAAGGGCTCAAGCTGGATATGAGCCGCGGCAAGCCATCCATAGAACAGCTTGATTTGTCTATGCCTTTGTTTGATATTTTGGACGGCAAATCTCTTATGAAATGCATGAACGGTGTAGAGACTAGAAATTACGGACAGCTGGAAGGCATTGTAGAGGCTCAGCATCTCATGGCTGAGATTATGGATTGTCAGCCTGAGCAGGTCATCGTATGCGGCAACTCTTCACTTAATATCATGTTCGACACTGTTGCCAGAGGTTATATGTTTGGCTTCGGCGGATGTACTCCATGGTGCAAGCTGGACAAAGTAAAGTGGCTCTGCCCTGTGCCGGGTTATGACAGACATTTTGCTATCACTCAGCATTTTGGATTTGAGATGATCAATATCCCTATGCTTGAGGATGGTCCGGATATGGACATGATAGAGGATTTGGTTTCCAAGGATGACAGTATCAAAGGTATTTGGTGCGTGCCTAAGTATTCTAATCCACAGGGCATTGTGTATTCAGATGAAGTGGTTAGACGTATGGCTAATCTCAAGCCGGCAGCTTCGGACTTCAGAGTGTTCTGGGATAATGCCTACGCTGTACATCATCTTTACAAAGAAAAGAGTAAGATATTAAATATTCTCCATGAGTGTGAGGAAGCAGACAATCCAAGCCTTGTTTTTGAATTTGCTTCTACATCCAAGATTACATTTGCAGGTGGCGGTATTGCTGCTATCGCATGTAACAACAAAAACAGACAGGAGCTTAAGAAGACGCTTACTGTACAGACAATTGGTTTTGATAAGATAAACATGCTTCGTCACGCCAGATATTTTGCCGATGTAGAGTCGGTAAGCAAACATATGGAAAAGCATGCCAAGATACTTCGTCCAAAGTTTGAACTGGTTATCAAGACTATGGAGAGAGATTTGGCAGAGCCGGGATGTGGTAGTTGGATTTCACCAAAGGGTGGATATTTTATTACTTTCGAGGCTCCTCGTGGTACCGCTACACGTATCGTAGATTTGGCTGCTGAGGCAGGAGTTATATTGACACCGGCCGGAGCACCATTCCCATACCACATGGATCCGGATGATTCTATCATTAGATTTGCCCCTTCACTTCCTCCACTTGAGGAATTGGAGCAGGCAGCTGAGATATTCACAGTATGTGCTCGTATCGCATACCTTGAAAAAATTATTCTTAGTAAATAATTTTTTAGTCTGCAATAAATCTAAGCTCATTAAACTGAGCCACTCTACATAGTCTGGGTG
>FLNY01001933.1_pt1 | contig 76298 bp, 44 predicted proteins | sample 1140381 | NCBI WGS metagenome assembly FLNY01 (sample SAMEA3878172, study PRJEB12797) | bioreactor metagenome | biome: Moose rumen | place: Sweden | collected 2011-10
GTGGCTTGGCGCAGTGCCAAGCCACTTTTGATAAAGTATGATTAATAAAAGATTAATCTTGTTGGTTTGTTATCATTTCACGAGTAGCTTCTTGCCGTTTACGATGTAAACGTTGCCCTTGACTACATTGCTTACCTTGCGTCCGCTGAGGTCGAATACGTTGCCGTTTTCGAGAGCGTTCACAACGTTGATGCCGTTGATGCCGGTAGGAACTTCGTAAGTGAAGTTGAACTCTACAAGAACAGCCGTCTCGTCGTTAGCGAATGCCCAGTAAACCTTGTAAGAACCAGGGACATAAGTATCTCCATAAGGGTGAGAGTATGTATAGAAATCATTTCCATCCCACTTTACACAAACAGGACTTTCTGCGAAGGTACCTGACCAGTTTGCGAAGTCTCCATCGGCGTTACGCCATCCGTCGTATGCATCGTAATTGGCCACCAGTTGTCCTGTTGTCGGATTATATCCGTAAACAGTAGCATCGCTGAGTGATGAAATTCCAAGTTCGGAAACAATCTTTTCTACATCCTCATCAGAAAGAGAGAATACCTGTTCAGCATATCCCCAATCGCTATTATCGATATCATCCTGAGTGTAGGACACATCGAATGAAGCTACCACGTCGCCTACTTCGATTTCAACATCTGCAGGCTCAACGAATGTAACGTTTATGGTGTAGATGATTTCCTTTTCATTAGCAGTGAGAGCCCACTTCACAGTGTAAGTAGTATCAGGTACATCAGCATTGTTCATGTCGCAGATTGAGAATTCTCCGTCAGGAATAGCCTCAAAGAACTTAACACAGATCTTGGTATCACCACCTGGAGACCATTGAGCAGCTACGCCATTAGCATTGAACCATCCGTCGTATGGAGCATAGTCGCTGATTTCTGTGTCGTCAGGATTAACGATGCGCAACATGTCGTAAGTAAGTTCATCAACACCGAGGAATGCCTTAGCCTCTTCAACGTCGATTTCATACCAGGTTGCACCATATCCATATCCAACAGTACGCTCGAGGTCAAGAGTCTTCTCAAGTACAGAAGATTCAGGAGCGGCATAGTTCACGTTCTGGAATGATAGCCAGCTGATATTGTTGCTTGCGTCGATTACGTACTGTATAACGAGGTTACCATCTTCATCAGCAACACCAGTTGCAGAGAGTTCTGCCAAGAAGAATGGACCGTCGCCCACGATTTGCATATTCTGCAAGTCAACCGGTTCACCGTCCTTCACACCGAAGGTGATTCCGTAAGGGTCATCAGTGTCATTGTTCTTTCTGCGAACGCGAGTCCAAGAAGTAACAGTGTATTCAACACCCGGCTCAAGACCTGTCACTGTAGCAGTCCAGGTGTTCTCACCGAGCGAGTCGCCATCACCGGTCCAGTACTCGAAGAATGGAACCTTGAAGTCAGTACCGTCGGATTCGCCTTCAATAGACCAAGTGTTGATGTAGAGAGCAGAATTGAAGTCTGTCTGTCCCCATGCACTGAGCAGGAAGTCGTCGTAGTTGTTAGCAAAATGCCATCCCTGGATTGCGTAAGGGTCAACAACAGTTTCAGTGAGTGTTCCTTCCTCCCAAGCTGCGAGGTAAGCGTCAGCAGCAGCCTTGAATGTATCGTATGCATCCTGAGTATAGACATTTGTGCTTTCCATCAGTTTGTACATATTGTCGATAGCTGGCTTGTTGTTGATATCTTGTTTAGCCTGTTCAGTAGGAGTTGTCATTGTAGCTATGGCAGTCTGATAGTTCTCCACTGTCTTAGGATCGACAGTCTCGGTAGCGGCGAGGGCTTCGTCGAGAGCAACCTTGGTTGCAGGGCTTACGTTCTCATCTTCCTTCTGCTCTTCAGCAAGCTGACGTAGAGCGTCGAGCTGTTCGATGAGGTCACCGAACTTAACATCGTCGATATCAGCATCCGTTCCGTAGTAGAAGAGTTCGAAGTTGTCCCAGATACACCAGAGTGTCGTGTTGGTTTCAAGACGTGCACCTACTGTGAGTGTCTGTCCTTCTGCCAGTTCAATAAACATTGCATCAGCAGGATATTTGCCAGCTTCGAATGAAGTGCAAGCATCAGCCATACTGTTTTCAGAACCGGTCTTCAGAGGGAATACAGCCGTAGCCTCATCCGTACCGTTACTTATATAGAATACAGGCAAGTTCTCTTCGTCACTTCCGTCCTGACGGTAGAATCCCTGTGCAGTGAACTTATAGACACCAGCCGGAGCATTCTCGAGAGCCTGTGAGATATTGAAGACACCATGGTATTTCTCAGCACAGTGTTTGTTGCTGTTACCACCAGTGATTGCACAAGAATTAGGGTTATTCCATGCACTCTGGTTACGGTTGTTGCGTCCGAATGTATGGTCGATGATGAGGAATGTGGCATCAGCCGGTTCATCCTGAGTAGCTTCAGCGAGAGACTTCATCATATCTTCTTCAGTGAATATCAACCAAACAGCCTTTTCGTCGTCAGCAGCAAGTCCCTTGCCAAGAACAGTAGATTGTCCGTCGTAACCGAAATACTTGTCATTGTTGGAGATAGTGAAAGCATAAATTGGTTCCGTCTCTTCTTCATCTGAGTATCCAAATGGCTCAGCCAATGCTGTGATAGTAAGTGGCAGTGGGTTGCCATTGTCCATGTAATCACCTTCGAAATAGTAAGCAGTACCGCCATTACTTACCTGTGACTCGAGCTTATAAGTGCCGTCGTCGTTAGAGATGAGAGTAACGTAGTCAGGGTTCTTCATGAGAGTGGCCTGAGTTCCCCAGTTGTTACCAACACCCCACCAACGTTCAGAAGCTACGTTGTAGAGATAGTACTTGCCATCTTCGAATGTCACCTCTGGTGTTGGCTCAACATACTGTTCTGCCAAGAGAGCAGTAGCCTCTTCTTCAGTAGCCGCGAATACAGAAGTTTCTGTAGTGCCATTTTTCAGAGTAACAACAATTGTAGGAGTAGCGTCGGCGGAAGCCTGAGTGCCAGCGAGTGTACCAGAGTAGTTGACACTCATCTGTCCCATCTGCATAGAAAGGGTGAATCCTTCGTTGTTATAATCCACAGAACCGTCAGAGTTGACAGTCTTGTCAGCCACAACTGTGAATTCGCCTGTAGCTATAGGAGGCAGAGGGAATGTATATCCGGAGAAGGTGATATTCACCTTACCTTCTTCCTCTGCGTCTGTGACAGTCACTGTCTGTTCAGCCACGTTAGACTGTACCATTGTGTAAGGATCGTCTGGCATAGAAGTACCAGTAGCGATCTTACCTTCGTATGTAGATGCCGGTTGAACCTCTACAGGGTCAGGTGTTGCAGCAGTCTCGTCAGCATCGCCGAGGCGTGTGAGTGTCCATGCACCGATTGGGCAGTAGTCGCTAGCAAGCCCTACTGTCTTCGACAGACCGATAGTAACGTTTCCATCCTCAAACACGTTGAAGAGCACTTCGTTCACATACTTGCCGTCGATGTACCACTGACGTGCAGCGGAGGCATTGTCAGGCACATATAGAGTCTGTGTTCCAACAGTCATTTGTGGATCGCTTGCATCATGACTTTCAGTGTCGCCACCCTCAGAGAGGTTCATCACTTTCTTCGAGTAGGTGTCGTCACCAATGGTGGCGTACATAGTGAGTTCTTTCTCGAGCTCTGTTCCCTCATTCAGTTTGTTCTGCTCGTCGTCGCGTGATCCGGCGCGGTAGAATGCGCTGACAGTGAGTTTATACAGACCTGCAGGCACGTTCTCGAGTGTCTGTGACACTTCGAATGCGGTATTTCCAGAATACGTGATGAGGTTCAATGGAGATTCGTAAGAACGAGCCTTGAAAGCATTAGTGCTGTAAGTCCAGTTAGCATATAGGTTGCCACTTTCGTCAGCTTCCAGATATGCAGGATTCTTGATGAGGCTTGTCATATCCTCCGGTTCGTATGGCTCAACCCATTCTTCGATTGTCCAAAGTCCGTTGTTGCCGATAGCCTTGTTTGCATATACAGTAGAACCTTCTTCTGTGTTGTCAAGTCCGAGGAGACCGCGTGCTCCACTAATAGTGTAGCAATTTTCAACTGGATTTACTGAAAGAACGTATGCTTCACTTGCATCTGTAGTACCAGTGAGTGTCCAAGTGTTTCCAGTAGTCTTGAAGATATACTCTGTAACTCCAGCCTCGTCAACGGATGAGATTAACCATCCACCCTCTACTTCAGTGAAGTACACCTTAGCGTCGCTGACTACATTTACAGTAGCTTCAGTTACATTAAGGTTACCTGCAGCGGTAGCATTCTTAACTGCGTAAGGCTGACCTTCAACAGGCTTGTTCATCTTGCCGTTCAATGTAGCTAAAGCCTGTTCAATAGCCTCCTCCGTGGTGGCTGCCTCGACAGCTGCCTTCGCTTCATCTATAGCCGACTGAGGATAGAAGAAGAGGCCGTCGCCTACTCCATATCCATCGATTGCAGCCAGAGCGTCTGCCTTCAGCTTTTTAGTGGCAAAAGCCTCTACAGCGGCATCGGCATCAGCCTTGGCAGCCTCTATTGCTTCTTCACCTGCATAGAGCTTAGCGCTTTCTATGAAGAGGTGAGGCATAGCACCGCTACCAGAGTTTGTAGCTGTGTAACCGAGCGAAACAGTTACCATTTGTGCTTCAGTCAACTCAAACTCTATATTTTCAACAGTCCACTGTCCAACAGGATACTGGGTGGTAGAGGCATATACTCCATTAGCGCCAATCAGGTTAGCTGCTATAGCATTAGTTCCACCTACACTGTTGAATACAGGCACCTGCAGCATATAAGTGCCAGGCTGCAGATAAACATCCTGAGTGTATTGAGTCTTTGCAGACCAAACACTTACCATTCCGAATGCCTTGCTTTCGTTATCGAAGAGGCTGAATGCAGGAGCGGCATAACCCTTGCCTCCAAGGAATGTATCAGTGCCATATACGAAAGTACCGGCAGCGCGAGCGTCACCGTTTTCGACAATGGTCCATCCTGTTACTTTCTGTGCCTGAGCCTCGTTTGTGCCATTGCTTCCGACATCTTTTACGTAAGTGCAGATACCCACTTCAGAAGAAGCCTCGTCAGCCTCGAAGTCGGCGTTTGTGAGTTCCGTCTTAACTTCCTGAACGTCAGTAGCTACGAAATAAACGTATGAATTATTCACATACATGAGGTACCCCTTGACGATTACAAGCTTCCCGTCGAGTTCAGCTGCTTTTTCCTGATCTTCAGCCAAAGGCTTGATGATGGATGCTGTGGAATTCTGAGCACCGTCAACTGTGATGTTATAATATTTACCATTAATGTTTAGAGTACCCATGAATGTACCGAACAGACGTGGAGTAACACCTGCTGTCTGATACTCATCCATTTGAGCTGCCGTAACTTCAACTGCAGTTGGGTTAGTCACTGTTGTAGTACCAGTCTTTGTGAGTGAACCGGCATTAAGTTGTTTTGCACCACCATAGGTTGACAAAGCGCCGACTCCGACTACTTGGTCGCCTGTTACAAACTGGTTGCCAGTACCGGCATAATAATAAAGATAATCTGTACCGTCGTAGATTACACATCCCGCATCACCTTCGGCGACAACAGTACCTTCTATTGCAACGGTAGTACCAACTTCAGCATCCTGAGCCTCAGCAATTGTGCTCTTAGGGATGGCAGTATATGTGGCCTCAGCCACAGCACTTAAGTTACCTTCACCGTCGGCGGCGATAGCCTTGACAGTTGTAGTTTCGGTAATTTCAAACGGTTCTGAATAAACTTCTGAAGAAGTAGTAGGGTCAGTTCCGTCTGTAGTGTAATAAACCACGTTCTCTGATTGGATAGTAATTTCCTTAGATCCATAGAAAGAAGCGGATGCGGTTAGAGTTGGTTTTGGTACAGTTACATTGTCACCTGTACTCCATGTGATGCTAACCGACGATAGATACATAGCACCGCTCTTTGAGCGGAAACCGATATACTCAAACGATTCATCCTCATCAAGGACAAGTTCAGTGTCAGTTCCACAAACGATTTCACCGATTTTGGTGATGGCATCGTCGTCGCCATATAGATCTGTAGCAGCTGCGAATGGATCGTGTGAGCCATAAACCAGCAATGTACGGCCAGCAGATGTTGTACTGTTCCACTCCACAACTATCTTTGTAGCAATACCACCAGATGCAGTTGTCACAACTCCAGAGTTGCTGTTGTTGGAACGCAACTGAATAGATTCGTTTCCTCCTGCACATTGTCCGGCATAGACAGCGTCAGAAGAAACAGATATACCACTAAACTCAGAATAAGAGGTAGTGGTTATACCAGTAACACTCTGATTCAGAACGTCAACTACATCAACAGCCTTTGCACTAAAAGCAACAGTGATTATTGCCAATAATGAAAGTATGAACTTTTTCATTCTGTAATATTTTTGTTTTTGTTGCGTCTTCGGCTTGTTTGCGCAATGTTTTTTCTCTAATTTAAGGTTTGTCTGAAGTGCAAGCCGTTTAGTTCTTCCAGTCTTAGTGGTAAGACCACTTCAGAATAGTTTTCATTCAAATACTCTCTTACAGTCAGTTAATATTAGTTTTAATGGTTAGTTAATAGTTATTTTATTCACGAATTCATTTTTTGGGTATCTCCAATCCGCATGTTTATACAATGCAATTGGATTTATTTCATGAGGGAACAAACATATTGTCAATCCCTTTCCATGCAGATTTTGCATCGAATGTGTAAAATTATCAAAAAAAAATGTGATAACAAAACATATCAAACAAAAAAATCAAAAAAGAGGAGAAAAAAAGGAAAAATCACTTGAAACGCAAGTAATCAGTTGACCGTATATTCCAAAATTTCCTCATAGTCGCTAAGGAAATTCATTATTTCCCTTCCCACTTTTACCTTGTATTTTCTTGACACAAGGGTAACATCCATGTTTTTGACACTTCTCACATGAATATACAATTCCGCATCACCCTCGTTTTGGGTTACTATATCCGTAATATCATCAACAAAAGCGTCATCTATCTTGTCCAACGCCATATTGATTGTAATGCGGTTGATTATTGAATCCTTCACATCGCTCAAGAGTTCTACACTCGTCAACATTACGTCAAGGACGTTTTCATTATATCTTCTCGGAACCACCTTTGCACGGACAAAGACGGCAGCCCCTTCCACGAAGTAGTTTCTGAATTCGAGCCATTGTTTACCGAACAATGCCAATTCGCCTGCTCCGTCGAAGTCCTCAATCTTAACTATGCCATAAGGATTTCCGTTTTTCGATTGTCCGATTCTCAACCCAGTCACCAATCCTCCGAATGAGATTTGTTGCTTATGGGCAAGTTCCCGCTTGTTCTCGAGATTCGTCACGCTGTCGGTGCAAACATCTTTCAATATGATGCTGTATTCATCGAGAGGATGTGCTGAAAGATAAATGCCCACGTATTCTCGTTCCTTTCCCAGTCTTTCCATATCCGACCACTTCTCATAATCTGTCGGAATCGTTGGATGTACTATATCGACACTTATTCCCATATCTCCAAATAAAGAATTTGTGGACTGCTGTTTGTCTGACTGGTATTTGTTGCCGTATCTTATGAGGACGTCGAGGAACACGTCGCGACCAATGTCAGTCTTGGCAAAATATGCTTCTCTCGGGATTTTGAAAGAGTCGAATGCTCCAGCCAATATAAGACATTCCAATGATTTGCGGTTACAAGCCGAAAGATTGACTCTCTCAAATAAGTCGAACACATCTTTGTAGGGTCCATTTGCCACGCGTTCATCCATTATAGATTGAGCTGCAGACTCGCCAACCCCTTTAACAGCTCCGAGGCCGAATCTGATATCCCCATGTGCGTTCACGGAGAATTTGATCTTACTCTCGTTCACATCCGGTCCGTATGTGTTGATTCCCATAGCCTTCGACTCATCCATAAGTTTTCTTATCTTATCGATTTTATCAAGGTTACGTGTCATCGTTCCCGCCATATATTGAGCAGGGAAATTAGCTTTCAGGAATGCTGTCTGGTATGCCACCCACGAATAGCATGTAGCATGGCTCTTGTTGAATGCGTAAGAAGCGAACTTTTCCCAATCAGCCCATATCTTCTCCAATTTTTTCTCATCATGTCCGTTTGCCCTACCCCCATTAAGGAATTTAGGTTTCAGTTCATCCAGCTTATCCTTGAGTTTCTTACCCATTGCCTTACGTAGCGTGTCGCTTTCGCCGCGAGTGAAGTTTGCAAGCAGTCTTGAGAGCAACATGACTTGTTCCTGATAAACCGTGATTCCATATGTATCCTTAAGATACTTTTCCATGACAGGAATATCGTATTCTATAGGCTTACGTCCAAGTTTACGGTCAATGAAATCCGGAATATAATCCATAGGTCCCGGTCGATACAGGGCATTCATTGCTATAAGGTCTTCAAACACATGTGGCTGAAGCTCACGCAGATACTTCTGCATGCCGGCAGATTCGAACTGGAATGTTCCGATGGTTCTTCCGTCACAATATAACTGGTATGTTGCAGGGTCGTTGATTGGTATGTCATCCACATTAATCTCCACACCCATACTGTCCTTGATATTTTCCACCGCTTCTTTCATGATGGATAAAGTGGTAAGTCCCAGGAAATCCATTTTGATCAGTCCCGTTTCCTCTATTACATGTCCATCGTACTGAGTACATCTCAGTTTCTCGCCGGTTTCCTTGTCATCTGCAGTAGAAACAGGGACCCAGTCGCTTATTGGGTCGCGACAAATTATAGTTCCACAAGCATGTACTCCAGTGTTTCTCACATTGTTTTCAAGCATTTGGGCATACCTGATTACCGACCTCAGATTTTCGTCTGTAGAAGTGGCGGCTTCTTTCAGTTCGGGCACACATTTGATGGCGTTGGGCAAGTTCATTTTCATCCCATTAGGCAGTCGGTCGGGTATTGCCTTGCACAAAGCATTCGACACGTTAAGGTCAACCTTCTGGACACGTGCCACATCCTTAATAGCCAATTTTGTAGCCATCGTTCCGTATGTGATGATATGTGCCACCTTTTCCGCTCCATATTTGTCCGTAACCCATTGAAGCACCTTTCCTCTTCCGTCATCATCGAAATCGACGTCGATATCAGGAAGAGAAATTCGGTCGGGATTGAGGAAACGTTCAAAAAGAAGGTCATACTTCATGGGGTCAACCATGGTGATTCCCAAACAATAAGCCACTACAGAACCTGCGGCGGAGCCACGTCCCGGGCCTACCCACACATCGAGTTCTTTCTTTGCCGCATTTATATAATCTTGAACAACAAGGAAATATCCGGGGAATCCCATAGTTTTCATGACGTAGAGTTCAAATTTGATTTGTTCAGCCACATCATGTGGTACAGGGTCGCCATATAGTCGTTTGGCACCGTCGTATGCCAATTTGGCAAGATAGTCGGCTTCGAACTTAATCCTATATAGTTTTTCATATCCTCCGAGACGTTTTATTTTCTTTTCGCCCTCTTCCTTGGCCAGCACCACATTTCCATGTTCATCTTGTGTGAACTCGTCGTATAACTCTTGTTCGGTTATTCTCTGTCGATATTCCTCTTCCGTTCCAAAATCCATTGGTATCTCAAAGTTAGGCATGATAGGGTCGTGGTCAATGGAATACGCCTCCACCTTGTCGAGCACCTCACAGGTGTTTTCAAGAGCTTCAGGGTAGTCACTGAATATTTCAGCCATTTCGGCAGTTGTCTTGAACCATTCCTGCTTAGAATAAAGCATACGGTTCGGGTCGTCGAGGTCTCTTCCGGTTGAAAGGCAAATCAGCCTGTCGTGTGCTTCGGCATTTTCTTCATCGACGAAATGAACATCATTTGTACACACAAGCTTGATGTTATGTTTGCGTGCAAGTTCCACTAAAACCTTGTTACATTCCTGCTGAAGCGGGAATGTCTCTCTGTTCGCCCTTTGGTTAGGGTCTTTCACTTCATGTCGCTGCAGTTCGAGATAATAATCGTCGCCAAAGAGATTCTTGAACCACAATGTCGCTTCTTCCGCCTTTTCGAGTTCGCCTTTCAGTATGTACGAAGGCACTTCGCCGGCCAGACATGCTGAACAAGCAATTAAGCCTTCATGATATTTTTCGAGTTCAGCATGGTCGGTACGAGGACGCATGTAGAATCCGTCGGTCCAAGCATGGCTTACAAGTTTCACGAGGTTATGATATCCGGCATTGTTCTTTGCCAGTAGGATAAGATGCCAGCCTCCCGTGTCGAACTTACCTTCTTTCTTGTCCATACCCCTCCTGGCACAATACATTTCGCAGCCGAATATAGGTTTGAAATTCAAGTCGGGATTCGACTTGTTTATTTTTTTCACATAATTGAAAAATTCCTTGATTCCGAACATGTTGCCATGGTCGGTCACAGCCATACCTTTCATGCCGTCAGCCACGGCCTTATCGACCAGTTTCTTTATGCTGGCCTGACCATCAAGGATGGAATATTGCGTATGAACATGAAGATGAACGAAAGACATTTAAATGACTAATGAAAAATTATTTTACTTGTTTTTACAAATTATCTAACTTGGCGGGTATTAATTATATTCTGGTGGCTATCAACCTCTTGTGGTTCGGCATAAGGTTCTGATGGCATTCACGACCGTCGTTATTCATTTACCACCGTCCTGCCTTCAGGCGTCATGCCTTCGACGCTGAAATATATTTTTTTGCATGAGGAGTTGTTGTAGAACATGATGTTGGCATACCCCTGTTCGTTGGTAGTGATGTCGGGCTCCCAGAAGAGCGTTCTCCTGAAATCCTCCATAGGAGGCATCACGCCATAATCCTCCATTTTGAATGTTTCAGGCACGTTAAATCCCTGATAGAAAGTACGACGTGTGCCCTTTTCCTTGAACAAGGACTCAGGGTGCGTGTAAACAAAAACTGTGACCGGATGCAACCCATCAAGTTCATCCACTCCATTGATGAAGCTGTGATAAGCGTCATCGTTCTCAGAAATATAAACGGCTTTCACTTCGTCGATATAATCAGGCATTGTAGCCGCTCCCGATTGATTGTTGCTCCACCCTTTTCCTTCCTTCAGGTCATAAGAGAAAGTGCTTTTTGTATAATGTGAAATGGTTACATACATATTGTTGACAATCCAAATAATCGGTCGGTTCTTATATGTAGGTCCACCTTTATATACAATATCCATATAATTACCGTCTTCAGGCACGTCGCCTGTCATTCTTTCCAGGATGTACCCTTTCGAGGAATCGGGCTTACACATTTCGGTGAGATAATCTTCTCCGGAGAAGAAATCATTCTTCTTAAGAAGCCATTCATATAGAGTGGGAAGCGTCTCTCCACTATCTTCAACCATGTCGGTCGCCTCATCCATGTTATAATAAACCGTAGATTTATTGGCACCTGTAGCCTCATCATACCACGGCAGTTCACTGTTGTCGGTGAAATATCTTTTCTTTATTTTCACTGTAGGAATCACGTAAATTCCATTTTTCCTAACCAAGGAATCGTTTTTTTCTGAATCCATTGTCTCATTCTTTGCCAGTTGTAATTGTTCAGGCAGTTCTATTGGCTGTGTTTCGTAGGGTGACAAGAAACGAGGTTCTGGAGAGAAATTGCGGTCAACAGCCACGTGGTAAGCAGCAGCCTTGTCGTTATATTTTGTCTTGAATTGCAGGTTCCATTCTCCTTCCAGGTCGTCATTAATCCTGAACGCATAATATCCCATGCTGTCAGTAGTCATCATGCCGTCATAGTGCAATCCTTGTGAATTATATAGGAACACGTCCACCTCGGCCCCTCCGACAGGATGTTTGCGTCGCCAACGGTTTGTATCCTTCATCAACTGTCCATGAATATATAGTCCGTCTTCGATGGGTTGCAGGTGTCCGGCATATCCATCAATTTCAGAAAACGGTTTCACTCCAGAATATAATTTCCAGTCATATCGCCTCCATCCCTGTGTCAACATGAGCATATCTGCCGCCTTACGATGAGTTTCATCATCGTCTTCGAAGAAATAGTCGGGGTTTTCTATATATCCCTTGACATCGGAAGCCAGCAACATCCATGTCTGAGCGTTGCCCACTTTCCCATCAGTGAGCGTTGCGGCATCCATTGCCGAGAACGACAATTTCGACAAGGGCTCCGACTTGAGCGTGACGTTTACTTTAGAGCATGGTTTCAAATCAGTGGAAGTGGTGGTTACATAAATACTATCAGACGTTGACTTTTCGGGACATATGAAGAACAATCGTTCGGCGAGTATCTGCCCATCAGCATTGAACAATGTCATCTGATTTACTCCCGGCTTGAGTTCGTCTCTACTGAAATCAATTTCCAAGGCAGGCAGAGCGGTAAGAGTGTCGTATAAGAGCACTTCTCCCCTATTCATGATCGTATATCCCAACAAATCGCCTTGCATTTCGCGAGATGCCCGTATGACACACGACAAATCTTCGTCCAACGTGTTCATGTGCATCACACATCCTTGCGGTTTTGCCTCAGGGAGGCTGAATTCCATGCGTTTGCCTTCATCGGTCGTAAGTACCAGTTTGTAAATACCATTAGTTGGCTTTAGTTGGAAAGAACCTCTTCCATCGAGTTCCGTGCCGGTGGTAAGCACTTCATTTCCTTGTGGATCCAATAGCATCCCCATCACTTTGGCATGTTTACTTTCTCCATCCACCACACTATATGCCACGGTGCTTTCCAGTCCTTCCACCATGTCGCCTCCCTCTGGATAGAATGTGACGGAATAACTCGTTCCGCGTTTTTTTGCTCTTGTTGCCGGATTATCTCCTTGGTCGTAACTCTGTCGTCCGTCAGGAAGTCGTTTTATATAAGACAATTCATCCACTTGTGGATGGAAGTAATCTCCATCTTTCTTTGGTTTCTTGTAGATAGGGAACACCCTTGAGAAAGCACATGCCCCACCCCAGTTGATCATATATCTGGTGAACGCCCTCACTTCGTAGAATCCGGTTCCAAAAATGCTGTCGAGTTTAAAATCGCCATGCCCCACGCCATTTTCCATTTTTATTTTCCTTTTTTCCACTATGTCGCCCGAAGGATTGAGCAGTTCCACATATAGGACCTTGCTTATGTTGGAAGGCTTTCCCGTGTCCGTTCTTATGGAATATGCCTTGAAAAACATTGTTTCCCCTTTGAAGTAACCGGTATTGTCGAAATGCAGATAGACCTTCTCTTGAGGGTTAGCCTTATTGAAGAGCATGGCATGTTTCATATAATATACCAGCTTTACCAGAGACGAATCGCCTGGTTGCGAGATGAATGATTTTGCCTCGACACTACTATTCATGGTGAAAAAGACATACAAAGCCATGAATCTAAACAAAAATTTCATCATAAAAACAATAATGATTTGTTATACATATATATTTGCAAATATAAATAAAAAAAGTGAAATTCATCTTGGTAAGACCACAAACTTATAAAATAGTTTTCAACATCGCCAAGAGCTTGTATCATCAATTTATATCAGTCTAACGGTTAAAAGATTAACAATGACCATTTTTTAATAATATAGGATGCACCTCGGCATAAAAAACAAACAAGTTTATTTTGTTCTGCTCTCGGTTTTCACTATATTTGAATAATATAGGATGCACCTCGGCATAAAAAACAAACAAGTTTATTTTGTTCTGCTCTCGGTTTTCACTATATTTGCACATTAATTTAAACATCAGATTATTATGAGAAAATTATTGATTGCCATTTTATGTATGGCAATGATGTCACCATGTGTTTCATGTGAAAACTCCACTAAGAAGAATTCGGTTTCAGAAACCGAAGAACAAGACACTACCCGTGTTGACAGCCTATCGATACTTGTTGCTGGCGACTTGATGCAACACCAAAACCAAATCACAACCGCCTTCAATGGCAAGAGTTACAATTACGACGAATGTTTTGCCCTTGTGAAGCCAATCATAAGTGATGCCGACATAGCAATCGGCAACCTTGAGGTGACATTGGGTGGCAAGCCTTATAAGGGCTACCCATGTTTTTCTGCTCCAGACGAATATCTCGATGCCATCATTGCGGCAGGCTTCGACGTGTTGACCACAGGCAACAACCACTGTCTCGACACTCGCAAAAAGGGTTTGGAACGCACAATCGACAAGCTCGACTCCATGCACATCCCTCACTTGGGAACATACAAGGACATGGCGGAAAGAGACAAGAACTATCCACTGCTCGTTGAGAAAAACGGTTTCCGCATTGCGCTGATTAACTTCACCTATGCCACCAACGGCATAAAGGTTCAAGAGCCAAACGTTGTAAACTATATCGACACCGTCCAAATCGCCAACGACATAAAGAAAGCCAAAGGCATGAATCCCGACTTGGTAATCGCCATTCCTCACTGGGGCATCGAATATTCACTACTTCCCAACAAGCCAGATACGGATTTGGCAGAATGGATGTTCAAGCAAGGCGTGGACCACATCATAGGTGGTCACCCACACGTTCTTCAGCCAATGGAGTGTCGCAACAGCAAGGCGGTCAATGGTGGCAACCTGCTGGTTTATTCCCTTGGCAACTACATATCCAACATGACGAAGGACAACACTTATGGAGGTGCAATGGTTCGCATGGATTTCGTAAAACACAACGGCAAGGTGAAATTGGCGAAATATGGATATATGCTGACTTATTGCTCACGTCCACAGATATCCGGGAAGAAGAACTTCCGTGTTGTTCCCGTAAACATGGATGAAGAACTTAACGCCAATGACAAACGCTTGCGCGACAAGTTTGTCAATAAGATGAACGACCTCTTCAGCAAGCACAACGTTGACTTCGAAGCATACAAGTGATAAGAAATGAGAATACCTTTACCAACTATCGGGAAGACAGGTTTGCTCAATCAATGAATGTTGCACACAACGATTGATATAGAACGACAAAGGCAGACGCTTAAGCATCTGCCTTTATCGTTCTGGTTCCGTCAGAAGTTTCTTCCATATATATATTTACCGTTTGGTCTGGCAGGAAATCCTCAACCAGCTCGGGCCATTCGATAAAACACAGGTTTCCGCTATCGAGATATTCATCAAACCCAATGTCGAATACTTCCTTTTCACTTTCTATACGATAGAAGTCAAAATGATATATAGTGTCGCCCTTGCCATCCAAATATTCATTTACAATAGCAAATGTGGGTGAGTTGACGACATCTTTCACACCCATTTCCTCACAAACCGCCTTTATGAAAGTGGTCTTGCCCACTCCCATTTTCCCATAGAAAGCAAAAATCTTCTTGTCTCCCATAGAGGCGACAAATCGTTTTGCCACCACTCCAATTTCGTCCAAAGTGTTAATTGTCAGATTCATCTCCACATTTATCATTATTCATTTTGTGTTCCTGATAATAGTCTGTTGTCGGTCGGGTCCCACCGAGACGATTGCTATAGGAGTTTCCAATTCTTTTTCAAGGAACTCGATATAGTCGTTGAGTTCTTTAGGAAATTCGCCTTCCGAGGTAATTCCCGTCAGGTCGGTATTCCATCCTCTCATTTCTTCATATATAGGTGTGACACCTTCAGAGATGTCGTAAGGGAAATCCTTTGTTATTGAGCCATCCTTCAGTTTATAAGCGGTACAAGCCTTGATGATGGAGAACGAGTCGAGCACATCACTCTTCATCATGATGAGTTTCGTGACACCACTTACCATAATTGCATATCTCAACGCAACAAGGTCAATCCATCCACATCTGCGTTCCCTACCTGTCACAGCCCCGTATTCATGGCCAATATCGCGTATTCTGTCGCCAGTCTCATCAAAGAGTTCTGTCGGGAACGGACCAGCCCCCACCCTAGTGCAATACGCCTTGACAATACCAAACACATCGCCAATCTTATTAGGTCCTATGCCAAGTCCCACACAAGCACCGGCACAAATGGTGTTGGAAGAAGTGACAAACGGATAACTGCCAAAGTCCACATCGAGCATAGTTCCCTGTGCCCCTTCACAAAGCACAGACTTGCCGTCCTTCAAGACCTTATTGATGAGATGTTCGGAATCAACAAGGAGGAACTGTCGCAGATATTCCACGCCTTCCATCCATTTTTTCTCCACTTCGGTGATATCGTAGTCCGTGTAGTTGAGACTTTCCAACATTTTTTCATGTCTTTGCTTGTGTTTCAGGTATTTCTCCTCGAACCCATCGAGGATATCCCCCACACGCAGACCATTTCTCGACACCTTGTCGGTATAAGTAGGACCGATTCCCTTACCCGTTGTCCCCACCTTGTTCTTGCCTTTTGCCTGTTCGTAGGCAGCGTCAAGCAAGCGATGTGTAGGCATGATGAGGTGTGCCTTTTTAGAAATGAAAAGCCTGTCTTTCAAATTATGCCCCGACTTTTCCAAGTCTTTCGCCTCATCCATAAAAAGGTCGGGAGCGAGCACCACTCCATTGCCTATTATGTTCATTTTCTTTCCCTGAAAAATACCGGAAGGGATTGACCTCAGCACATATTTCTGTCCTTCGAATTCCAACGTATGTCCGGCGTTTGGTCCTCCTTGGAATCGTGCTATTACATCATAACTCGGGGTAAGCACGTCCACAACTTTTCCTTTCCCTTCATCTCCCCATTGGAGACCTAAAAGAACATCTACTTTCATATATCTTTTGTTGACGGTTTATTAAATTAGAAATTAACAAGTTGACAAGTTGTTGCTGAGCAAAAGCCAAACCCGTTTACATTTACTATTTATGTTTTTTGAAATTTGCAGATTTCATTTTTCACTTTTGATTTTCTTCCTGGTTTCCCTTGATTGACATGAGGAACAGATGCCATAAATTGTCACTACAATCTGTTCCAGATGAAATCGCTTGTATCGTGCATTAGTGAAGGCTGACGATATGTTTTTCGATTCGAATTTCCGTGCTTTTCCACATCTGGTACATACAGTTATGAAATTGTCTCTCTGTCCGAAACAGGCTTCGAATTTTATTTCGTTTCCCGTCACATGCTTGACCACCAACCCCAACATTGACAGAAGGTTAAGTGTATTGTAAACCGTCGCCCTACTCACCCTGAAAGAATCCGCCATCCTTTCATATATTTCCTTATGTGTGAGAAGTTCCTGACTATCATAAATAAGGTCGAGAATCGCTTCCCTTTCAGGCGTAGTCCTCATTTTATTATCCTTGATATACCTTGTCAGGATTAGTTTAACTGTAGTTTTTAAATTTGTCTTATCCATTAGTCATCAAGCAGGTTGAGGATTTTTCCGGCAATAACGGCAAGTTGTCGGTTTTGGGAATTGACTGCCTTCGCCTGATCGATTATTTCTTGTCTTGATCGTTCAGCCAGTTCATGATTGCGTAGCAAATGGAAAGCAGTGTAAAAGCCAATGATTTGTTTCATTTCCCTCTCGTCGGCAATCCATCCAAATGCAAGAGAAGATGCATTTGTGACATTACGAAACAAATAGAGAGCTGAAATCTGCGCCAATTCCACCGAGCGTATGTCATCAGCCCATATATCTGCCACGTCTTCAAGCATTTGTTCAGCCGGATAAAGCATTGTGGCCAAAATCCTACATTCCCTCACATTTTCCTTCCACAATTGCTGAGCAAGCGACATTCTCTGTTGGATATCAAGTTCCCTTGCAATATTGGTTTTAACGTAGTCTGCAATCAGTTCGATTCTTGGCAATTCAATGCCGAAATTCACCCTATAGTCGGCAGTCATTCCAGCCTCACGCATGGTTTTCGATGCCACGCCATTCATGTTAGCCCTGAGTTCCGATTTTATTGTAGAGATTATTGATTTCACTTTAGAAAACAAGAATGAGTTATGAGTGATTTTCCATATACAACCGCAAACATTTCTAAAATCCTAATTAAGCAAAGGCAATGTAGAGTAATCACGTGAATAGCGTATCATCTGGTTTGCATACAATTCCTTGTAGGAAACTGTGACATCCAGTATGTTGCCGTCGGAGTCCTTTACAGCCTTGTAAACAGGATTGATAAATCCTTTGTATGGCGCAAGGTCAAGTTTCTCATAACGTTCAAGAATTTCCTTATGAATGTCGGGTTGAATTTTCACTCCATAGCCTTCGACCAAAGCCTGTGCTGCCTGGAAATCGCCCGTGCTCTTTATCCGTTGGATTTCTGCAAGCAGTTGCCCGAAAAGGTTTCTCAACTTGTCATAGTCATTAATCTTCACGTATGTCTTTCCGTCTTTTTTCACCAGTTCCACCACCTTGTCGTCCTTTCCTTTCTCAAAACACCAGTGTGCTATAAGTGCACGGTTTCTCATGTGTGCTTCCTCGATGTCATTTCCAGGTTGAATCCTGACGAGTTGTGTGAGCAGGCCATTCATCATGTATGTGTAGTATTGTGCCTTATAGGCTTCGAGATTAGGAGTCAGTCCGAGTTCCACGAGTTTAGGATCAGCCACATAGTAAAGTCCGAAGAGGTCGGCTCTTGCTTCTTCAATTGTAGAACCGTATGCTTTCAGGCTGTCGGCATCTACACCTTCAAGAAGTTTTCCACTTCCGTGCCCCAGACATTCGTGCAGGTCGGTATGCAAGTCGTCTGTAATGTCCCCATACTTGTCAACCAAGTCCACTATTTCTTTGTCGATAACGAACTCATCTCTAAATCCATTTCCTTTAGCTGCCATGTTGTAGGCTTCAGTGAGGTTGCCAATGGTGACCGACTTTGAGCCATGTTCTTTTCTGACCCAGTCGCTATTAGGAAGGTTAATGCCAATTGCCGTTGAAGGGTACAAATCGCCGGCGAGAATGGCTGCAGTTATTACCTTTGCTGAAATGCCTTTCACTTCCTCTTTCTTGAATCGAGAATCCACCGGTGAATGGTCTTCAAACCACTGTGCATTCTTGCTGAGTGTCTCCGTACGTTTTGTCGCCTCCATATCCTTGAAGTTCACTATGCTCTCCCACGAACATTTAAGACCGAGCGGGTCGCCATAGCACTCTATGAAACCATTGACAAAATCCACTTGAGGTTCAGTATTTTCGACCCACAAAATCGAATATTCGTCGAAGGTCTTCAAGTCGCCAGTTGTATAATATTCTATAAGTTTGTCAATCACGGCCTTTTGATTTTCATTCTCTGCAAACGGCCTTGCCTTCTCAAGGTTTTCCACAATCTTTCTTAGTGCAGGTCCATATAGTCCGTTTGTGGTCCACTTCACTTCCTGAACTTTCCCGTCTTTCTTTACAAGACGGCTATTCATTCCATACATCACTGGATGTGGGTCATTAGCATTTTTCATGGCATTGTAAAAGTCTTCTGCTTCTTCTTGCGTAACCCCCTGATAGTAGTTAGACGCAGATGTGGCAATCAAGTCTTGTCCTTCAGCCAGATTAACACGTTTCTGCATGATGTCAGGATTGAAGATGACTTCCATGATCTGTGGCAACAGGTTTTTGTATTCGTGTAGTTTGGGATTTGCTGACACAGCCCACTCAGCCTGTTTCTGAAACCATTCACGACTGAATTCAGGAACAAATTTCTCGGAGCCATAATGATGGTGGATTCCGTTAGAGAACCACATGCGTTTCAGATATACGCACATGGCTTGGTAGTCAGGGTCGGGCACATAACTTTCGAACCCTTGGAAAATGGTTTCCAAGATTTCTCGAATAAGCAGATTGTAACGTCCGTTCTGGTCGTAAAGAATGTCACGTCCATAGAGAGCGGCTTCTTGCAAATAATAAATAAACGTTTTCTGTTTGAGTGTAAGGTCATCAAATCCCTTCACTTCATAACGTAGCATCTGCAAGTCTGCAAAGCGTTCGTTGTTGTACTGGAAGCCATCAGTCTGAGCATTTGCATCTGCAATGCCAGCGGAAATCAATCCTGTCAATGTCATTATTCTCAGGTATTTCATACTTAAACAATTAGTGTTTTATTTCCGATTTTTTCGTCATGTCGAAATATCGACATATCGACAGATCGAATTTTCGGAAAATCAGAATTTAAGGATATTTCGAATTTCCGTAAGTTCGGATTATCGCCACCTCGAATTATCTTTCAACTATCAACTAATCATTTGCAAAGTTATAAAAATAATCTGACAGAAAAGATAAAAGGGGATAAAATAAGAAACGATAAAATAAAAAACGGTCGTTGAATACATTATCACATTCAACGACCGTTAAGTTAAAATGCATTTAATGAGCTTATAATCAGCTTGTTTTCCGCAATTAACCTGGCTTTATCAGCTTTTAAATGTTATTTGTTCAAGCGTTTTGTTGTTTTCATGCTTCCATCGGAATAGGAGATTTTCTCGATTATAATTCCATTAGCATTGCTGGTGTCAGTAATAACCTGTCCAGTGAGACTATAATATTCAGTTCTAACGATATCCGGGTCACCTGTCAGTTGCTTAATGTCTGTAGGTATTTGGTTGAAATAAAGACGCCCGCCCGACAATTTGACGAAAATAGCGTTATTGGCGTTGCCACCAACGGTGTAAGGCAGGACATAATCATCAAAACCACTCTCTTGGGAAACAAGTCTTAGGATATATGTGCCTTCATTTGTTATGTCGCTCCAGTTGCATGTTATTTCTGGAGTATATTGTTGGGAATATCCATAATTAGGCTGGAGGCTCATATAATAGTCATCGCTCTTTTCAGAAATAACCTTTAGTTGGTTTCCATTTAAATCATAAACTGCAATGGCAAGGTTAAATCCTGAACTGTATGGGCTGTGATTGAATATTCCACCAGGTTTCATGGTAAACGACTTGGTCACCGGTACTTGTTCCGCATTAGTCGATAGTGGCTCTCTCATGTACATGGCGAACTGCTTACGTTGGTTGTGAGTTCCATCGCGGTCGGGAACAATTCCAACAATCATCTCCTGACTTTCAGAGAACGTATATCTGGCAGGATCGAGTACCGTGACATCAAAATAGCCGTTGTAACTGCCATTCCATCCCCAGTTCACATGAACCATATAATTAGAATCATAGCCGTCAATCACAAAAGCATGTCCTCCGGAATCCCTACCACCTCCGGTAGATGACACCCCAGCATAAAGCACCGGTCGTTTGCTGTCGAGTTCTTTAAAGAGGATTCTGTTCCATTCTTCTTGAGTATCGGTACATTCCCTGATAAAATATCTCATAGCCGAAGCATTATAGCCGAAATTGGTGAAAAAAGCGTTATATGCCTCTACAATAGTAGAACCACTTCCCCCTTCGGAATAAGCCATATAGACAGACACGCCACAATCGTAGCTTAATTTAGCGACTGCTTTCCCTGAAGCATTCTTATATTCCATCATTCCGTAGGAATCCTTCAGTATGCTCCAATCATAATAACTTTCGCTATAATCCACGCTCAACACACCATTTCCATAATTATAAGAAATCTTTCCAGTAGGTTGGTTAGGATATTTGTAATAATACATGATTTGTGCCATAGCCGTTGCGACACATCCAACAGGACAACTTGACGGGCAGTAATAATTATATGGACTGTCTTGGTCCCATTCACAACTGAGCAGAGGTGCTACTACCACATCACCTGTGATATCACCCTTGGCATGCGACGGGGCCTCAGCCTTTCCATTCCTTACTGCCTGAACATATTCTGCATACATGTTTAAAAAGCCGGCAAGCGCATCCGGCATTTCGCCATCAGAAGGGATGCTTCCTGTTTCGGAATATCCCACTATTGGAGGCATCTGATCATCACCTGAAATGATGACAAATCCATTATTGTTTTCGGCATTGAACGCAAAATATGCAGGAGAATCCGTTTGCCGTGCATCAGAGATTCTGTCCCTTACTTTAGACTCAACTTCCACATTAGCCACATCTACATTCCGCACTTGATTTGCAGAAAGAATCTTTCTGGCAGTTCGCGCGGCAGTTTTCACATCGATAGGATTTGCTGTGGCAACAATACAAAAAGTCAAAAGAGTTAATGAAACAATTATCTTTTTCATATATTATTCTGGATTCAGATTATAGCGTTAGATTAAATAAAAACGTTTTAACGTCCTGACAATGGATAAAAGTCAGAAAATCTGGCGCACGCTAACGCATGCGTCAGATTTTGTCATGAATAGAGTACATGTATTATTTACGTAACTTGATACCAAGACGTTTGCTTACCGACTCGCTGTAGAAAGGAACATGTTTACGGTCGAACAGGCTCACTTTCTTAGGTGCGAATTTTGTCTGCAAGTCGGAAGACGTACCTACATTCTTGTCAGCAGCTTTTCTTGCTTTGGTTGAAGGTTCTCCCGTAATACGGAATGATTCCCATCCATAGCCGAAATATCCTGCTTGAACGTAATAAACTACGTTGAAATAGAATGTCATTCGTTCAGAGTTAAAATAACTTGGCTCTTGAGGAGAATCTTCCGGATCGAAGTAGTCACCAGCTTCCATAGTTGACATGGCACCATATGTTGGATGAACGTATCCATTCTCGAAGTCGCCTACATGGACGGTGCCGTCATTTGAATCATAAGTGAATTCGAAATCAACGAACACGCCCTGTTCCGGATCAGTGAAGCCCCAGTTCTCAATCTTATATTTGGTAGGGTTTGAATCGCTCTGATAAAGTGTAAGACCCTCATCGACAGCTCCATCGAGAGCAGCCCATGCTCCATACGTATAGTCACCAACAGCTATGGCAGTCCATGTTTCAGGAGGTTCAGAGCCTGTGTAGTTGAAGTTTACATAGTTGTAGTCCTGCCATTCGCCTTCCTCGTCGAATGTGAATACGGCAAGAGTATAAGTACCAGTTGACGCATCAGCAATCATAGGCATCTGGAAATCGGATGTGGACACGTCGAGGTCAAGCTGATATTCATAAGAATCGTCACCGAGTTTTCCGTATGCATCCACGATGGCATCCTTTCCAGGAACCAAAACAGCTGTAGCAGAAGCCACATCAGAGCCGAATGTTGCGCTAGCATAGATGCTTCTGTTGTCGGAAGGATCTACGAACAAGCCATTATATACTACCTCTGTTGAATAGTCTTTCTTGGAATATCCAGGGAATACGATAGTAATTATATTGTCATAACCTGTGTAATTCCATCCACCAAGACCAGAGCCATCGGAATCAACGAACACGTAGAAGAACGGTGCTAGTTGAATAACTCCAGGGAGTCCGTTATCCTGATATTCCAGAACTTTGCTGTGCAACCAACTTTCCTCTTTTCTTAAAGAAGTGAACTGAGCCGGATGGAGAGCGTAGATATGAGATGTCTCATCATAATCTTCCCCTGTTCCGAACGTATCAAAGAACACGAGATCGTTTTCAGTGATATCGACACCAGCAAGAGTTTCACCTGGTTGCAACAAATACATAACGATATTGTCGGTGTCATATCCGTTGTTGAAGACGCCTGCATAAGGTTTTACGAGGCGGAATATTGTCGGGTCGCCACCATTTTGCTGTAGAGTTACAGGATAGCCAGATGCGGAGAATGTGAAGTTATCATAGAACGTAGCCTCTCCAATAGTATTCCACAAGCCTTCCTTAGTTACAGTGACAGTGTATGAGAGTTTATACTCTGACATCTGTTTCGTGTAGGTAGCGTAAGAAACATTATAAGATTCAAGTTCTTTCTCGTACTCGGCATATTCAGTTTCGTATGCCTCAAGAGCGGCATCGTATGCCGCTTTTTCCTCATCGGATGCACTTTCACCTGGAGCAGTCGGCTTTTCAGGAGCCACAGGAGCTTCAGGCACATCAAAGCCAAATGCCTCTGGAGAAATGGAAACAGTGATGTTCTCGGTCTCTTCCAATTCAAGTTCCTTGGCAAGAGTTATGGTGTAAGTAGCCTCATTTTTACCAGCCTCGAAGTAAACAGCCTCTTCCGCTGTGAAGACGGTAGGGTCAGAAGCGGAAACTGTGAGAGGTAGTGTTTCAGCTTTGCTGGCATCAGAACGTGTGACTATAACAGAAAATTCTTCTCCAGCCACAGTTTCATCATATCCATATACGTAGGAGTCGGAGTTATTGTTGAATGAGTAGAGGACACCCTTACCCAAGTTTGCCTTATTCGCTTCATCCCAATACCCGTCGTCGCTACATGAAGTCAATGTCACTCCAACGAGTGCTGACAACATTAATATTGATTTAAAGAATTTCATAATCAAGTAATATTAATTTGGTTATTATTTAACAGGTTGGAGTGCTGGTACACTCAGGTTATTGTTAGCAGTTGAAAGAGCTGAGTTAGCTTCAATCTCCGAGTTTGGCAACTGATAAATCAGAGCATCGATAGGTTGTCCTGTTACACCACCTTTGCCATTAAGCTCGGCTTCAATAGAAACTCTCTCAAGGGCAGGAGTGTCTTCAATCTTATAGTTGTAAGCAGGAAGACTATTATGCACGTTCTTGTACTCTGTGACAGATCTGTCAACACCTTTACGCAGGCGCAGAATGTCGAAATAGCTCAAACCTTCACCCCAGAATTCTATACGGCGTTGCTTCCACACTTCTTCCTGTAAAGAAGTATAAGAAGGAGCATACTCTGGATCACGGTATGTTCTAATCAGGTTTCTAAGAGTTGCGTCGCCTTGAGAAGTATTGCCGTTCATAGCCTGTGCCTCTGCCAGGATCAAGTACATTTCCTCAATGCGCATCAGAGGAATATCACATGCGTTTGTTGATGTGTACAGTTCGTCACCATAAGGAGCAAACTTAACCTGAGTATATGCAGGACATTCAGCATCCTTAACATACTCTTGTTGAGCAGGAGTCAGATTATCACTTACACCATTTGCATCGAGGAACCATCCCTTACGGACGTCGGTTCTGCCAATCATGTCATACAACGTAGGATTGACCATGCGCCATGCGCCGACAGAAGCATAACCATAGTTCAATGAGCCCATGTGGCTTGGCCAGTTTACGATACCTGAAGTAACGACCCTGTCGGTCTCGGCAATCTTAATACCCCACATCCAGTCTTCCTCATCCATGCTCTTGAAAGTAGGATGAGAAGCATTTTCAAGAGATTTTGGCGTAGCGGATGAAGCATCAATGGCTGCCTGGGCATCCTTAGCGGCATCAGCCCAGTTTTGCATAACGAGGTTCACGCGTGCTCTAAGTCCCAATGCCACGTCATAACTTACATAACGTTTGTCGGAACGTGTAGTGGTAGTAGATCCAAGCAAGTCAACAGCAAGGTTGAGGTCGGCCAGGATCTGGTCATAAACTTCACCTACGGTGTTACGTCCCAATCCGTTAGATGCAGCTTCATCGGCATTAGTGTCGAGGAGTAAAGGCACACAAAGAGCATCTTCATTGCCTTTGTAGGTGAATTGGAATATTTGTGCAAGGTTGAAATAATCGAAAGCACGAATGGCAAGAGCCTGTGCCAGATAGAATTTCAATGTAGGGTCCTCTGTGTCAGAATCTATAAGTGCAACCACTGAGTTTGCGGCATAAATCTGGTTGTAAAGAGTAGGCCAAACTAAGTTGGAACCATAACCATTGATACCACCTTCTGTCATGTAAATGGCTGAACGGAACCAGTTGTAACCGGTGTCAATACCGACGAGGTCTGTTCCACGAGAATCAAGCATGAGCATAATGGAAGGATAACCGAAGTCATTGTGATATCCACTTCCAATTGCATTACAATAAATACTGAACATTGTTGTAATTGCAGTCACACTTGCACTTACTCTTTCAGGGTTGTTTGCGATCACATCAGCTTTTTGCTCTGCAGTAATAGTATTTCCCTGAGGTTCAGTATCAAGGTCGGCACATGAAACAGCCATAATGCCTCCCATCAACATTGCTATTATTTTATTATATTTCATAATCCCAAAAATACTTTTTTAATTAAAATGTTAACTTAACACCACCAGTGATAGTACGTAGTGCAGAATAATAACCAAGGTCAGAAGCAGTTACACCCATACGAGGATCCATTCCCTTACGTGCTGAGAAAACAGCAACGTTATCAGCAGAGACGTAAACTCTAACCGACTCAAGCTGTGCACGACGAGTGAGAACTTTAGGAAGAGTATATCCCAAAGTGATATTGTTGATAGAGAAGTAGTTGGAAGTCACAAGCCAGCGGTCGGACAAAGAGTTGGTGTATAGGTCGTCGGCTGCTAGGCGAGGGACATCCGTATTGGTGTTTTCTGGAGTCCATGCTTTAAGTATGTCCTTATGCCAAGCAGCACCTCTATCGCCTGCAGAACCACCATGCATCAAAGTCTGGTATCCATAATCCAACATCTTACCACCTAACTGATAGTTGCACTGAATTGAGAAGTCGAATCCATAGAAATCGATGGAAGTTCCAAGACCACCAGCGAATTTCGGTTGCAGATTTCCAGTAGCCTGACGGTTGGACGTACGTGCAGTGCTATAATCGGAAGTAGGATATTCAAGTCCGTTATCATCTTTAGCCCAATAGAGAGCCTTACCTGTAGCAGGATCTACACCTGCGTATTTCACGAGATAGAATTCATACATGGAATGTCCTTCACGATAGATACGAGAACCGCTGATAAGCTCACCTTCAAGTTCTGGAGCAAGCTCAAGAATCTTGTTTGAGTTGTAGTTGATATTGAAGTCGGCACGCCAGTTAACATTTTGGTTCTTTATAATCTGCGAATGCAAGTCGAGTTCGACACCTGTATTACGCATAGAACCGATGTTCATAGGGATAGAGGCATAACCATTAGACGGAGCAACTGGTTTATAGTAAAGCATGTCCTGAGTCTGGCGGTTATAGAAGTCGAGGGAACCTGTGAGCAAGCCTTTCCAGAGTTCGAAGTCCAATGCAATGTTGAATGAGTTAGTCTTCTCCCACTTCAAATCCCAGTTTGCCTTATAAGAAAGTGTACCATCAGAGAACACACCTTCTGAGCCAGTCATTGTGTACTGGTCAACGTATGCATAGTAGTTACCCACATTGTCGTTACCATTCTGTCCGAATGACACACGGAATTTCAGGAAGTCAACCCATTTCACATCATCCATGAAGTTTTCCTTCGAGATTACCCAACCAGCAGATGCAGACCAGAATGTACCCCACTTGTTGTCTTTTGACCAACGAGAAGTACCGTCTCTACGCAGAGAGAGTTGACCATAGTATTTATCATCATAGTCGTAGTTAACCTTTGCGATGAAAGAACGTGTAGCGTAACTGTTTTCTGCACCATATCCACGGCGCTGGTCGATAGCGTTGTTCACAGCCCAAGAACCTTCACGATAGAGATTCTGGCCATAACCTTCAACCCATTCGTTCTTCATATCCCAGTTTTCATAACCAAAAGTAGCATCTACAGAGTGTACCTCGGCAAAAGTGTGGCGATAGTTTGCCAACAACTGCTGAGTGGTTTCCAACTGACGGATTTGTTCCTGAACAGCTTCACCTCCATAACTTGCGCTTTGTCCGTAGAGTGAGCTGGAAGCATAGTGATAGCGTGTGTTGTTGAGGTTCAAACCTAAGCGGTAAGACAAAGTCAATCCTGTAATTGGAGTTATCTCAATTCCCCAACGGCTGTTGAAGATATCCATAAGATAGTTTTCCTGCTGATATTTCAAGTCACCGATAGGGTTGGCAATTGCCATGGTGTTACGAACGAAGTTACCAGTTGTGCCATCACCATAGTCATACACCTTTTCCTTACCATTGTACATGATAGTTCCGTCAGCATTGCGAGTATAGAACGGATAAACAGGTCCGAAATGGGCAGCTACGCCGAATGCGTTACCAGAGGAATTGTTCTCTGTCTGGCCGTCAGGATACTTGCTGGTTACATTCGAATAATTGATGTTGGCAGTGAATTTCAGCCAATCCTTAGCCTGATATTCTATATTTGAACGTGTTGAAATACGTTCGAAGCCAGAACCAACGATTACACCTTCATCGTTCAGATAGCCAACGCCGAAGTAGTAAGACATCTTATCTGTACCTCCGGCTACATTTGCCTTATATTCCTGGCGAAGTCCGTTGTGGAAGGACTCTTTCTGCCAGTCATCCGGACGATAGAAATACTGACCATCGGAATATCCAAGAGTGGCATTAGGATTGATTTTCCCACCCACATTGAACAATTGCTCACCTTCAGGAACAGTGAAAATCCTATATCCTGTACCGGTCTCTGTAATACTATTTGCATAGTTGTGGGCAGCAGCCGGGTCATAACCCATGTTATACAGGGCAGTATTATAATTTGAGCGATACATCTGCTCATAATACTGGTTTGTATTATTGATCACATCGTATGTGGTGAACTGACGAGAGTTAGAACCCCAACTTGCCTCGAAATTAACCTTAGCAGCTTGGTTGCGTTCTCCGCTCTTGGTTTTGATCATGATCACGCCGTTTGCTCCACGTGCACCATAAAGAGCTGTTGAAGCGGCATCCTTCTGTACTGTTATCTGATCGATATCCTGAGGGTCGATTGCAGAGATGTCTCCCTCGTAAATCATACCGTCAACAACATAAAGCGGATCCATACCAGCATTGATAGAACCGAAACCACGTATACGAATAGTGGATGACGTACCTGGCTGACCAGTAGCCTTCAGAGCTGTCACACCAGCCACGTTACCAGCCAAAGCGTTGGTTACGTTTGAAATCTGACGGTTGTCGATTGTCGCCGCGTCTATCACTCCGGCAGAACCGGTAAATGTAGCCTTTGTAGCAGTACCGTATGCCACGACGAACACTTCGTCAAGCACTGTGGTATTTTCCTTCATGTAAATTTTCATGTTTGGCGTTATGGCCACATCCATATCTTCGAGACCCAGGTAAGTAACCTGCAACGAATTGGCCGAAGACGGAACGTTCTGGATGGTAAAAGCACCCTCCGTATTGGTGATGGCACCAAGACCCGTGCCTGTAACCTTCACTGTTGCACCAATAACGGGATCACCTGTCGCAGCTTCGTAAACAGTACCCGAAACTGTCTTTTGGGCGAATGCCATACCCACTGACATAATGCAGAGGGCAAGAATCAAGCATAATTTTTTTCCCATTCTTTTAAATTTTAGTTAATAATTTGATAATATTTTTTCTCTTTCTATTTATTCCAAGATATTCAATTCTCAATACACATTATTATATTTATAAGAGACACCAAATATTCATGAGATTCACAATTTTCTGCCTACACCAAACTCAAAATACGGTCCATATATTGAAAATTGCATATTATTTGGCATAAAATGTTTCAATTTTTCAATATATCGTGCAAATTTATGAAAAATTATTTAAAGAATATCAACAATTTTGAAAAAACTATTAAAAAAGTGCATAATTTCTAAAAAACTAAAACAATCTGGTCAATTTGAAAGCAGTTTAAGGTATTATACGACCCAAATATTATATTTTAGTTTTTAATTGTTATTAGTCATCATAATGTTCTTCGACTTGTATTATCAAGACTGTTACAACATCATCATAAATGTCATGAATAATGTGGTAGTGAGCAGAAATACGTCCAGAACAAGTCATGTCATTTCCACCTATTAAAGCTTCTGGATGTCCCAATCCTGAACGCAGGTGTAACATAATGCCATGAAGAATCTTTGGCTTTCCTGAAACAAATGTGGCAACTACTTATGATGGAACGTAAATGAAAAAGTAGAGCCATGAGAAAGGCCACGGGCGATTCTACTCCAGATATGTGTAGCCGTAGAGTCCAGAGCGATAAGTTGAGAGGAACTCCTTGCCTTCGGCGAGGGTGATCTTGCCTTCTTTGACTGACTGTTTTGCCCACACCTCGAGCGAACGTACCATTTTCTTAGGGTTATACTGCACATAACTCAGCACGTCGGCCACCGTCTCACCATCGATGATATGGTTGATTTTATAAGAATCTTTCGTTACCGTAATATGCACGGCATTGGTATCACCGAAAAGATTGTGCATGTCACCCAAAATTTCCTGATATGCTCCCACAAGGAACACACCTATATAGTAGGGTCCTTTCTTGGGATTAAGTTCATGTAAAGGGATGAAACTACTGACTGTCTGATGCGATACAAACTGGTTTATTTTCCCGTCGGAATCGCAAGTAATATCCTGTAGTGTGGCATTATGGGTCGGTTTTTCGTCAAGTCTGTGAATCGGCATGATCGGGAAGAGTTGGTCAATCGCCCATGAGTCGGGCAGTGAGTGGAAGATGGAGAAGTTACAGAAATACTTGTCGGCAAGCAGTTTGTCGAGAGTACGGAATTCCTCTGGCGTATGTTTCATGGTGTGTGACAAGGTGTTCACCTCCTTTGCCACGGACCAGAACATTCGTTCTATCTCAGCACGTGTCTTCAAATCGAGCATACCGTGTGAGAAGAGTTCAAGAGCCTCTTCTCGTATCTGTTGTGCGTCGTGCCAATCCTCCAGCATTGATTTCGTTGACAGATGATCCCAGATGTCATAGAGTTCCTTAGCGAGTTGGTGGTCAGTATCCCTCACTTCAAATTCCTCTGGCATGACCGGCAATTCGGCTGCGCCCAGGACTTCAAGAATGAGCACAGCGTGGTGTGCTGCAATGGAACGCCCACTTTCTGTAATGAGGTTTGGTTGTGGCACGTCATAGGTCTTCGCCGCTTCGACAAAAGTATAGACGCAGTTGTTGACGTATTCCTGTATGCTGTAGTTGACAGAACTTTCGCTATTGGACGATCTGGAGCCATCGTAATCCACGCCCAATCCACCTCCACAGTCCACAAATTCCACGTCAAACCCCATCCTACGCAAATCGACATAAAACTGCGAGGCTTCCCTCAATGCGTTCTGTATTCGTCGTATCCTTGTTATCTGGCTGCCTATATGGAAATGGATAAGTTTCAGGCAGTCTTTCATGTCATGTTGTTCGAGTTTGTGCACAGCCGTAAGCAACTCGCCACAAGTCAGGCCGAACTTAGAAGCGTCTCCTCCACTCTCTTCCCATTTTCCACTACCAGATGCAGCCAGTTTTATACGTATTCCGATATTTGGTCTCACGTTGAGTGTCTTGGCTACTTCCATGACGGTGTCGAGTTCATTCAGTTTCTCAACAACCACGAACACCCTTTTACCCATTTTCTGTGCCAGCAGAGCCAATTCGATATAGCTCTGATCCTTATAGCCATTGCAAATAATTAGTGAATCGCTGTCCATATTGACGGCAAGCACAGCATGTAATTCCGGCTTTGAGCCAGCCTCCAGTCCAAGGTTATATTTCTTGCCATGGCTTATGACCTCTTCGACTACCGGGCTTATCTGGTTCACCTTTACAGGATAGATTATGAAACTTTCAGCTTCGTATCCATATTCCTTTGACGCATTGGCAAAGCAAGTGGCGGTTTTTTCAATCCGGCTGTCTATGATGTCGGGGAATCGAACAAGAACCGGTGCCGAGATGTCTCTGAGTGACAACTCATCGACCACTTCTTTCAAATCGACTTCCACCCCATTTTTCAATGGTGTGGCAATAACATGTCCTTTTTCGTTGATGTGAAAGTAGTTTACCCCCCAGCCTTCGATGCTATATAGTTCGTTGGCGTCCTCAATCTTCCATTTCCGCATAAAATTCTCGTTTGTTATGAAATAAACAGAAAATATATTGTTATTTTGAATGAAAATCAGGTATATTATTCAAAGGATTTGTTCTCCCCAAATAAGACAACAACATTTACGGAGAATAAATATCATTTAATTAGATTTATAATTTGAGACACATATTCGTCAATCTGCCGTTTCTCTGTAATAAGGCTAATGTCCACTACATGTTTTGCCTTTTCGTAGAATGGCATCCTCTGTTGCAATGATTCCCGAATGAACACATCCAATTCTTCAGATGTCTTACCTTGAATGAGAGGTCTCACAGACTTTCCCATACTGAGATGTCCCTTTATTGCGTCAATGTCGGCATTGAGGAAAACCGTTTCTCCAACAGAATTCATATATTCCATATTGTCGCCAAAGCAAGGAGTGCCACCACCACAAGCAATAACGACGTCTTCAATATCGCCAAGTTCATGTAGCATCCGTCGTTCCAACTCCCTAAATCCTTCTTCTCCTTTCTCTTGAAAGACCTGAGATATTTTCATCCTAAACCTGGCTTCTATATACCAATCCAGATCATAGAACGAAAGGTTCAATGCCTTTGCGAGCTTTTTACCTATAGTGGTTTTACCCGCACCCATATATCCTATTAATATTATTCTTTGCACTTATGATAGGATTAGAAATGAACATCTAATTATTCACCATACATTTTTCATTTCCTTCTCTTAGGTTTTGCCGTTTCCTTTTCGACAATTTCAAGACATTGTTGGAAGGTAAGCTTTGCCGGTTCTTTCACCGATTTAGGCAGTTTATAGTTCTTGCCATTATAGGCTATGTAAGGTCCATATCGTCCATTCTTTATTTCAAGATTGTCGTTTTCCTCAAATTTCTTGATGTGATTGGAAGCCTCCTGCTGTTGCTTGTTTCTTATCAGTTCCACAGCCTCATCTAAAGAGATGGTAAGAGGGTCTTTCCCGCCAGGTATTGACACATATTTCTTTCTGTAAATGACAAATGGTCCAAATCGTCCTGTACCTGCCGTCACCGTATCGCCATCCAATTCGCCCAGTTCTCTAGGAAGCTTGAACAATTCAAGTGCCTCTTCCAGAGTGATGGATTGAATGCTTTGTCCCTTGTTGAGCTGGGCAAACCTGGGTTTGTCCTTATCACCTGCCGACCCAATCTGCACGATAGGTCCGAAACGACCAATCTTAACGCTCACTTCCTTTCCCGTCTTAGGGTCGGTGCCAAGCGTGCGCTCTCCCACCTTGTGTTCGAGCTGGATATTCATCACTTTGTCGATGTCAGGCTTCAAGTCATGATAGAATTTTTTCATCATTTCCTGCCAGTTTTCCTTACCCTCGGCTATTTCATCGAATTCACGTTCTACATTTGCCGTGAAATTGTAATCCACCACTTCCGGGAAATATTCCACGAGGAAATCATTCACAACCGTACCTATATCGGTTGGCAACAGTTTGCCTTTCTCATTGCCAACAATTTCTTTTTTCTCAGACTTTTTGATTGTGCCATCAGCATTCATGTTCACGACGGTCAACGAGCGGCTATGTCCTTTCTTATCGCCCTTTTCCACATATTCTCTTTGTTGAATAGTAGATATGGTCGGTGCATAGGTAGAAGGCCTGCCTATGCCAAGGTCCTCCATTTTCTTCACCAATGACGCCTCTGTATATCTCAAAGGTCCTTGTGTGAAATGCTGAGTGGCTGTAATGTCGTTGAAATTCAGGATTTGTCCTGTTTTTAATGTGTCATCCAACGGTTTTGCGTTTATGTCAAGGTTTTCCGAGTCGTCATCGAACGATTCGGAATAGACCCTGAGGAAACCATCAAACAAAACAACTTCCCCATTGGCAACAAACTCGTAGGCATTAGCCGAAGAATCATTATTGATTTTGATTCTGACAGTAGTCTTTTCTATTTCAGCATCAGCCATTTGAGAGGCAATAGCACGTTTCCAAATCAAGTCGTACAGACGTTTTTCATTGTTGGTACCCTTGATTTCACGATTATCCATATATGTCGGTCGTATAGCCTCGTGCGCTTCCTGTGCGCCTTTAGCCTTTGTCGTGAAGTTTCTGACCTTAGAATATTTTTCACCCAATTTCTCTACGATAACTTTTTTAGAAGCATTTATGCATAACGAAGAGAGGTTCACCGAGTCGGTACGCATATAAGTGATTAATCCGGACTCATACAAATGCTGTGCTACCGACATTGTCTGTGCTACGGAGAATCCCAGTTTCCTTGCCGCTTCCTGTTGGAGTGTAGATGTAGTGAACGGAGGCGCCGGATTTTTCTTCATCGGTTTCTTTGATATATCAGAAATAACAAAGTCATTCCCTTTACATCCATTGAGGAATTCCACTGCTTGTTCTTCTGTTGCAAAACGATTATCACACTCCGCTTTCAGGAGCACTTTCCCGTCGCCATCCTTCACAAATTCAGCAGTCACTTTAAAACTCGACTCCGGCTTGAACTTCTGTATCTCTCGTTCTCTTTCGACAATAAGCCTTACAGCCACCGACTGCACACGTCCGGCGGAAAGAGAGGGTTTGAGTTTTTTCCACAATACGGGAGAGATGGTAAATCCGACGATTCTGTCAAGTACTCTTCTTGCTTGTTGAGCATTCACAAGGTTCAAGTCGATATGACGCGGAGATTTCACCGCCTCCAAAATGGCATGCTTTGTGATTTCATGGAACACGATTCTCTTGGTTTTCTCCACGTCAAGTCCAAGGACGTATGCAAGATGCCATGCAATTGCCTCTCCCTCACGGTCTTCATCGGAAGCAAGCCATATAGCCTCGGCTTTCTTTGAGGCTTTTTTCAGGTTGCTTACCAAATCGACCTTGTCGGCAGGTATTTCATATTGTGGAGAGAAGTCATCCAGGTTCACACTGAAATCCTTTTTCTTCAAGTCTCTGATATGTCCATAGCTAGACATCACTTCATAGTCTTTTCCCAAAAACTGTTGCAATGTCTTTGCCTTCGCAGGCGACTCAACAATAACAAGATTTTTTGACATCGATATAAATTAATTTTTAAAAGAGTTATATGCCATTTTCACTTAACCATTAAAAATGATTGCGAGTAAAATCGGGCGCAAATTTAATAAAAAAGCAGATTCAAACCTATATAATAAGGTAAGAATCTGCTTTTTTTTGAAAAAAATATAAGTTTTTCGGTCAAAAACCCGATAGATTTTGCCTTTAATGAGAATTAATTGATGGAGCTTGTCATTCCGACAACCAGTTTGTTGCCACTCTTGAAAATTTGCCCAGCCACATTCTTTATGTCCTCTATTGATATATTGTCAACAGCCTCGTCGTAGTCATCCACGAAATTACGCTGATGTCTTGCTTCTTGTACAAGGGCATTCATCCAGTAGGTGTTTTTCTTGAGGTCTTCCGCATGTTTGCGGTGCATATATTCCTTCACTTTCTGCAAATTTTCTGGAGCAGGTCCTTCAGAGCACATTTGCTCTATGCCCTTATATATGATTTCGGTCATGCGCTCACGTTTTTCAGGAGCAGTAGGCAATTGTATCAGAATTTGGGCGATTTCTTCCGGATAATCCTGCAAAGAAGATTGAACCGGCACTCCGTAAGCCCCTCCCTCATCTTCACGAACACTTTCAGTATAGAGCATGCTCATGAGTTGCTTCAACATATCGACTTCCAGGTTGTTCTTTAGGTTTGTCTTCATTGGCGTGTGATAGATAAACACAACAATTGCATTCGGTGTCTGCAGTTCTTTTACGAACACGTTCGTTTTTTCACCTTTCTGCATACGCAATGATGATGGTAGTGTTTTCTCGGCGTCATTATCAACAGGGAGAGCACCGAGATATTTCACGAACAGAGGAATGGCGGCATCCAAGTCGATGTCACCAACGAAGAAGAACTCGAAGTCATTACCATCGGCAAAACGTTCGTTATATATTGTGAGCATCTTATCATAGCTGAGTTTATCCACATCGTCCGCCTTCATTCTTTTCGCTCTTACATTGTTGTTGTAAATCATGCTGACAAGTGAATCTTGGAGAGCCGCAGTAGGGTTAAGGTCAACGTTTTTCAGGGCTTCCCTTGTTCTTTCGGTGAAAGCGTTGAATGCATCATTGTCTCTTCTTACCGAAGTAAAGTTGAGGTAAATGAGTTGTAGCATGGTTTCAAAATCCTTTACTACGCAATGTCCAGCCAATCCTTCGGAGCGCTCTGATATGTTTGGCGTGACAGTTGCCTGAATCCCTGCGAGTCGTTTCTTCAAGTCGGTAGCTGAGAAAGTGCCGAGTCCACCAAATGAAAGTTCATCGATATTTGCCGCATTGAGATAATCGGCATCATCGTATAACGACAACCCACCCCAACTAGTAGCCATCATTGATATGCTGTTAGGAGTATAGTCTGTTTTCTTAACATGTATAACCACATCATTATCGAGAGTAATTACCTTGCTATCGAATGGTCCGTCTTTTATGCTTTTGATGTTAGAGCCTTTCAATTCAGTTGCAATAAGAGGGTCGTTGTTCACTTCTTCCACATACGGGGTTATTTCTTCTTTCTGGACTTTCTTTAACACAGAAAGCAACTCGTCCTTTGTTGGGAGTGTAACGTCTTCTTTCTCAGGCGCGAACATGACGACCACGAGATTGGAGTCGTTTTCCGAGACACTTTCTTGAAGGCTTTGGTTAATAAGTTCGAGTGGCAACTGCGGAACAAGCATCTTCATAATCTGGTATTCAGTTTCAATGCCAGGCATTGCATTTCCATCGAGGAAATGACGTACGCATTGATTGACATAGGTAGTAGTCTGCACCTTATCCTTCTTTGCATACCGGTCTTCCAGTCGTGAAAGGTATTCTTGCTTGAAACGGTCGTATTCAGAGTCTGTAAAACCGAAGCGTGCGGCACGCAACATTTCTCTATACAGAGCCTCAAGAGCCTCATCCTGCCCATTGTCTTTAAATCGGACACTGCCAGTCAGTGCATCCTTAGTCTTTGCCACAAAGAATCCTCCATCTTCCATATCGGCATCAATAAACGGAGCATTAGGTTGCTGGAGTATTTCATTTATGCGTGCACTGAACATACTTGTAACGGCTTCGTTCAGATAATCGCTAATTAGTTTCATCACAGATCCTTTCTCCTCTCTCGACATTGCGTCGTGCTTCATCATAAGCATGAGATAAGATGCGGTCATCTCCTTGTCCTGCTGAATAGTTACAAGCGGTTGGTCATTATCAGGTACTTCAAAGTAGATTCTCTCTGCAGCATCGGGTGCTGGCGGCTGAATATCCTCGAATATTTCCTTGATTTTATCTTCCATGCGATCCACGTCGAAATCGCCGACAATCACAATGGCCTGAAGGTCTGGGCGATACCATTTTCTGTAATAAGATCTCAAATCATCGTAAGGGAAATTCATCACAATGTCCATTGTTCCTATAGGCATACGGTCAGCATATTTTGAGTGCGGATAAATTTCAGGCAACGCACCTTCATACATACGTTGTATGGCAGTACGACGCATACGCCACTCCTCGTTAATAACACCCCGTTCCTTGTCTATTTCCTCATCTTCGAGCAATAGGTCATGGCTCCAGTCATGAAGGATGAGCAGACATTTATCGAGTACATCAAGGTCTGTGGTCTTGACGTTGTTGATGTTGTAAACCGTTTCGTCGAAACTGGTATAGGCATTTAGGTTTTCACCGAATTTCACTCCGATGCTTTCCAAATAGGTTTTCAGTGCGTCACCAGGGAAATGAGTAGTTCCATTGAAACACATGTGTTCAAGGAAATGTGCCAATCCTCTTTGAGTTTCTTCTTCTTGCATCGAACCCACTTTCTGTGCAATATAAAAGTCTGCACGATATTCAGGCCATGCATTATAACGAATGTAATAAGTCAATCCGTTATCCAATTTACCCACCCTAACATCTGGGTCGATAGGCAGCGGTTGCGAAAGCATCTCCATTTGCGCACTGGCATAAAGTGTAAACATCAATGCGCAAATTGATAGAAAGATTTTTTTCATAATCAGTAAAATTTATAAATTATTTATTGTTTCTTGAATGTGTTCGTCCCAATTTGAGTGTTAGATTTTCGTCTTAAAAGGATTTGCCGATTTCTGTTCGTCAAGAGCATGTTTAGGATAGTCCACCGTGTAGTGCAATCCGCGGCTCTCTTTTCTTTCAAGAGCATGACGTGTGATGAGATATCCCACATTAATCATGTTTCTCAGTTCACAGATGTCCTTTGTTGGTTTCACGCGTTTGAACAGATGTTCCGTCTCCTCATAAAGCAAGTCGAGTCGTTCCCAAGCCCGATGAAGACGAAGGTCGGAACGAACGATGCCGACATAGGTTGACATGATTTGCCCCACTTCCTTCACGTCTTGTGCGATGAGTACTTTCTCTTCGTTAGTCAAAGTGCCTTCATCATTCCATTCCGGCACTGAGTCGTTGAATTGATAGTTATCGACATTTGCAATTGAATGTTTCGCGGCGGCATCGGCATATACAACAGCCTCTATCAGAGAATTCGACGCCAAACGGTTTCCCCCATGAAGTCCTGTGCACGAACACTCTCCCACTGCATAAAGCCTTCGTATGGAAGAAAGTCCGTCGAGATCCACCTTTATACCTCCACACATATAATGGGCCGATGGTGCAACCGGAATGAATTCTTTCGTTATGTCGATTCCAATCGACAAGCATTTGGCATATATGTTTGGAAAGTGTTTTCTCGTTTCTTCCGGGTCTTTATGAGTTACATCTAGGCATACATGGTCGAGTGCGTGAATCTTCATCTCGTTGTCGATGGCACGTGCCACAATGTCGCGCGGTGCCAGACTAAGACGTTCATCATATTTCTGCATGAATTCCTCTCCGTCGGGAAGTCGCAGAATTCCTCCATAGCCCCTCATTGCCTCGGTGATGAGATATGCCGGATGCGTCTCTTTCGGGTTATAGAGCACAGTGGGATGGAACTGCACAAATTCCATGTCCTGGATTTTTCCTTTTGCCCTATGTACCATTGCAATTCCGTCGCCAGTAGCAATGTTTGGGTTGGAAGTGGTGGCATAAATCGCGCCTGTTCCTCCCGTTGCCATTAGCGTTACTTTCGACAGATAGGTATCTACCTTGCCAGTTTTTAAATTCAGCACATAAGCGCCGAAACATTCTATATCAGGGGTTCTTCTTGTCACCCTTACACCGAGGTGGTGTTGAGTGACAATCTCCACAGCAAAATGGTTTTCAAGCACATCTATGTCGGGATTACTTCTTACAGCCTCAATAAGTCCTCTTTGGATTTCAGCGCCCGTGTCATCGGCATGATGTAGGATTCTGAATTCTGAATGTCCCCCCTCACGATGGAGGTCGAAATCGCCATTTTTGTTCTTGTCGAAATTCACACCCCACTTCACCAGTTCCCTTATCTGTTCAGGAGCATTTCTTACGACCTGTTCCACGGCTAGCGGGTCGCTTATATAGTCGCCAGCTATCATGGTGTCTTCTATGTGTTTTTCGAAATTGTCCACCAAAAGATTGGTCACGGAAGCGATGCCACCCTGAGCCTTTGCCGTGTTTGCTTCTTCGATTGTGGTTTTACAAATAAGTGCGATCCTGCCTTTTTTTGCCCTTGCCACTTTCAAGGCATAACTCATTCCGGCCACTCCGGCACCGATAATGAGGAAATCATATTTGTGTATCACGCCATTAAAAATTTGGAATTAGGTATTGTTTTCAATAATCATGTTGACGAGCAAACAAGATGTTTGGTTATTTCCGGTTTTACTACAGTTTATATGCAAAGTTATAACAAATTTATGAATTATATCGTCAAGAATGGAAATTTTATTTATTCTCGGTTTTGGATAACGATGCACAATAGCACAAAAGCCAAATAAAATACACTTTTCCAATGCCATGATGGTATAAAAATGACATTTTCCCGAGATTTATGGAGTACTATTCATCGTTGATTTGAGGTATTTGTGCACTATAATTATTGAATAATCATAAATATTATAATAATTAAATTGTTCAATAAATAAAATCTAAACACAATTGTTGGTCATTAGAAAAAAATGAACTAACTTTACACTTTCATAATTGAAAGAAGTGAGGATAATTTACTAAAGATGAAAGAATTTGTAATATCAGAGAGTAAGGTAGAGACTGCGGTTATTGTTGGACTGATAACCCCACAACAGGACGAGCGCAAGACGAAAGAATATCTTGATGAACTGGAGTTCCTGGCAGAGACTGCCGGTGCGAAAGTAATAAAGCGGTTCACACAGAAGGTGAACGGCGCAAGCAGCGTGACATACGTAGGTAGCGGGAAACTGGAAGAAATCAAGACTTACATAAAGCAGAAGGAAGAGGACTATGAGCAAGCGCTTGACGAAGCGTTGGCAATGGGGATCACCGACCCGAAGGAACAGAACCTGCCGGAAATGGTTGGCATGGTGATTTTCGACGACGAACTGACCGCAAAACAGATAAGAAACATAGAGAAGGAACTTCAGGTGAAGATTCTTGACCGCACCTCACTCATTCTCGACATATTCGCCATGCGTGCGCAGACAGCATCGGCGAAGACACAGGTGGAACTGGCACAATATAAATATATGCTTCCACGTTTGACACGACTCTGGACCCACCTGGAACGTCAGCGAGGAGGAAGCGTGGGATTGAGAGGACCGGGAGAGACCCAGTTGGAGATGGACCAACGAATCATACGAAGCCGAATGTCGTTGCTCAAGCAGAGGCTCGCAGACATAGACACGCAAAAATCCACACAAAGAAAAAACCGTGGGCGTCTGATACGTGTTGCGCTGGTAGGATACACCAATGTCGGGAAATCCACTCTCATGAACCTATTGTCCAAAAGCGATGTGTTTGCGGAAAACAAACTGTTCGCAACTCTCGACACTACGGTCAGGAAAGTGGTAATAGAAAACTTGCCGTTTCTTCTCAGCGACACCGTTGGTTTCATACGAAAACTCCCGACCGACTTGGTCGATTCTTTCAAATCAACGCTGGACGAGGTTAGAGAAGCAGACTTGCTGATACATGTGGTAGATATTTCTCATCCTGATTTCGAGGAGCAGATTAAAGTGGTGGATAGAACTCTCGGAGACCTTGGCGCTGCCGACAAGCCAACCATATTGTTATTCAACAAGATTGACGCTTACTCATGGATTGAGAAAGAGCCAGACGACTTGACGCCACCACAAAAGGAAAACATCACCCTCGACGAACTCAGGGAAACCTGGATGGCCAAACTGGGAAGCGATTGCTTCTTCATCTCCGCCACAAAGAAAAAGAACATTCCAGAGTTTCGTAAACTTTTATATGACAAGGTAAGGGAACTTCACGTTCAGAAATACCCTTACAATGATTTCCTCTACGAAAGATTTGAGGAATGAGTCCTCGTTAAAAACAAATTCATCTAAATATTCATCAACTAACTATACCATTACAACCAACAACGTGATTATGAGAAAATTAACAGAAAAAGAAATATTCATATTGGAAGATCAGGGCTGTCTTGCCGAAGACTGGTCGAAGATAGAAATCAGCAGTGAGGACTTCCGTCCCACAAACATATACAACGTTCGCTTCTACGGGAAGGTGCAACTTGGCTCAATGAAAGGCAAGATTGAAGTGGAAGAAGGCTTCTTCATGCGTTGCGGCATTCACAACTCCATATTACGCGACGTCACTGTTGGTGACAACTGCCTGATTGAAAACGTAGGTAGTTTCATATCCAATTATGATATTGGCGACAACGTGTTGATAAGCAATATTGGCGTGATGAGTACACGCGGAATTCCGACCTACGCCAATGGCACTGTTCTTTCAGTGTTGAATGAGGCGGGCGATGGGAATGTAGTCATTTACGATAAACTGACAGCACAGACAGCACAGCTAATGATGGATCACAAGCCCGTATTCGACATGATTCTTGAAGAGCAGAAACACAGGATATTCCCAGAAAAAGGCATTGTAGGCACAGGAAGCCGTTTGCTTGGAGTTGGAGAAATAACCAATGTACTGATAGGCGAATACTGCGACATACAAGGTGCCAGCCATCTCAGCGACTGCACGATACTCAGCAACCAAGAATCGCCATCCTTGATTGGTCCTGACGTCATCATGGAGAATTCCATCGTTTCCTATGGTGCAATCGTAACAGGAGGAGCTAAAATCGACAATACCTTTGTTGGCGAGTCAGTTCACGTTGGCAAGGGCTATTCATCCGAAAGCAGCGTCATGTTCTCCAACACATACGTCGATAATGGAGAAGCCTGCGCTGCGTTTCTCGGTCCATTCTCATGCACCCACCACAAAGGCAGTTTGCTCATTGCAGGCAAGTTCTCTTTCTACAATGCCGGTTCGTCAACTAACCAAAGCAACCATGCCTACAAGATGGGACCTATACATTACGGCACCCTCGATCGAGGAAGCAAGACGGCAAGTGGAGCCCATATCATCTGGCCGGCACATTTCGGCGCATTCACCATGGTGATGGGCAAGATAGAGAGTCACCCTGACTTGTCCGACCTTCCATTCTCCTACGTCATAGGCAAGGAGAAACACACAATAGTGGTACCAGGAGTCAACATACGCACAGTAGGGACATGGAGGGACATCAACAAATGGCCTAAACGCGACCTCCGTTCAAAGACGAACCGCCAGGACATAATCAACTTTGCATTCCCGAACCCATTTATAATCCAGCAAGTGGTCAACGGCAAGAAACTGCTGACAAAATTGATAGAAAACAATAATGACGAGTTCATCGAATACAACAAATGCATCATTCGTCGTGCTTCCGCCATACGTGGCATTGAATACTACGACATGGCAATAGCCTTGTTTGCTTATGAAGTGATGAACCGCACACATGATGACAACGACACGAACGAAGTGGGAATTGACAAATGGATCGACCTTGCCGGAATGGTCGTTCCCGAAAAGGAAATAACCAGAGTCGTTTCAGAAGTCGTTTCAGGCGAAATCAACAACAGCAAGGAACTCATTCTCGTGTTGAAGCAAATAAACGACGACTACAAGGAAAACGAGGCAAGTTATGCCCACAGCCTGATGCAGTCGGAAAGCAAGAACCTGTTTGTCAATACCGACCAATGGCTTGAGAAAGCAGAAAAAGCCCACCGTCTGTGGATGCGCCTGATCAAGGATGATGCAGAAAAAGAATTCCAACTCGGAGACGTTGAAGAAGACTTCTTCAGAGATTTCATCGCCAAATTATAACGATAAAATACATTTCAGAACCGTAACTTCAACATGGCACTTGGGGTTACGGCTTTTTTAAGATTAAATATTCCAATCATGACACCACTGAAAAGATACATTTTCCTTCTGCTGTCAGCATTAACAATAAATGTCTATGCTCAAGATGTGGCAGAGCCCAAAGAATACGATAATTATGAGACAGTGGCAGGCGACCCTCGCCATGCCCGCATCTATACTCTCGACAACGGCCTAAAAGTATATCTTACAATAAACAACGACCAGCCTCGCATTCAGACCGCCATTGCCGTTCGAACCGGCGGGAAGAACGACCCTGCCGAAACCACTGGATTGGCACACTATTTGGAGCATATAATGTTCAAGGGCACCAATCATTTCGGAACTACCGATTATGCAATGGAAAAGCCCCTGCTCGACAAGATAGAAGTCTTATATGAGGACTATCGTCAAACCATCGATCCCCAACAGCGTGCAGCCATATATCATGTCATTGACTCCATATCGTTTGAAGCGTCAAAAATAGCAATCGCTAACGAATACGACAAACTCATGGCAGGGATAGGCTCCAGCGGTTCAAACGCCTTCACAAGCGAAGATGAAACCGTATATATAGAGAACATACCTTCTAACGAACTGGAAAACTGGGCAACAGTTCAGAGCGACCGCTTCAAGAACATGACCATCAGAGGTTTCCACACGGAATTGGAAGCCGTATATGAGGAATACAACCGCAGTTTGACTCAAGACATAAGAAAAATCCTAGAATCGGTCAACCAGATGCTTTACCCTCACCATCCTTACGGCTTGCAAACCGTTATTGGCAATCCCATGCATCTTAAAAACCCTTCAATTACAAATATCCTCAAATATTTCAAAAATTACTACCATCCTGCCAACGTTGCCATATGTATGAGTGGAAGCCTCTCATTCGACACGACGATGGGCATAATCGAAAAACATTTCGGTGATTGGCAGCCAAACCCAGAGATGGTTTACCCGACATGGCAGGCGGAAGAGCCGCTAAATGGTGTTCAGTCGAAGGAAATATTCGGTCACGAGAGCGACATGGTGACCTTGGCATGGCGTATGCCTGGCAAAACCGCCACCAAAAGTGAATATTCTGAGATAATAGGCAAGATCCTGAGCAACGACAAAGCCGGTTTGTTCGATCTCGACATCAACCAGCAACAAAAAGCTTTGGCTACAGGAGTGTATGTAGATGACATGAGCGACTACACCACTCTCATTGCCATTGGCTATCCAAAAGAAGGGCAGACGCTCGACGAGGTGAAAGACATCATGCTTGCAGAGATTGGAAAGCTCTTGAGCGGCGAATTCGAGCAGAACCTGCTTACAGCCATCGTGAACAACATGAAGCGCGATGAGATGAAGGCCATGGAAGACAACCAAAGCACCGCTTTGGCTTTTGTCGATGCATTCATCAACAACAAGCCATGGAAAGACGAGGTAGAAAAAATCGACAGGCTAAATAAAGTGAGCAAACAAGACATCATTTCTTACGCAAAACAATATATTTCTACCGACAATTATGTATGTGTCTATAAGCGTCAAGGCGATGATCCTAACGAACTGAAGATTGAAAAGCCTAAAATCTCTCCAATCGAGATGAACCGCGACCTGCAATCGGCTTTCGTCGACTCAGTGCTTGGCAACAACGTAGATCCCATCATGCCAGAGTATGTTGACTTTGAAAACGACATCAAGACATATCGTCTGAAATATGGGAACACCTTATTATACAAGAAGAATGAGAAGAACAGCCTCTTCACTTTGAGATATGTGGCGGAAATTGGAAGCAAGGAGGACAAATACTTGCCATACGCTGTGGAATATTTCGATTATTTGGGCACCAAACGCAAAAGCATCGACAATATCAAGAGCGAGCTTTATGCCTTGGCATGTGACATCGATTTCAGAGTTTATGAAGACCAGACTTTCATAACCTTGACCGGTTTGGCAGAAAACCAAACGAAGGCAATGAACATTCTGGAAGACTGGATAAAGAACGTGAAAGTGGATAATGGAATTTATGAATCCTTCGTGGACGACGTGTTGAAATCACGCGCCACAGCCAAGTCAGAACAATCGAACTGCATGTCACGCCTTATGGCATATTGCGTTTATGGTCCTTTGAATGAATATACCAACATACCTTCAGAAGAGGAACTACGAACAATTTCTCCAGAAGAGATGGTGAATAAAATCAAAGGCCTTGCCAAATACAAGCAGATTATCATGTATTACGGTCCAGACCCAATGCGCGAAATAACCGACAACATCGACAAGATTCACAAGACCGCCAAAGACCCTATTCGTGCAAAAGCCGACAATCACTTCAAGACCCTTCAAGTGGATGAAAACGAAGTGTTCGTTGCCAACTATGACTCAAAGGCAATAAATATGGCCATGTATTCAAACAACGGCCAAACCTATGACCCTGAACAGGTTCCTCTGATTACCCTGTTCAACGAGTATTTCGGAGGAGGCATGAATACTGTGGTATTCCAGGAATTGCGTGAAAGCCGTGGTCTTGCATACCAAGCCAGCGCCAATTACCAAACTCCGTCATGGAAAGGCGATGCGAACGTATTCTCAACATATATAATCAGTCAGAACGACAAGATGGGCGATTGTCTCGACGTGTTCCACGACATCATAGAAAACATGCCATTGTCGGAAAAGGCATTCAGCCTGGCAAAGAAAAACCTCAAGAAACACATAGAAGCACAACGATACACAGGCATCAAACTGCTCAACTTCTATATGGCAAGCAAGAAATTGGGACTTGACCACGACATAAATGCAGATGTATATCGTGGCATAAGCCGAATGAGGATTAACAGTCTTGAACAATTCTCCAAAGAGAATGTGGCGGGTAGGAAATATCGATACATCATTCTTGGAGACGTCAAAGAACTGGACATGAACAAACTCCGCACACTTGGTAAGGTGAACGTTCTGTCGTTGGAAGAAATCTTCGGATACTAAATAAAAGAATAAAGAATAATTTAAAATTTAAAATTATTTCACTTATTATTGCGGTTTATAAGTAATTTATTTTTAATTCAAATACCCTTGTTTCTTAAGTTCTGAATAGACGAGTTCGCATTCGTCCCACCATTCTTGCCCGAATGCTCTTATAAGTGGCTTCTTAAGAAAGCGGAAAGCAGGCATCTTGAGTTCTTTGCCAAGTTTGCAGGCATCCTTGCATATATCCCACTTATGGAAATTAACCGCTGTCATGCCACCAACCTTACCCAGACGTATAGGATATAGCTCGCATGACAGCGGTTTTTGTATCTCAGTTCGTCCATCACGATAAGCACGGTCGATGATGCAGATGGTACATCCATTGCCATCGTCGGTTGCAAAGATGCAATCCTTGTCATTTACAATATTCGCAACCATTTGCCCTTCCGGATCTATATAGGCAACACCCTCCTCGTCAACAACGTTGCGAGCCTTTTCACTCATCTCGTCGGTGAATAATTCTGCAGCCTCTTCCATATCGACAATCTCGTCAATATCAAGCGGAGCACCGGCATCGCCCTCCACGCAACATGCACCATGACACCTCTTCAAATCACAACAAAAACACTCTGTGAATATATCAAACGACACCAACGTGTCTTTTATTTCTACCATAATTATAAATATTAAAGGGTAGTTCTATAAATTAGTTTTTGTTTCTCTCTTGGGTGCTCTATTTCACTTCGACGCTTTACGTCTCTTAGCGGCATCTTTGTCCTTTTGCCTTGAACCATAGTTCGCCATGCTTCTACGGCAACAAGAACGAATCTACGCGCTAATAAACTGTAAATCGTCTGAAGCTAATTTAAAGAACTACCCTAAACAATTGAATAATGTTGAAACAATCAGGCAATTGCCAACCTTTATCAAGAGTCATTTAAACAATGCTCTGACAAAGAACCATGCGTGGCAACATATTGTAGTGAATTTACCATAGTGTTTCGACATTATCGCAAAGCGTTCCTTGAGAGATGCCTTATGGTTTTGCGTTGTCATTCCTTCAGACAGATAATCGGTAAGGATTTCATTAGTGTTGACAAGTGGCATTTGTTTTACCTCCGCCATTTTCATAATTCTCACACACCAATCAAAATCTGCGGAGAATCTATAATTCAAGTCGTAATCTCCAATGATGTCCATGTTGGCATAGAACGACTGATGGCAAACCAGCATCCCCATTTTGAACGACTTCCAATTCAATGTCTTAGGCGCTCTTAATCTTCGGTGGCTCAAGAACTTCCCATCATTGTCAACAATATCAGTTTCACCATATATAACAGCCGGGACAGTCCCTCTCTCAATTCCCTTTTCAATGACATTGCATATAATAGTTATCGTTGTCGCTTCATGTAGTTTGTCGCCGGCATTCAGGAAGCACACGAATTTACCCTTCGCCAATTTCAGCCCTTTGTTCATTGCATCATAAAGACCTTTGTCGGATTCCGACAAGAACTTTATATTCATGTCAGGATTACTGACCTTATATTGCTTTATGAGTTCTACGGTACCGTCGGTTGAATTGCCATCGATGATGAGATGTTCAAAACACCGGCAATTTTGCATTATAAGGCTGTCGAGTGTACGCTGAATGGTAGCCGACGCATTATACGTAACTGTTATTATTGAAACATTTATCATGGCACGAGCAGTAAATTTCCATAAAAGGTAAAACAATTCATTCAGGACTCCCTTCTACAAAAGTCTATTTGCTCTCATACACATCCGTATAGAGCCTGGCAATATGGCTGTTGGAATAATCCCGCAGCACCTTTTCCCTGGCATTTTTCGCCAGCATATCATAATTCTCTGGTTTGAGAGTCCAAGCAATGCCTTCCGCCAAATCCATGGCATCTTTATAGTTTGCAACATAACCGGTTGTCTTGTGGTCAATCATCTCAGGAATGCCCCCCACATTGAATCCGACACATGGCACAGCACAGGCCATTGCCTCCATGATGGTGTTTGGCAAGTTGTCTTGTAATGACGGAGTGACATAAAGGTCCACGGCATTGTATAGACAGACCATCTGGCTTTCATCAGATATGTAATCCACAGTTACCACATCAAACGGAACCAACGGCTTTACTTCTTCAGAATTTGAACCCACCACTACTACAGTAATTTGTTTCGCCAAATCAGGATACAGCTGTTTCAAGTTCTCACAAGCCTTCACGAGAAAAGTGAACCCTTTACGCTCGTCAGTGATTTTCTGCGAGCCAAAAAGAATCAGTCTGTGATCGGCAGGAAATCCCATTTTTTCCCTTTGAGCCGTTTTATCCAATGGTTTGAAATGTGTGGTGTTTATTGTATTGTGAATTGTCAACACATCGTGGTTTTTTGTCAACACTGCTTCTTCAGCCATGTGTTGCATCCAATGGCTACATCCAACAAAAGTGATTTTTGCCAGGTTGTATTCTTTCTTTTTCCTGTTGAACACATGTTGAGCCAAATCCCTTCCGAACAGAGTCCTTTTCATCATTGGGCAGTCCTTGCATTCGGTCTTGTACTTCTCACAATCAGAAGCATAATGACATATTCCTGTGAAATACCACATGTCGTGCATTGTCACAACGATTCTCTTTCCCGAATTCAATATTTTCCTTATGCACTTCATCGAAAGATAGCCTTGGTTTACCCAATGCAGATGAACCACATCAGCATTCTTGAACTCTTCAGTTTTGGTTATGTCCGTGCCTACATTCGCCAAATCCACTTGCCATATATCCTTTTTCTTACCTCCCATGGCAAACAGAATAAGCAATCTTTCCCAAATAAATCTCAATGCCATAATCCACTTTACACCTGCAGATGCCACTGTTATCTGCGACGTCTGCTTATCCCTAACCATCATGGTTGCCTTGACTCCATTATTCTTGAGTGCCTCCATAAGACGGTTTGCGGCAATAGCCGCTCCACCTGTTGCTTCAGAAGTGTTAACGATTAGGACTCTCATATCACTTACTTAAAATTACATAGACCTGTTGATACACCTATTAAAAAATATTTGCAAAGTTACTAAAAAAGGGAAAAATCAAAGCAAAGTTGTCCAACATTTGGAAATTTATTGTTTGTTTTTTTAAAAAAGTAATCCAAAAAGGAAATAAAAAATGGAAAAAGAGAATAAACAAAGACACAAAAGTAAACATTTATAAGCAAAAACCTCACAAAATCAATCATTTTTGTAGCATACAGTAAAAGAAAAGTTGATTTTTACGGAATGATATTTTTTAGTGTGTTCATTCTTTAATAAGCAATTCTTTTTTTGCTATATTTGCAAAAATCAGATAATAGACCAATAAATATTGGAGTTTAGACTCCTTAATTCTATTAATAAACAACCTACTTCTTCTCACCTTAATTTTAGTAGATGGCATATAATTTTAAGTCACGTTTGGATGAATGTATAAATGAAGAGAAAGTATTTCTTAACCCGAAACTCACTCTTACGGAATTGGCATTGAAGGTTGGTACCAATCGTACGTATATGTCTAATTACATAAATCGTGAACTAAATAAGACGTTCTTCGATTTCATCAATTCACTTCGATTGGAATATGCTACAGAATTGTTGCTTACAACAAATTTGACTTTGGAAGTCATAGCAGAAAAATCAGGTTTCAATTCTCTATCCACGTTTAGGCGCTATTTTATTTACGTACACAAATGCTCGCCAACGATTTATAAACGTGAACATAGTAAAAAAGGTTAATTAAAATGGAATAATGTGTTCACATCATTACTCCGAGAGTCTTTAACATTTAATGTAGGTAACGGACCTGCAAGAAAAAAATCGCAATATGCGATCAAAAAAATCAAAAAAACACAATTTAGTTTGGAGGTTTCATTCAAACTAGTTATCTTTGCATTCGATTTCGAAAAAACACTGCTTCAGTAGCTCAGTTGGTTAGAGCACCTGACTGTTAATCAGGGGGTCGTTGGTTCAAGCCCATCCTGAAGCGCCTTAGAAAGAGTCCTGTAAATCAATAATTTACGGGACTTTTCTTTTTCTCACATTTCAAATTTGCACCCAAATGATGCAGTCAATAGCAAAGCAGCAATAGCTCCAAACCCTTCTGCTGCCATCAGAGTCTTTCCCTACTAAATGACTTTCCATAAGCTCACTTCTTTAAAAACTCTTTAAAAACTGCCGCAAAGAATAAATATAATGAATTTATTCTTTGATTAACGACATAAATGTCGTAACTTTGGAAAGAATTAAACTCTGTCATTATGCTAAAACGATTACTTGATTTTTTGGATAAATCTCCCGTTAATTTTCTTGCAGTAAAGAATATTGCTGAAATGTTGTCAGCGGCAGGATTTAAGCGTTTAGATCCCGCAATGCCCATAGGCAAATTGAATTCTGGCGACAAACTATTTGCAACTAAAAACGACTCGTCAATTTACGCTTTTGAAATAGGGTCCAAATCTCTGGCAGACTCTGGTTTTCACATTATATGCGCACATTGCGACTCTCCCACATTCCGCATAAAGCCAAATGCGGAAATATTGTGCGAAGGCAACATGGTAAAGCTAAACACGGAGGTATATGGAGGTCCCATCATGTCCACATGGTTTGACCGTCCGCTTTCCATCGCCGGACGTGTCATCGTCCGAGGGGCAGATGCAATGCATCCCGTCACAAGGCTCATCCACGTGAAGCGCCCACTGCTTCAGATTAGCAATCTCGCCATACACTTCAATCGCGCGGTAAATGATGGCGTAGCACTAAGCAAACAAAAGGACATGCTTCCAATACTTGGAATGATCAACGATGAATTTGAGCGTGGGAATCTTCTTATGAGTGTCATTCTCGATGAGTTGAACAAGGAATCAGACGTAAGACACAAAGACATTCTTGATTTTGACCTCTATCTTGCAGACGCTTCCCCAGCCTGTACATTTGGCGCACACGACGAATTCATATCATCCGGACGTTTGGATGACTTGTCAATGTGTTTTGCCGGTCTTGAAGCACTTATCGCATCGTCTTCAAGCGAAACGACCAAGGTCTTGGCGATATTCGACAATGAAGAAACCGGTTCGCAAACAAAACAAGGAGCGGCAAGCCCTTTCTTGGCAAGTATGCTCAAACGTATTGCTTTTGCTCAAAGTGGCAACGAAGAAGCATTCTATCAGGCAGTGGAACGGTCTTTCATGGTTTCTGCCGACAATGCACACGCATGGCATCCTAATTACAGCGAGAAATACGACCCTACGAACCACCCAGTTCTAGGAGGAGGCCCAGTCATCAAGTTCAATGCCGCCCAGAAATATGCAAGTGATGCCGTATCAGCCGCCATATTTGCAGAGATATGCCGCAAGGCAGGAGTACCATGCCAACGATTCGTAAACCATAGCGATGTGGCAGGAGGCAGCACACTAGGCAACATACTGGCTTCTTCCCTTCCTCTATGCGGTGTTGACATGGGCAACGGCATACTCGCCATGCATAGTTGTCGTGAAACCGGCAGCGTGAAAGACCATGAATACAGCGTGAAAGCCTTCACCGAATTCTATAGTTAAGCAAGTGATGGCATCCTGATTATAATAGTCGCTATTGCCACATATGGGAATTTGTCAACGCCGATGTAGGGTCATTTCATTGTGCTTGCCATCAACAAAACAACAGTGGAACTGTCCTATAGGACAGTTCCACTGTTGTTTTGTGTTAAATATGCATCAGTCCTTAATCAAGCATTTGCCTGTCATTTCCTTCGGCTGAGGCAATCCCATGACATGAAGGATGGAAGGAGCCACGTCAGCAAGAATACCATTTTCAACTGTAGCGTTTTTGTTTTCAGTTACATAAATAAATGGTACAGGATTGAGGGAGTGTGCCGTGTTTGGTGTGCCGTCAGGGTTAATGGCGTTGTCAGCATTTCCATGGTCGGCGATAATGATAACCTCATAGCCAATTTCCTTCGCAGCCTCTACAACATCGTGAACGCATTGGTCAATTGCCACAACAGCCTTGCCTATTGCCTCATAAACTCCGGTATGACCCACCATGTCACCGTTTGCGAAATTCACGACTATAAAATCAAATTTATCTTCCTTGATGCTTTCAACGAGTTTGTCTTTAACCTCAAAGGCAGACATCTCTGGTTTTAGGTCGTAAGTTGCCACCTTTGGAGAAGCGACGAGCGTACGTTCCTCACCCTCGTAAGGAGCCTCTCGCCCACCATTGAAGAAGAATGTGACATGGGCATACTTCTCGGTTTCAGCAGTGTGAAGTTGCTTGAGCCCTTTTGAAGATATATATTCTCCCAAAGTGTTCTCAACGTTTTCCTTAGGAAAGAGGATATGCACTCCCGTGAAGGACGCATCGTAAGGAGTCATGCAATAATACTGTAGATCCGGCACTCTTGTCATTCCCTGTTCCGGCATATCCTGTTGTGTAAGAACAATTGTCAATTCCTTTGCACGGTCGTTGCGATAGTTGAAGAAAATTACCACATCGCCTTCTTTTATACGTCCGTCAACATTGGCATTAACAAGTGGTTCCATGAATTCGTCGGTGTTCTTGTGCTCTTCGCTGTCCGTATCATAACAAGTCTGGACACCTTCCACCATATCGTCTATTTCGCGACCTTTTCCATGAACAAGCTGGTCGTATGCCACCTTTATCCTGTCCCATCTCTTGTCGCGGTCCATTGCATAGAAACGTCCTATTATGCTTGCAATATGGCCCGTAGTCTCATCACAGTGTTTCTGCAGATCTGCAATAAAACCTTTTCCGCTTTTAGGGTCAGTGTCGCGTCCATCCATGAAACAATGCACGAAAGTATTCTCTATGCCATATTCTTTTGCTATGTCGATTAACTTAAATAGATGGTCGAGCGAAGAGTGGACGCCACCAGTGGAAGTAAGTCCCATAAGATGAATGCTTTTGCCTGTTTTTTTTGCATATTCGTAGGCACTCACGATTTCCGGATTCTTCAAGATGCTATTGTCGTTGCAAGCACGGTTGATTTTAACCAAGTCTTGATAAACCACACGCCCGGCACCAATATTCAAGTGACCTACTTCCGAGTTACCCATCTGTCCGTCAGGCAGGCCAACGTTTTCTCCAGAAGCCTGCAACTGCGAATGTGGATATGTATCGTTCAGATAGTCGAGATATGGCGTTGGCATCTGATAAATCACGTCACCCTTGCCTTTGTTTCCGATTCCCCATCCATCGAGAATCATCAATAATGCTTTTTTCATTTTTCCTTATTTTATAATTAATTCATTTCAAATGCAAAATTACAATAAAATCTGCATATTATATCATAATAAATGAAAAAACTGACGAAAAAGAATCCAAGCAATAGTGTGGTTATAAATTATAATTTGTAAATTAGTACCATCTTTTTACCAACAAGAAAAAACATCATGAAATATTTATATTCAATAGTATTTTTCATCACTACCTTATGCACCAACGCACAAGAGTTGAACGGCGAATGGAAAGGGAGGCTCAATCTTGGTTCTCAAGAACTTACGCTTATTCTCCACATCGACAAGATAACCAAAACCGTCACGATGGACGTGGTGGAACAAGGCGCAAAAGCATTGCCATCCACTGTCAACATTTTGACTAGTGATTCTCTGAATTTTGGCATTCAACAACTGGGCATATCATATTCCGGCAAAGTAGAAGAGGGTAAATTGACCGGCATCTTCCAACAGCACATGTTTAGCATGCCATTGACATTCGAGCCTGGATCAGTTGAGCTGAACCGTCCTCAGGAGCCCAAGCCACCATTTCCATACAGAACAGAAGAAGTGTTGTTTTGGAACTATCCCGACAAAGCCATGCTTGCCGGGACACTCACTTACCCTATAGGTTATGTAAGTTATGAGACTAAAGTGCCCGTAGTGGTGATGGTAAGTGGTAGCGGACAACAGAATCGTGACGAAGAAGTGTTCGGTCACAAGCCATTTCTTGTCATCGCCGACTGGCTGGCTCGTCATGGCATTGCCAGTCTCCGATATGACGACCGTGGCGTAGGAGGTTCTTTGGGCGATGCTTCCATGTGCACAACCCGCGAGTTTTGTTTTGACGCGAATGCTGCTGTTGATTACCTGCGACTTCGACATGAGTTCTCCTCCATCGGTGTTCTTGGTCATAGTGAAGGAGGTTCCATTGGCTATATGCTAGGAAGTGAAAATCAAGTAGATTTCATAGTAAGCCTTGCCGGACCGGCATGCAGGATTGACGAGATGATGGTGGTTCAAATCAATGGTATCGCACATGTCCAAGGCATGACAGAAAAACTGGTTCATTCACCACAAGAAGCACACGAATTCATGGTAGCCCAAAACGGCAACAGCGAATGGCTCAGTTATTTCATGTCGCTCGACATGACGAGATATGTAGAGAAAGTGGAATGCCCTGTTTTGGCGTTAGGTGGGGAGAGCGACTTGAACGTGCCGGTAAGCATCAACCTGGCAGCACTTAAAGCACATCTTCCAAAGAACAAGAAAAACGTGATAAAGACTTACCCCGGCCTCAGTCATTTCTTTCATCACAACCCAACCGGCAACCCAACTTTAATAATGTCTATCGAAGAAACAATTTCGGAGGAAGTGTTGAAAGACATATCTGATTTCATTAACGGGCTACATTGATTAGATAAACCCGATTGCTTACAGTTGATTTACAATCATCTTATTTCAAATATAACGAATCATACAATATAATAAACATCTGTTGTTCATAGCCATGTTATCCAGATTGTCATATTGGATGTCTTTCCCTTTCCGATGGTTTCATCGGCGAGGCTTTGGCGTGCAATCATCATGGGCATTTGAATTCGTAACCCAAGTGCTTTATAAAGACAGTCAATATTACATATTCAGGGAACTCAATGGAAACAAACAAGACGAGCAGTTGTTCAGGATATGCAATTGGCTAAAGGCGGGGAACATTGGAATTCATTGCGAAAACACAATCACCAAGGCATATCTACTAGCGCCTATAAGCAAAGACAAATCAAAGCATTCTGATTACTCTGTCAATTATTATGATTCATCACATACCAATGACTTGGAAAGCGACATCAACGAGAACACATTCAATGAAAACACCTGTGTAATAGTCGATTCCATACATAATCAGAATTCGTCAACATGGAAAAGGCTACTTTCCCTCCCTTCAGTCACAACGGTCTTTGATATGGGCAAACGAGGAATCGCCTTTTTTGACCACAAACGGCAAAAACAAACATATTTGACGTAATGAATAAAAATAAATTATTTTTTTATTGCATATAAAAATCTTTTTTATACCTTTGCACGCCTAATAGAATAATAAATTATTGTTTAACCATTTAAAAGAAGATTAAGCCTTTCTGATTACTTCAACTTAAACATAAAAACGAAAGAATATGTATTGGACATTAGAACTTGCTATATCACTTGAGGATGCACCTTGGCCAGCAACCAAAGAAGAGCTTATAGACTATGCTACACGTTCCGGTGCACCTATGGAAGTTATAGAAAACCTAAACGAAATAGAAGATGAGGGAGACGTATATGAGTCGATTGAAGAAATATGGCCCGACTATCCTTCAAAAGAAGATTTCCTGTGGGATGAGGATGAGTATTAGATTGTGTGATCTTTATTAAGTTACTAAATACCAGCGAGGCAAACAAAGATTATTTGTTTGCCTCGCTAGTGCTTTATGCTGAAAAACAGTTTGATTTGTTTGTCTAAATTTAGATTTTTAACCCCCAGAAGGAGGTTATTTGTCCAAAAATCATAAATTTCCACAGAGGTATCATTACCACAAGCACCACCACATTTGCAACAATGTATAACAATTTGAAACAAAAACGCAATTAAATCACTTAATTTGTTTGAAAATACAGACAATTTGCATAAATTTGCAACCAATTATGAATTGTACGAAGAATTATCAATATTATTAACTCAAAATATTCAAGCTTATGAAAAAAATTTACCTCTTTTTGCTGTTTGCGTTGACAACAGCAACCCTTTCTTTTGCGCAAAAAAACAACAAGCTGTCGGTGTCTCACCAAAATTCAGCTAAAACCACTTTTGCACAGGCTAAAGATTTTATTCCCACACAAGGGATAGACCGCACGAACAATTCCGTATCACAGACAAAGAAAGCTCCTGCACGCGCTTCGCTTGTCAATCCACCTTTGTATATAACTCCAGAGGAATGGTATGTATCTGGCGCATTCTATGCATGGGGTGGCTCATCCTGGGTGGACATTACCGATGAAGTGCCAACAGCCAACGTGATTATAGATGGCTCCAACATGTATATTCAGAATTTGGCTTATTGGTTTCCTGACGCATGGATTAAAGGCACTATATCCGGCTCAACCGTCACATTTCCTTCCGCCACATTTGTAGGCAGCGACGAGTATGGCGACGAGTATCTTGTAGGTTCAGAAGACGGAGAGAACCTTTCAGCAATTACTTTTACATACGACGCTGACGCACAGGTTCTCACAGCCGACACTTACATTATGGAGAGTGGGTCTGACACAAGTCTAGCCATATATTGCTATTGGGATGATTTGACTCTATCCAAGGATGAGCCAGAAGGAGTTCCAGTTGTTGAAACACCAGAAGACCTCGTTACCGAGCCATGGGTGATGATAAGCACCTCAGAGACTTATGATGAGGATACCCAAGAATACTATCCAGTCACTTATACACAGCCTGTAAATGTCGGTTTTTACGGAGATGAGATATATGTACAGGGGCTGAACAGTTATTTGCCTGAGGCATGGGTAAAGGGAACTGTTTCTGGAAACAATGCCACATTTGAAGGCGCTCAGTATTATGGAAAAGTTGAGGGATACAGCTTATATTTCTTTGGAGTGACAGATGAAGACGAACTTGCTGACGTGGTGTTTACAATTAATGACACACAAGACAAGCTTACAGCCGACAAAGATATCATCACCAACTTGGGTGCAGATGAATACTACTCTATTCAACAATATTCTAACGTAGTATTGGTAAAGGTAGTAGAAAAGGCTGGTATCCCACAGACTCCTACAATTGAAAGTGTTGAAGATTCAGAATATGGACCTTACCTCGAAGGTTACATTCCTCTCATTGACACCAATGGCAACCCAATGCTCTCAGACAAAGTGACTTACCGCCTATATAAAGACATTAATGGGCAGGTTGAAGTATTTACCTTTGTTGCAGGTGATTTCTATGAGAAAATTGCCGAAGACGTGACGGAAATTCCTTACGATTTCACAGAAGACTGGGATATATACGTTGGTGCAAGCACTATTTATCTCTACGGCGAGGACTACGACAGTTGGAACAAAGTAGGACTGCAAAGCATCTACTATGGAGGTGGAGAAGTTCACGAAAGCGAAATTGCATGGTTTGAGATTAAGCCATACTCTGAAGGTGAGGAAGTGGCATACTCCTTCGACTTCAATGCCATGCCAGAAGACACGCCTACATCTAACAATGGTAACGAAGGCGACATCACTTCCAATCTTGACATTGTGGAAGGCGATGTCACGCTGACAATATCTCCAAGCGACGGCAGTACACCTAACCGTTGGTGGAAGAACTATGCCACAAGCCAAATTCAGTTACGTGTATATGGGGGAACAATGACATTTACCACAGAATCGGGCGACAACATCATAAAGATTGAATTCTACTACGGCAACTGGAATGAAGACAACAGTGCTGACAGTGGCAAGATATCCGTTGGCACAGACGTAGCCACTTGGACAGGTAGTGCTTCAACCGTTACCACTTACATCGGCGGCAACACTCAGCTCAACAAGGTTGTGGTTTATGTTGATGACACGAACGAGGCCACAGGCATCCATGCGGTTGAAATCCCTGTCAACGACGGAATTATCTACAATCTCCAAGGTCAGCGTGTAAGCAATCCTCAGAGAGGCATCTACATCATGAACGGAAAGAAATTCTACGTGAAATGAGAATCTCACAATACCATAAATTAAGCGGGTATGCCAAACGATTGGCACACTCGCTTAATTTTTCCATGAATTTTTCTAACATAATATTCCACAACATTTAAACATGATTCATTTCTGCAAATAAATATATTTTTATATATTTGACAATTATTATAACATCTCATACATTTTATTTCGCAATCACATGGAAAAAAGAAGATTTATTTTTAGTCTATCAATTTGGTTGGCCACATGTCTGCTGGCTTTTGCAGACTACACAAACATACCATGGTCGACAAATGCCAACGGAAGATTTACATATGACGGATACACCTTCAGCACCAAGACTGGATATTATCAAGAATGGGATCATTACGTAATATTCTGGAGCACAGACTATAATTCTCAGACTAATGCCAGCACAATCACCAGCATTGGAAGTGGTAACTATCTGCTTAATCTGGCAGAGATGAAGACTTATGCAGAAAGATGCTATGACGTATATGTCAATCAGCTTGGCTTCTATCCCCCTGGAAGCAGCAACAAAATTATTATCCTTGCCTATTATTCCACAGATTGGTTTGCCACCGGCACAGGAGAAGGTAATTATGGTATTCTCAACATCGCCCATTCTTCCGTTAACGGAGACTACTATACTTATTGCCATGAAATAGCACATGCTTATCAATATCTGGGCAATCTCAAATATGGTGGAAACGCCGGCTTTCAATATGGAGACTACTACGGATATGTGTCATACTACGAATGTAGTGCAAACTGGCAAGCCAGTCAGATATATCAAGCCAAACACTTTCCTCAAAGCATAGGGATATATGCCCGCAACACAAATTTGGGATTCATACACCAATGGCATTGTTACCAGAGTTATATGATGAACGACTACTGGACAGAAAAAAGGGAAGGTACAACCATAGGACAGATATGGACAAAAAACACAGGAGTAAAATATGCCGATCCAGTTGAGAAATACATGGCTATATATGACTTGACTGCAGAAGAGGTGTATCGTGAATTTTTCTGGGCTGCCATGCGTTTCGTTACGTGGGACTTGGATCGTTTCGACGATTATTTGTCGGCTGAAGGAGCCAGTCGAGAGTCATACATGTTCCACACGCCCGGCACACAGGCTTGTAGCAATAGTGCCACTTCAACACCCACCACATATAGCGACAACAGCTTCAAGACAAAATCACATTATCAATACGTTACGACAAATTCATCGAGCGCCATTCATCAGGTAGCATATTCTTCCGCCCCACAATCCACCGGTTATAATATAATAAAACTTAACACACCTACAGGCAGCAACAGGACAATCACAACCAAGTTCACTGCCCTCTCTCCTGGCGCCAGTCTCGCAAGTGGAGACAAGAAAGAATACTGGACCGGGAACCAATGGGCCACTATCAGCACTTCAACCTACAATACATCCCAGACAAGCGAATGTAATTCATCCTACAGCACATATAAGAATTGGCGAGGCTTCCGTTTGGGATATGTCACATATAAGAAATCAACCGGTGAACGTAAATACAACTATGCAGACCAGGTGTTCTGTACAGGTACTGGTGAGAGCAGCGTGAATTTCCAATTCGACGTGCCATCCGATGTTGACTCATTGTATCTCGTTGTCAGTCCTGCACTTAGCAACTATCTGCGCATGGGAAGCGTTGACCCTTACAACATAGAGAGCGATACGCAATTCAGCAATACCCAAAAAATGTTCGACCAATGGCCATACACCGTTCAGTTCTACAACACCAACATATATGGATTGAGTGTCACGCCTTCAGCATATACTGGCAGCGATGTTGTTACCGGAACTACTTATACATCCAGTACTCTGCCAGACTTGTCTGGAATTGTTGAAACCAAGACATACACAATCAGCGTTGCAAGCGGAAGTCCTGCCGGTGCGGGATTCAATGTTTCATCAGAACTCACATCCATTGGAAACAGTCAATACGAGACGACAAAGACCATAACTGAAAACAATGCCTCAAACTATATTTTCCCTGTTGCCGTTGATGGTTATAAGGCTGTCATAACAGTCAATGGTACAAATATAACCATAAATTATGAAGAATTAGGTCCGTCGATGACCGTAAACCGTAACCTCTCATTGCCTGTGGATGCAGAGAATTATAGTTATGCCACATTTTCATTCACTTCGACAGAACTGTCCAACATAGCAAGTTTCCTAGGAATCAGCTCCACGAATTTTAAAAACTCCAGTTACTGGGAGACATGGGATGATGATGGTCCAAGTAGTGGAAAACTGATGCTCTATGCCGTAGATCCAACTGACGGCATAACACTTGAACAAAGGGGAACTACTGCTGAAGAACCGGGTCACTGGTTCAACACAAGCTGTAAGGTGATTAATTACGGAGACGGCAATGAATGTCTTTACTCCAACTATCAAATTACAAGCGGTTCATCCCTCGTGGGTCAATTCCCTGGCGTGTTGTCACAAGGCGACACATACACAATCCGTCAAGCCATAGTGTACAACAAGAATGGAACAAACTACACCATTTATCTGGTTTTCAACGTGACAATGGCTGCCAGCACTTCCACCGCATCGCAAAACTATTGTTATACAGTGAATGTGGTGAACGATCCAGGCAATGGAGGAATAACTCCGAAGAACGGTCTAACCCAGAACACTTCATTCAACAACTATGAATGTTCTACAGAGCTGACAAACTCAAATATCAGTTCTTTCGCCACAGCCATAAGCATAAGCGGATATTCAGCCACTTTGGCTGTCAGTGGCAGCATGATAACAGTGACCTATACAGTGGCGGCACCGGTCACATACTCAGTGACATATAGTGGCCGTACGACATCGCAAGGTGCTGGATTCTCAGTGGTTAACGGAAGCGGTGCCACTAAGATAAACAACACATCGGTCACCATATCCGGAACAGTCACGACAGAAACCATCGGCAACTATATCACAGCCACTGAAGTTGATGGTTATGATGCCTCTATCAGCGTTTCAGGAACGACCATCACAATAACATATACTCCATATACGGTATATACTTACACCATTCAAGTGGCAAGTGGTGCTCCTTCCGGAGCTGGCTTCACTACAACGAACGGATTGACTGGCTCTGACAACACTTATTCCATTACACGCACAGAACTGACTAATTCCAATGTTTCAAATTACGTTATTCCGAATGCTGTAAGCGGCTACACAACGACAATCGCAGTGTCTGGCTCTACAGTCACCATTACATACACAATTTCAGAATCTATCGGAACTGGAAACTTCACACCCACACGTGTCACAAAAGTTGAGGAATTCACAGTCAAGACCGTAGCAGGCGGAACAACGGAACTGACCGTTTCAAACTCATCTACCTTATATGAGAATCTAGCAAAAAATACTATCACAGCCAGCACTTTCCAAAGCGGATTTAGTGGTTATAGCACATCGACTAGCAGTAATAAATATTACTATTATGCTATTTCTGGTGTTCCTACCACATCAGTATTCAACTATTACCAAACAGCATCTGTAACAACAGACAACGATTTTTCTGGAAAATACACACATTACTATTATTCCAACGGACAAATAGCAAGTTCAGCAAATGCAGATAATGCTGCGTTCAAAGTGGCATTCGACCCGACTTCTCTTAAATTCCATGTAAAGGCAAATGAGAATTGTCCTGCCGGATATCATACTCTGTATTTCGGGATTCTAGGTAAGGGCACCCGCAACAACTATGTCACATATTTCACCATCAACATCGTAGTATATCCGTCAATCACATTAGCAGACACCGACTTGCAAGCCACATATGAATCAAACTGGAGCACACATCATCCTGGCGAGGGAGACAACTATTCAACTTGGCATCCGGATCCCGACACCACCCAGCCATATCTATATAATGTTACTCTCACGCGTTCACTCAACACGGGAGGATGGCTTTCATTCTGTGCCCCATTCAACATCACTCAAGAAGAATGGGAAATGATGGGAATAGAAGAAGCCAAAGAATTAGTTGGAATTGTCAGGGATGGATACAATATAACTCTTCAATTCGGAGACATTTCCGACGGAGGAGATACCGACGGAATGATACGCGAATGGAAACCATGTATTATCAAAATGAAAGAGAACAAAACCAGCATAACGAAACTGAGCGACTATGACATGTTTAAGACACCTGCAACTTTGGAGGTTACAAGTGCCGACAACACACTCAAGGCTCAGATGATTGGTACTTTCACAAAAATCGACTTGCCTGACGACATATACTACATTCAAAGCAACGCTTTCCGTCATACAGTCTATACCGGTTCAGCAAGAACCGCCATGAAAGGATGGCGCGGCTACTTCACCATTACTGATATCACTGGAGAAATAAAATCCATTGGCTATAGCATAGAAGAGAATGGCGAAATCACATACATTCAGGACGCAGAATTGGTGCTTAACGACATTGTGAATGTATATACTCTCTCAGGCGTATGTATTAAGAAAGGCGTATTCCGTCAAGAAGCCACAGAAGGTTTGGTTCCTGGAGTATATCTTATTGGAGGCAAAAAAATAATTATCAAATGATGAGGATTATGAAAAAAGAATATCAAAAGCCACATATAACCCACATAAGTATAGAAATAACCCCAATACTGGTTGATGCCACGAATATAACTGGAGATAACGGCATCGGGAGCGGAGACGACGATTCTGGAGGCGAAGGTGACCCAGACTCCAAGAAACGTGGAGGTTCCGCTAACAACTCATGGGGAAGTTTATGGTGACACTCTCATTACCATAAAACCAGCGGGTGTGCCAAAGCGATTGGCACACCCGCTTAATTTATAATGGGAGTTCACTGGGTCATGAGTTCAAAGGTGATATGTCCTGGCATTTGGAAATTGTAGGAGATGATATGCAATTATTTACTCAAATGGTAATCCGTTCAGCCATATTTGCTTAACAATAGGAGTTGTATAGGCGTATGGTATAAAATCCAAATCAGGTATAGGCTGAGTGATAAAGAAATTGGCTGTCTTCCCTGTGGCTATGCTGCCTGCAATGTCGCTTATGTCCATTGCGGCTGCAGAGTTGATGGTAGCGGCATTGAGAGCTTCCTCAGGCAGCAGTCGCATTTTAACACAAGCGAGGGATAGGCAGAATTTCATATCTCCCGACGGCGTGGAGCCTGGATTATAGTCGCTGGCGATGGCGAGCGGCAGTCCGGCTTCAATCATCTTGCGTGCCGGAGCGAACGGCATATTGAGGAAGAACGACGTGCCCGGCAATGCAGTAGGAATGGTTTGCGGATGTTCCCTCAGGAATTCTATGTCGCTGTCGGTCATGCTTTCAAGATGGTCAACCGACAGTGCATTGTGCTTCACCGCCACATCGACACCCCCCGAGTCGGCCAGTTCCTGTCCGTGAATCTTCGGACGCATTCCCCATTTGGCTCCAGCCTCAAGCAACCGTTCCGTTTCTTGGGGGGTGAAAAATCCTCGGTCGCAAAACACATCGATGAAATCTGCGAGTTTTTGACGTCCCACTTCAGGAATTGTCTCTCTTATCAGCAAGTCAACATATTCACTTTGGCGTCCGATGAAACTCCTAGGAACTGCATGTGCACCGAGGAAAGTACTGCGTACTGTCAATGGCGTGGTTTCCTTAATACGATGAATCACCCTCAGCATTTTCAGTTCATCTTCCGTATTTAGTCCGTATCCGCTTTTTATTTCGACAGCACCAGTTCCTTTGCCAATTATTTCATCCACCCTGCACATCGCCTGTTCATACAGCTCATTTTCTGCAAGTTCATGAAGGCGATCCGCCGAATTGAGTATTCCCCCACCCCTACGAGCAATTTCCTCATAGCTCAACCCCCGAATCTTATCCACAAACTCTCCTTGGCGGCTGTCAGCATAAACGAGGTGGGTGTGGCTATCACAAAAAGAAGGCAGCAGACAACCTTGCCGAGCATCCACCATCTGGAGGTCGTCAGGCACACCTGTTTCATTGAACTGTTCAAGTGGATTGCCTGTGCCAAATCCGGCAATGCGTTCATCGACTACCAACAGCCAGGCATCCTGTATGATGTTGAATTCAGACATCTCTTTGCCTCGTCGAACGGTTATCCCTTCTCGGTCGATGCCCGCCAGTTGCTTTATGTTGTGAATGAGATATTTCATTTTCTCAAGAATTGTATTGCTTTCTCTATAAGAGGATACATCACTACATCATCGGTAATGAAGGGCACTTCCCTACGGAAAGCCTCATGGATTTTCATCAGTACAGGCGACGACTTCAAAGGGAATCGGAATTCCAATGCTTGAGCAGCATTGAACAACTCGATTGCCAACACGCGTTCAGTGTTGAGAATCACCTTATGTAGTTTGATAGCCGCATTTGCTCCCATGGAAACGATGTCCTCTTGGTCTTGACACGAAGGTATGCTATCGACACTCGACGGCATGGCAAGGCTCTTGTTGAGCGATACGCATGAGGCCGCCGTATATTGCGTAATCATGAAGCCACTGTTCAAACCAGGATTTGCCACAAGGAAATCCGGCAATCCCCTCAGTCCAGAGACAAGCCTGTAGATACGGCGTTCTGATATGTTGGAGAGTTCGCTCATGGCGATAGACAATGCATCTATTGGTAATGCTATCGGTTCACCATGGAAATTTCCGGCGGATATTACCATATCCTCATCAGCAAAGACAACTGGATTGTCGGTAACGGAATTAATTTCTATGTCGATAACCGAACGCACGTAATTCAAGGTGTCTTTCACCGCTCCATGAACTTGTGGCACACAACGGAAGGAATAAGGATCCTGCACATGCTGCTTCTCTTGTGATATCAATTCACTTCCGCGAAGCAATTCGCGGATTCGTGATGCTGTTTCTATTTGTCCCTGATGCGGACGTACCACATGAACTGGAGTAAGGAACGGCTCGATACGCCCGTCGAAGGCATCTATCGACATGGCGGCAATCTTATCGGCCCAACGACTCAGACGCTCAGCTTCTATAATGCTCCACACAGCGTATGCACTCATGTTCTGAGTGCCGTTGAGCAAGGCCAAGCCCTCTTTAGATGCCATATGAATCGGTTCCCAATTCATACGTTTGAGCATCTCTGCCCCACTAATTATTTCGCCATTCATTTCCACCTCGCCTTCACCAACGAGTGGAAGGCAGAGATGTGCCAAAGGAACCAGGTCGCCTGATGCCCCGAGAGAACCTTGACGGTAAACCACAGGAGTTATGTCGTTATTGAAAAAATCTATCAGACGTTCCACGGTGTCGAGTTTGCATCCCGAATACCCGTATGAAAGCGACTGTACTTTCAGCAATATCATCATCCTTACGATGTCCTTCTGAGTTCGTTCGCCAACGCCACAAGCATGGCTCTTGATCAAGTTTACCTGCAACTGAGATAATTGGTCTCCACTTACACTCACCTTACAGAGCGAGCCGAACCCAGTGGTTACTCCGTAGATCGGTTCCTTCTGTGTGGCGATTTTCTTGTCGAGGTATTCCCTACATCTGATTATCCTCTGTCGTGCTTCATCGCTAAGGGCAATTTTATATCCTTTCTTGATTATTTCTCCTACACGTTCTATAGATAGATGTTCTGAAGATATGTAATGTGTCATAATGTATTAATTTTAGTTGACAAGTTGGTTGCTTCTATAGACAACAGTAAAGGCATGTTCTGAAAATTAATTAATCCTGATGAATTATCTAAAGCTGATTATTAGAACCTGCCTAAACATAAATCAACATTCAAGTAAGTTCAACAAATTTTCATCCACAATATTTGGGATAGTGACTTGTAGCCCCGGTGTTCGAGCCATTTCACGTCGAATTGCATCCATACTGCCTTGGTTGCGTGCCCAGGAGCGTCGTGCAATGCCGTTGTTGACATCCCAGAACAACATTCTTTTAATTCGTCGGTCAGCCTCTTCGGATCCATCTATGACCATACCGAAGCCACCGTTAATCACTTCTCCCCAACCAACTCCACCGCCATTGTGGATACTTACCCAGGTAGCGCCTCTAAATGCATCGCCGATGACATTTTGGACAGCCATGTCAGCGCAGAATTGAGAGCCATCGTAGATATTTGAAGTTTCGCGGAATGGCGAGTCGGTACCACTCACGTCATGATGGTCTCGTCCGAGCACAATAGGACGGCTTATCAACCCATCGCGTATCGCCTTGTTGAAGGCAAGTGCAATTTTAGTACGTCCTTCCGCATCGGCATATAGGATTCTGGCCTGTGAGCCAACCACAAGGTTATTTGGTCCCGCCTCACGAATCCAATGCAAATTGTCAGCCGTTTGTCCCTTTATGTCGTCTGGCACATTTTTCACCATACCGTCAAGCACATCCGTTGCCAGTTGGTCTGAAACTTCCAAATCTTTCGGATTACCAGATGTACACACCCATCTAAAAGGTCCGAATCCATAATCGAAAAACAATGGTCCCATGATATCCTGCACGTAGGAAGGATATCGGAATTTATCACCATCCATGACATCGGCTCCAGCCCTGCTCGACTCCAGAAGGAACGCATTTCCATAATCAAAGAAATACATGCCTTTGTCAGCCAATCGGTTTATGGCAACCACTTGTCGTCGTAGCGACTCCTGCACATGTTTGCGGAATTCTTCCGGCTTTTCTGCCATCATGCGTTGCGACTCTTCAAGAGAGAGGCCAACGGGATAATAACCACCCGCCCATGGGTTATGAAGAGAGGTTTGGTCACTACCCAAGTCAACTTCAATGCCTTCGTCGGCGAGACGCTCCCACAGATCCACCACATTGCCCACGTATGCCATTGAGACCGTATCATGATTTCCCACCGCTTTTCGTATAGCTGGAATCAGTTCATCAAGGTCGTTATGCAACTCATCCACCCATCCTTGGTCATATCGTTTTTGTGCAGCCATAGGGTTGATTTCAGCCGTCACGCTCACCACACCTGCAATATTTCCGGCTTTTGGTTGTGCGCCCGACATACCACCCAATCCGGCTGTCACGAATAAAATTTTCCGGCCAGGGTCCTTTCCCTTTAATGTACGGACACGTCGTGCGGCGTTAAGCACTGTAATGGTTGTGCCGTGCACGATTCCTTGTGGACCGATGTACATATAAGAGCCTGCTGTCATTTGACCGTATTGAGTCACCCCGAGAGCATTACCTCTTTCCCAGTCGTCAGGTTTCGAATAGTTTGGAATCACCATTCCATTGGTAACCACTACACGTGGTGCTTCACGATGCGACGGAAACAATCCTAGCGGATGTCCGGAATACATCACGAGTGTCTGTTCGTCGGTCATCTCTGAGAGATATTTCATCACCAATCGATATTGTGCCCAGTTTTGGAACACCGCCCCATTGCCTCCGTAAGTGATCAACTCATGAGGATGCTGTGCCACTTTGGGGTCAAGATTGTTTTGAATCATCATCATAATGGCTGCCGCCTGCAAGCTCCGATGCGGATATTCGTCAATTGGACGTGCATACATCTCATACGAAGGACGATAACGATACATATATATACGTCCATACCGCTTTAGTTCATCCATGAATTCAGGTGCCAAGGACTTATGTAGCTCTTTCGGGAAATAACGTAACGCATTTCTAAGCGCCAGTTTCTTTTGTTCAGTTGTAAGTATGTCCTTGCGTCGTGGTGCATGGTTCACCGACGTGTCATAGACAGGCATATCGGGTAGCGTTGTCGGTATGCCCTCTTGAATGTTTTTCTGGAATTCTGTCATAATTTGGTTTCAACTATTTTAAGGATTTCATTTTCTTTCAAGTCCGCTTGTGCAGACAATTCCAATGCTTTTTTTATCAAATTATCAGCCCTTTCGGAATCATCTAGACTTGCAGCGTTGATTCTGACATTCAGTGCCGCTCCACGAACGGCAGCCCTGGCAGCCAACGCACCTACACCAGCATCGCTCACGCTGGCAGGATTGCCAAGTTCAGCCATTGTCTTGCATATTTCGAAAGCCTTCATCGAAGATTCCATAGTGCGCAATGGCACTTGAGCCGCATGGAGTGTAGCGGTCTGTATGGCATCATGACGTATTGTCTGTTCGGCTTCCGTCTTTTTAGGCAAAGAGAAAGCCTCCATAATCTGATTGAACGCTTCCGTATCCTCATCTACGAGCCGGAGCAATTCATCGATTATTTCCTGCCCCTTATCGGCCCATTCGCTAAATTCCTCCCAACGGTCATCCCATCCACGTTTGTGAGAAGAGAGATTGGCGACCATAGTGCCAAGAGATGCCGCCAACGCACCCATATAAGCAGAAATAGTGCCACCTCCCGGAGCTGGGCTCTCCCGCGACGTTTCTTCAGCAAAATCCCTGACTGTCAAGTCTATGAGTTTCGAGACTTTGCCTTTCGCCCCATCTTCCATTAGATATTCTATAACTTTCTCACGGGGATTGAAAGGCCTAAGATCGTCAAGTCCCATGCTTTTGATGGCAATCTTTATTATGTCTTTTTCTGGAATGCCTGTTGAACGTCGTTGTTTTCTGAGGAAATGCTTGCCAGCATCAATAAGCGTACGTTTTGGGACAAGCCCTACAATCTCGGTTCCAGTAACCCGAACACCACGATTCTGAGCACAACGGCACACTTCATCGAAAGCCTCATGCAAAGGGGTCACACTCAAATCTGTCATATTCATCGACACTTGGGCTATGCCATATTCGTCGATGTACCAACCGATAGCCTTCGTCGCTTTCAACGTGCCTGGCTTCATGATGGTGTTACCCTCAGCATCTTTCAAAATATTTCCAGTAAGAGAATTGTTCTCGCGCATAGGGCGTCCCTTTTCCCTCACGTCGAAAGCAATGGCATTAGCCCTTCGGGTTGATGTGGTGTTAAGATTGAAATTCACGGCAATGAGGAAGTCTCTGGCTCCTACAGCAGTACATCCTGTACGTTTCACACATTCAGGTATTTCAGTCTGGTCTTGTTTTAGAGGTGAAAAATCAGGTTGTTTGCCCTCTGTAGTCAGTTTTGTGTCAAGAGCTTCATATTCTCCAGCACGGCAAACAGCCAAGTTTTTCCTTTCCGGCTTGAATGCGGATGCCTCATAGCAATAACATGGTATGTTGAGTTCATCACACATGCGTTTCGCCAGGGCACGTGCCAGTTCGGCACATTCCTCCAGCGTAATTCCACTTACAGGTATCAACGGCAAAACATCAGTGGCACCCATTCGTGGATGTGCACCATGATGTTGGCGCATGTCAATCAACTCTCCAGCTTTCGCGACCGCCCTAAACGCCGCCTCGACCACAGACTCGGGTTCACCCACGAATGTCACCACAGTTCGGTTGGTGGCTTCACCTGGATCAACGTTCAGGAGGCTTACTCCCTCCACAGATTCTATTTCACGGGTTATGGAATTGATGACATCCATATTGCGTCCCTCACTGAAATTGGGAACACATTCAATAATACGTTTTATTTTCATGATATTTTTGATACTAAAAATCCTTGAAAAGAGATGAATAGAAAATTAGTGGTTAACTTAAGGGTTCTTCTAAAAAATAGAATTTCCCTAATCAAAATATCTCTTTCTCATAGTTTCTACAAAGTTAATCATTTTATCTTATAAACAACGCAGTTTAACTTAAAATTATTATGGTAACGTCAGTAAAGGTCATTTCATAATGACAACACGTATGGTTTGAATAGGCAACATCAATTAGCACAACATCTACATTTGCACACACAAATAAAGCATCTTTTGATTTTCAAAAAAAATATTTCGCAAAATGGAATATATTTGTTTTCTTTGCAAAAAATGGTATTGGGAAAAGCGCTAATAGACATACCTCAAGAGAAATACTGTCTTTCCACTAAAGTGGCAGATGTGGCGAAGATGGTAAAAACACATGGGATTATTCGGCAAATCGCATAAAAGCGAGTGTGTCACTTATGTTCCCTACAATCTACGGAATAGCACTTGAAGATTTCCCGAAAGTCTGCTCATAATTTATCCTTTATATTTGTGGATGAATTAAAAAAAATTAATAATTTTGCAAATAAGTAATCGTAAAAAACTAATTGCTTCAACTTAGATTGGATTTTAAGGGAAATAGCCAAAAAGACAACCTCACAAAGTCATTATCAACTCAATATTAAAGTGGGGCAAATTATTTTTAGGTTACTGGCATTGATTGCCCCTATCATTTAAAAACATTTCGTATATGAAAAATACATTTTTAATCGTCGTATGTTTATTGTTTTCAGACTTACATGCCGACGCCCAAACGCCCATATATCAAGATCCGTCTAAAGCCATGGAACAGCGAATTGACGATGCCTTATCCAGGATGACACTGGCAGAAAAAGTTGCCCTGTGCCATGCCCAAGGCAAGTTTTATTCCAATGGAGTGCCACGTCTCGGCATACCAGGTTTGTGGATGTCCGACGGTCCTCATGGTGTGAGGGCTGAGATGGATTGGAAAGAATGGAAACAAGCCGGTTGGGAAATCGATTCATGCACGGCATTTCCATCCCTCACTTGCCTTGCCGCCACATGGAATCCGGAACTCGCATTGAAATATGGCACTGCCATTGGAGAAGAAGCGGCATATAGAGGGAAAAACGTACTTCTTGGCCCTGGCGTCAACATTTACCGCACTCCTCTCAATGGTCGCAACTTCGAATATATGGGTGAGGATCCTCTGCTCAGTTCCATGATATGTGTGCCATATATAAAGGGTGTACAATCGAATGGAGTATCGGCATGTGTGAAACATTTTGCACTCAACAACCAGGAATTGGGACGTTGGAGCATAAATGTAGAAGTGTCGGAACGTGCTTTGCGTGAACTATACCTGCCTGCATTCCAGGCAGCCGTGAAAGAAGGTGGAGTATGGTCGGTGATGGGTTCTTACAACAAACTAAGGGGTACGCATTGTAGCCACAACGACTATCTTCTTAACAAGATACTGAAAGGCGAATGGGAATTCAATGGCGTCGTGATGAGCGACTGGGATGCCACACACGATTTCCGTGAAGCCGTGATGAACGGACTTGATTTGGAAATGGGTACCAGCCAGCGTCCCGACAAAGGAATCAAGAGCGACAAATTCACATTCAACGAAAGTTATCTTGGCAACGATTTCCTGAAAGCATTGGAAGCAGGGGAATTCACAGAAGAGACAGTCAACGAAAAGGCACGTCGTGTGCTACGTCTGATATACAAAACTTCCTTCAGCCCTATTCGCCCTACAGGCAATATGGACTACGCCGGACATTCTGCCGTTTGTCGTGAAATTGGCACTGAGGGAATAGTGCTGCTACAGAATAAGGCCGTCATAGACGACAAAAGCCCACTTCTGCCTTTGTCGGGGTGGATAAAGCCCAACAGCACGATTCTGGTGGTTGGCGACAATGCCACTCGTCGCCTCACCGAAAATGGTGGTTCGTCGGAGTTGAAAGTACAACATGAGACGAGTGTGGCAGAAGCCATGCAGAAAGAATATGGAGAGCAAGTGATGTGTGTGAGAGGTTACAGTCCTGAGCCCGACCGCAAATCGTCCGACTATGAGCAATGGTCGGCACTCGATGAAGCACAAAGGAGACAAGCGGTGCTTCTTGCTCGCACGTCAGACGTGGTCATCTTCGTAGGCGGACTGAACAAAGAGCGTTATCAAGATTGCGAAGACAGCGACCGCAAGTCATACGAACTTCCGTATCGTCAAGCAGAGTTGCTTGCCGACATAGCAGAAGTAAATCCCAACATTGTGTGTGTACTGATGTCGGGCAACGCTGTTCAGATGGATTGGGCAGACAATACTCCCGCCATCCTTCAGGCATGGTATTTGGGTAGCGAAGCAGGAACGTCGGTTGTGGATGTTCTGACAGGAAGAATCAACCCAAGCGGGAAATTGCCTTTCTCCGTGCCGTACAAGTTAGAAGATTGTGCCTCACATAGTTTTGGGGACATGGCATATCCTGGAGACGGCAAGCAGGTGGTGTATAAGGAAGACATATTGGTGGGCTACCGCTGGCACGACACACAGAACAAACCGGCCCGGTTTGCCTTCGGACACGGATTGAGCTACACGTCATTCGAATATGGCAATGCCAAGGCAAAGAAGAACGGCAACAAATGGATGGTAAGCATTCCTGTAAAAAATGTGGGTACTGTCGCAGGGAAAGAGGTGGTACAGCTATATGTAGGAAAAGAGGTTTCAAATGTGCCTCGCCCCAAAAAGGAGTTGAAAGCTTTCCAAAAAATTTCACTCGAACCAGGTGAGAGCAAAACCGTTGAACTGACACTAAGCCCCGACTCTTTTCGCTACTTTGATGAATCGGCAAATGATTGGAAGACAGAAAAAGGGAAATACACCCTATATGTTGGCTCTTCCTCCGTCGATATTCGCAAGGCAATAACCATATCCATTGATTAGCAATGTGTTACCGTATGATTAAAGCCCACCAATCATATTTTAAAGCAACAATACCCATCAACCAAATAATTATTATCTTTCGTTCATGGCCCTTTATCCCTTAATGTTAGCAGGAACCGGCAGTGATGTAGGCAAGAGCGTACTTTCTACCGCCTTGTGTCGTATATTTCTTCAAGACGGTTATCATCCGGCGCCATTCAAGGCACAAAACATGGCACTCAACTCATACGCCACTCCCGACGGTCTGGAAATAGGCAGGGCGCAAGCAGTTCAGGCAGAAGCCTGCCGTCTGGAACCACATACCGACATGAACCCGCTCCTCTTAAAACCAAATTCGGAACACACCACTCAAGTTGTTCTCAATGGAAAGCCGATAGGAAACCGTTCTGCCTACGACTACTTCAGGAAAGAAGGACGTGAAGAACTACGTCAGTCTGTGAATGAGGCTTTCGACCGTTTGGCCGCCAAATACAATCCAATAGTGATGGAGGGTGCCGGGAGCGTGTCGGAAATCAACCTACGCGACACCGACCTGGTTAACATGCCCATGGCTCGCCATGCCAACGCCAACGTCATCTTGGTAGCCGACATCGACCGTGGAGGCGTGTTTGCATCTGCATACGGAAGCGTAATGCTCCAAACCCCTGAAGACCGCCAACGGATTAAGGGTATCATCATAAACAAGTTTCGTGGCGACATACGTCTCTTTGATCAGGGGAAGAAGATTTTGGAGGATATATGCCAAATGCCAGTATTGGGCATTGTTCCCATGTTTCACGACATCGTGATTGAAGAAGAAGACAGCATGCAATTGGCTCAGAAACACCAATCGCTTTCAACAGGCAAGGTGAACATAGGTGTTGTAATGCTACAGCATATAAGCAATTTCACGGATTTCAACCTGTTGGAGAGAGACGAACGCGTAAACCTGTTCTACACAACCAACACCAACGACATAGAACAGGCAGACATCATCATTCTGCCTGGCACGAAATCCACTCTCGACGACCTATACATGCTCCGCAGAAACGGAGTTGCCCAATCTATCATAAGAGCACACCGCAAAGGCAAGACCATAATCGGTATTTGCGGAGGATATCAGATGCTCGGACAAACCGTGGAAGACCCGGAAAACATTGAAGGAAGCATGGAAAAACTTCCAGGACTGGGTCTCCTTCCAATAACTACCGTGATGACAAAAGAGAAGACCACAAGGCAAGTAGAGTTTGAATTCAAAGGACATGTTTGCAAAGGATATGAAATCCACCAGGGGATAAGCAATACCAACCAACGCATCATAGAAGAACAAAATTGCATAGGGACTTACGTTCACGGAATTCTCGACAACCCTTCCTTCATAGACTACATCCTCACACCATTCACTGACAAGAAGGGTCCTGAGTCCAACATGACAGCGGATGAATTTAAAGACCTGCAATATGACAAACTTGCCGATTTCGTGAGACGGCACTTGGATATGGAAAAATTATATGATATAATGAAGCAATGAGATAATACAAAGCACATTGGGTGTTCTAGATTTCATTGTTTTTAATCAGCTAAAAACTAAAATATAATGTTTTACGGTCACGGCGACGACATACATAAATACCCGGACATAAGAATCAATTTCAGTTCCAACGTCTATAACCACTTCAATCAAGAAGGCTTGAAAAAGCATTTGATGAAGCATATAGGCAAAATAAGCAATTATCCGGAGCCTTTGCCCACGTCTCTGGAGAAAGCCTTGGCAAAGGACATGGACCTCAAGACAGCGCAGGTTATGGTGACCAATGGCGCAACTGAAGCCATCTACCTCATCGCACAATCGTTTTATGGATGTAATTCAATTGTCCTTGAACCCACATTCTCCGAATATGCCGACGCTTGCCTTTGCCATCGGCACAAGGTTACTCTTCTCCATCAAATGCCCACATCGACCCATTATTTCGACCTTTGCTGGATTTGCAACCCAAACAATCCAACAGGGATAGTCGTTGCAAAGGAATCACTCGTTAATCTGATAAACAGTAACCGCGGGATCATATTCGTGATTGATGCCAGTTATGCCCCATTCACCGACCAGCCTGTATTTTCCCCACAAGAAGCAGCAAAGATGAAAAATGTCATAATGCTACATTCCATGACAAAGACATTCGCCATTCCTGGCCTACGACTGGGATATGCCATAGCAAACAAGAAATTGCTGGAAAAGATAAGCACGCTACGGATGCCTTGGAGCGTGAACGCCCTGGCAATCGAAGCAGGGTTATATCTTCTACAGCACAAAGAAGAATATACCATCGACATAAAGCACATCATAGAAGAACGCAAAAGAGTGGCGGAACGACTTAATTCTACCGGGATAGTGACTGTCGAACCCTCTGACACCCACATCCTTCTATGCAAGATAAAGCGTGGCACGGCAACAAGACTAAAGGAGTTTCTAGCCACCCACCACAAGATTCTTATTCGCGACGCATCAAACTTCAACGGTCTTACCAATAAACATTTCCGTATTGCCATACAGACTCCCGAAGAAAACGACAAACTCATCTATGCAATTTCTCAATGGGGGTGAAATATTGTTCATCTATTGTTCCATTTTCCTAATGTCGGAATATCAATACATAATGCCTATATGCATACTGATGTCAGGCTGGTTGCTTGATTTGCTTTTGGGCGACCCATCGTGGTTGCCCCACCCGGTGGTGTATATGGGCAAATGGATTTCATTTGGAGAGAAAAGGCTCAACAAAGGCAATCACAGGACATTGAAAGGAGCATTGTTTTCCACATTTAGCGTTACAGCCGTATTTGCACTGGCATATATCCTTTTTTATTTCCCGGGCACACTCACCCACCTCTCATTCAGTATTCTAAGCGCCTTGTTGCAAGCCATCCTCGTGTTCTTTTGCCTTGCGGGCAAAACCTTGAGGAAAGAAGTGAAGATGGTTTTCACGGCCCTCGACAAAAGTTTGGCAGACGGTCGCAGGCAGGTGGCACGCATAGTTGGCCGCGACACATCAGACCTTTCAGATCAGGAAGTGAGGACAGCGGCATTGGAGACACTGGCCGAAAACCTGTCCGACGGTGTCATTGCCCCTATATTCTGGTTCGCCTTACTGGGAGTGCCTGGTATGCTGGCATATAAAATGGTCAACACGCTCGACTCCATGATTGGCTACAGAAACGAGCGTTACAAACAATTCGGATGTTGGGCGGCACACATAGACGACGTGGCAAATTTTATTCCCGCACGTATCACGGCATTTTTGATGGTGATCACAGGATGGGCAACGACATCAGTCGTAAGCAAAAACACCGATGAGACAAAAGCGGAGAAAGTAAAGGCAAGACGTACGCTTTGGCAACAAATCCTATTCGTATGCCATTATGGCCCAAAACACGCTTCACCCAATAGCGGTTGGCCAGAAGCGGCCTTGGCGGCTACACTCGATTGCCGTTTTGGCGGCACACACCAGTATTTCGGGAAGGATTTCTTCAAACCACCCATAGGCAACAATCCACGTGAGCTTAACGGTCAAGATTTAAGGACAAGCATTGTCACATGTCTATCGGCTGAAATAATATCCATCCTTCTCGTGACAGGAATTTTATTCTTAAGGGTAGTTCTTTAAATTAGCTTCAGACGACTTACAGTTTATTAGCGAGTAGATTTGTTCTTGCAACCGTAGAAGCATGGCGAGCTATGGTTCAAGGCAAAAGGACAAAGATGCCGCTAAGAGACGTAAAGCGTCGAAGTGAAATAGAGCACCCAAGAGAGAAACAAATAGGCGTATAGCTCATTTTGCAGGCTATTTTTGAGTAGTAGGTGTTCAATAGCTCAAATTGCAGGCTGATTTTTTTCGATTATTTCGTTGTCAGACCAAACAGTATTTGTACCTTTGTTCCGTAGTCTGAAGCATAGTGGGGCTCTGCTGGGGAGCAACTCCATGAGGAATAGGACTGTGCAAGTCGACAGGAATGGGCTGGAGTCTCTATTGGGGCT
>FLNY01002326.1_pt1 | contig 75958 bp, 55 predicted proteins | sample 1140381 | NCBI WGS metagenome assembly FLNY01 (sample SAMEA3878172, study PRJEB12797) | bioreactor metagenome | biome: Moose rumen | place: Sweden | collected 2011-10
GGTCTCCGCGTCCGCCGCTGCGGCCTGCGCCCGCCGCCTGCGCGTTGGCGGCTGCGAAGGCGGCGGGAGTGAGATCCTGCTTGCCGTATTTCTCGCCGTTGCAGATCCAGACCTTGATGCCCATGGCGCCCATCTGGGTGCGGGCCACCGCAAGAGCGTAGTCGATGTCGGCACGGAAGGTGTGGAGCGGGGTCCTGCCTTCCTTGAACATCTCGCTGCGGGCGATTTCGGCGCCGCCTACACGGCCGCTGATCTGCACCTTGATACCCTCGGCGCCTACACGCATGGTGTTGGCGATGGCCATCTTGATGGCGCGGCGGTAAGACACGCGGCCCTCGATCTGGCGGGCGATGCTGTCGGCCACGATGTGGGCGTCGACCTCGGGACGGCGAACCTCGTAGATGTTCACCTGGACGTCCTTGCCGGTAACCTTCTTGAGCTCTTCCTTGAGCTTGTCGACCTCGGTGCCTCCCTTGCCGATGATGAAACCGGGACGGGCCGCATAGATGGTGACGGTTATGAGCTTGAGGGTGCGTTCGATGACGATCCTGCTGAGGCCGGCCTTTGCGAGACGGCTGCTCAGGTACTTGCGGATTTTGTAGTCTTCCGCAATCTTCTCGGCGTAGTTGCCACCTGCCCAGTTGGAGTCCCAGCCGCGGGTGATGCCGATTCTGTTACTGATAGGATTAGTTTTCTGTCCCATAATTACTTAGCCTCCTCCTGTGCGGGTTTAACATCGAGTACGACGGTGACGTGGTTGGAACGCTTGCGGATGCGGCCGGCCCTGCCCTGCGGCATGGGGCGGATGCGCTTGATGGTGCGTCCTTCGCCTACCATTATAGTCTTGACATATACGTTGCCGTTGTCGAGCTCCTTGGCGCTTTCGGGATTCTTTGCTTCCCAGTTCGCGATGGCGCTGCGGAGAAGCTTCTCGAGCTTGATGCTGGGCTCGCGCTTGCTGTAGTGGAGGATGTCAAGGGCCTTGTTGACCTCGACGCCCCTCACGGTGTCGGCTACGAGACGCATCTTGCGGGGAGATGTGGGAACTTCATTCAGTTTGGCGATTGCCGTGGTCTTCCTGGCTTCCTTGAAGCGTTCGGCCATAAGTCTTTTTCTCTGTCCCATGGTTACTTCTTGTTATTGCCGGAATGTCCTCTGAAAGTGCGGGTCGGCGCAAATTCGCCGAGCTTGTGCCCGACCATCTGCTCGGTTACGTAAACAGGAATGAACTTGTTCCCGTTGTGAACCGCGACAGTATGGCCGATGAAGTCAGGTGAAATCATGCTGGAACGGCTCCAGGTCTTGACCACCTCTTTCTTCTTGCCACCTTCATTCATGGCAAGAATCCTCTTTTCCAGGGCTTCCTGGATGTATGGTCCTTTTTTAAGTGAACGACTCATAATTCCTGTTTATTTCTTTCTTCTTTCAATGATGAACTTGTTGGAAGTGGCCTTCGGATTGCGGGTCTTGTAGCCCTTTGCGGGGAGACCCTTGCGCGAACGCGGATGTCCGCCGGAGGCACGTCCTTCACCGCCGCCCATCGGGTGGTCGTGCGGGTTCATGACGACGCCGCGGTTGTGCGGCCTGCGGCCCAGATGACGGGGACGTCCTGCCTTGCCGTCGCTCTCGAGGTTGTGGTCTCCGTTGGAGACGACGCCCACGGTGGCGCGGCAGCTGACGACTACCATGCGGGTTTCGCCGGAGGGCAGGCGGAGCACGGCGTAGTTGCCCTCACGGGCGGCAAGCTGTGCATAGGTGCCTGCGGAGCGCGCCATGGCGGCTCCCTGGCCGGGACGAAGCTCGATGTTGTGAACCTGGGTACCTACAGGAATTTCGCTGAGAGGAAGGCAGTTGCCGATTTCGGGGGCAACGCCGTGACCGGAAGCGATGACCTGGCCGACCTGGATTTTGTCGGGGGCGATGATGTAGCGGTATTCGCCGTCCTCATACTGGACGAGGGCGATGCGTGCACTGCGGTTCGGGTCGTACTCGATGGTACGCACGGTGGCGGTGCAGTTGTCCTTGTTGCGGAGGAAGTCGATGACGCGGTACATCCTCTTGTGACCGCCGCCGATATAGCGCATCGTGAGCTGGCCGGTGTTGTTGCGGCCGCCGGTGCGGTGCAGGGGCTCGAGCAATGACTTGTGGGGCTTGTCCGTCGTGATTTCGGCGAATGTGCTGATGACCTTGTTCCTCTGTCCGGGAGTGGTCGGTTTGAATTTCTTTACTGCCATTGTCTTACCTCCTATATATTAGCGTAGAAGTCAATCTTGTCTTCTCCCGCGAGGGTGACGTATGCCTTCTTGAAGTGGTTCGTACGGCCGCGCTGGATGCCGGTCTTGGAGAAACGGCTCTTGCGCTTGCCGCGGTAGTTCATGGTGTTCACGTCTGCAACGGATACTCCATACATCTTCTCCACTGCATCCTTGATCTGAAGCTTGTTGGCGTCGCGGTCGACCACGAAGCCATAACGATTCAACTTCTCGCCCTGAATCGTGAGCTTCTCTGTTACTATAGGCTTAATTATGATTCCCATTTCTTGTAGAATTTATTTTTTCCTTGCTGCAAGAATGTCCTGGACGCCGTCCACCAGAACCACCGAATTCGCATTCATGATGGCGTAGGTGTTGATTTCGTCGACGGTGATGACATTCACGTAAGGAAGGTTGCGGGAAGAAAGGTAGATATTGTCGGAGTTCTCCGGAAGGACGAAGAGGACCTTGCGGTCGCCCGCCTTGAGCGCGGAGAGTATGCCTGCGAATTCCTTGGTCTTGGGAGCGTCCATTGCGAACGGCTCCACGACCTTGAGGGCGTTCTCCTTGACTTTGTAGGAGAGGGCTGAACAGCGTGCGAGGGATTTGACCTTCTTGTTGAGCTTGCCGCCGTACCAGCGGGGCTTGGGACCGAAGATGCTGCCGCCGCCTACATAGGTGCCGGCCTTGATGGAACCGTGACGGGCACCGCCGCCGCCTTTCTGGCGACCCATTTTCTTGGTGCTGTAGGAAACTTCGCTGCGGTCCTTGCTCTTGGCGTTGCCATGACGCTGATGCGCGAGATACTGGATGACGTCGAGATAGATGGCGTGATCGTTGGGTTCGATGCCGAAGACGGCGTCGTCGAGGACGGCCTGCCTTCCGGAATCGGTACCGTCTATTTTAAGTACGTTCAGATTCATGGTTTATGCCTCCAAAATAAGATATGAACCCCTGGCTCCGGGAACGGAACCCTTGACGATGAGAAGATTGTTCTCGGGAATGATCTTGATGACCTGAAGGTTGAAGACCTTCACCCTCTCCTGGCCCATATGGCCGGCCATGCGCATTCCGGGAAGGACGCGCGAAGGCCATGAGGATGCTCCCATGGAACCCGGGTGACGCAGACGGTCGGACTGACCGTGGGTCGTGCCGCCGACACCATTGAAATGGTAGCGGTGTACGACACCCTGGAAACCCTTACCTTTAGAAGTGCCGACGACATCGACGAAGGGCACGTCCTTGAAGACGTCCTCGACGGTTACGGTGTCGCCCAATTTGAGCTCCTTGGCGAAGTCTGCCTCAAATTCGGCAAGCTTGCGCCTGGGGGTCACGCCGGCTTTGGCGAAGTGCCCCTTGAGCGGTGCGCTGGTGTGCTTTTCTGTGGTTTCGTCATAGGCAAGCTGCACGGCCTCGTATTTGTCTTTTTCGAGTGTGCGGATTTGCGTGACAACGCACGGACCAGCCTCGATGACAGTGCATGGAAGGTTCTTTCCATCAGCACTGAAGACGGAAGTCATTCCGACTTTTTTTCCAATTAATCCAGGCATTGGTTTGTTTGTTAATTAATTGTTTAAAACTTAACCCCAAAATTTGGGGCTGCAAAGATACGATTTATTTTTCAAAAAGCAAGTGCATTAAAATATTAATTTGTAGTATCTTTGCACGGTATGATTCCACTAGAACTATTCGGGTTCCTGAAACTCTCCTTCATAGACGTGCTCGACATCGTAATGGTGGCGGCCATCATCTACGTCGCCTTCCGCTGGCTCAGGGGCTCCAGCGCCATGAACATCCTCATAGCCATCGTGGCGCTCTTCGTCATCCGCTTCGTGGCGGGCGCCCTGAGCATGAAGCTCATGAGCACGATCCTCGACACCGTCATCAACCTGGGCGCCATCGCCCTCATCATCATCTTCCAGCCCGAGATACGCCAGTTCCTCACCACTCTCGGGCGCTCCACCGGCCTCCGTTCGCGCAACGGCACCAAGAGCAGCCTGCTCGACCGCATCCTGGGCATCAGGGAGCACACCCTCGACAAGGAGGCCATCCGCGAAATCACCCAGGCCTGCAGGGACATGGCCGACACTAAGACCGGAGCCCTCATCGTAATCACGCACAAGAACTCCCTCGAAAACGTGATAGGAAGCGGCGACCGCATCGACGCCGACATCAAGTGCCGGCTGATAGAGAACATCTTCTACAAGAATTCCCCCCTGCACGACGGGGCCATGATAATAAGCGGCGGCCGCATCGTGGCGGCGCGCTGCACCCTCCCTATCACCGCGCGCACCGACCTTCCGCCCATGTACGGCATGCGCCACAAGTCGGCGGTGGGCGTCACCGAGAACAGCGACGCCGACGTCATAGTCGTGAGCGAGCAGAGGGGCACCATCTCCTTCTGCCGGGAAGGGGTGATACACCCGATAGAAAACATGAACGAACTCAAACTCCTGCTGGAGCCCCCGAAGAAGGAAGATGAAGACAGAGACTAAGCTCGGATTCGACCGCGTGCGGCAGATGATATCCGACCGCTGCAGCACCGACTACGCCGCGAGGCGCACCGCGGCTGAGGAGTTCTGCACCGACGCCGCCGAAATCCGCCGCAGGCTCCAGCTCACCGACGAGATGAGGGTGGTCCTCATGTTCGAGGAAAACTTCCCCACCAGCGGGTACATCGACGCCATCGGCTTCCTCAAACCCCTGGAACAGACGGGTTTCCACATAGATGTGCTAAGCCTGGGCAAGCTCAAGACCCTCATGGACACCACCCGCCGCACCACCGCTTTCTTCGGCAGCATCAAGGACGGCATCTACCCCAACCTCAAGAAGATGGCGGCCCCGGTGATGAGCTTCCCGGAGGTGCTGCGCCGCATCGAGAACATCCTCGACAAGTACGGCGAAATCAAGGACTCCGCCTCGCCCGAGCTGCAGGACATCCGCCGCAGGCTCAAGAGCCGGGAGGCCTCTCTCTCCAAGAAGGCGCAGGCGGTGCTCAAGGCCGCCCAGGACGCGGGCTACGCCGACTCCGACGCTGGAATCTCCATCAGGGAGGGCAAGTACCTGGTGCCCGTGGCGTCCGCCCACAAGAAAAAAATCCCCGGCTACGTGTTCGACGAGTCCTCCACCGGCAAGACCAGCTTCGTGGAGCCGGTCGAGGTGATAGAGCTCGAAAACGAGATAAACGCCCTCCGCGCCGACGAAGCCCGGGAGATAGAGCGCATCCTCATAGCTTTCACCGACTTCCTGCGCCCCTACGTGCCGGAGCTCATAAAATCGGCGGAGTTCATCGGCGAGCTTGACTTCATCATGGCCAAGGCCCGCACCGCGATGGACTTCCGCGCCGGCATGCCGGTCATCTCCGAAGACGGCAGCCTGCGCCTCCGCAAGGCCAGGCATCCGCTGCTCGAAAGGGCGCTCGCAAGGGAGGGCAGGAAGATGGTCCCGGTGAGCCTCGAGCTCTCGCCCGAGAAGCACATACTGCTCATTTCCGGGCCCAACGCAGGCGGCAAGAGCGTCTGCCTCAAGACCGCGGGGCTGCTCCAGTACATGTTCCAGTGGGGCATGCTGATTCCCACCTCCGAAACGTCGGAACTGCCTGTGTTCCAAGATATAATGCTCAGCATCGGGGACGACCAGAGCCTCGAGAACGACCTTTCCACCTACTCCTCCTTCCTCATGGAAATGAAGGAGATGCTCGCCTCGGCAAGCTCCTCCACCATGGTGCTGATAGACGAATTCGGCTCCGGCACGGAACCCGCAGCCGGCGGGGCCATAGCCGAAGCCATCCTCGCAGAGCTCGACCGGCGCGGGGTGTACGGGGTGATAACCACCCACTACACCAACCTCAAGCTCTACGCCTCCGGATCCAAGACCGGGGTGGTGAACGGCGCCATGCAGTTCGACGCGGCGCGCATCGAGCCCCTCTTCCAGCTGGAAATCGGCCTCCCGGGCAATTCGTTCGCCTTCGAGATGGCGCGCAAGACCGGCCTCCCCGAACCCATCGTGAAGGACGCCGAGACCAGGGCCGGCGAGGAGTACGTGGGGATAGAGCGGAACCTGCGCCGGATAGTGCGCAACCGCCGCGCCCTCGACGAGAAGCTCATGAAGGTGAAGCATACCGACAAGGAGCTGGAGCAGACCGTGGAGGAGTACCAGAAGGAGCTCGAGGATCTCCGGCAGGAGCGCAAGCAGATTCTCGACGCCGCGCACCGCGAGGCCGAGATGATAGTGAAGGGGGCCGGCAGCCAGGTGGAGCGCACGATACGCGAAATCCGCGAGAGCCAGGCCGACAAGACCCGCACGAAGGAGGCGCGCGAAGAGCTCCAGGGCTTCCTCGGGGCCCTCGCCCAGAAGAAGACCAAGGACGAATACATAGAGCGCAAGATGGAGAAGCTCGCCAGGAAGAACTCCGGGAAGGCGAAGCCGGCTGCCGGGGCGGCCAGGGGCGAGGCTCCCCGCAAGGGAGAGCCTCTCAAGCCGGGCGAGAAGGTGAGGGTGAAGGCCACCGGAATGGTGGGCGAGGTGTCGAAGGTGTCCGCGAAGACGGTCACCGTCATCATCGGCAACATCTCCAGCACCCTGTCTCCCGACGGCCTCGAAAGGATATCCTCCAACGAGTACAACGAGGCGGCAAAGCGCAGTTTCAGCAAGCCCAGGGCCAAGGCCGACCCCGGACTGGCCGAAAGGCGGCTGGGCTTCAAGCCCGAACTGGACGTCCGCGGCGAAAGGCTTGCCGACGCCCTCGGGATAGTGATGCATTACGTGGACGACGCCATCATGGTGGGAGTCCCCTCCGTGCGCATCATCCACGGAAAGGGCACCGGTGCCCTCCACGAAGAGATACAGAAATACCTGAGAACCGTCCCCGGCGTGGCCGGGGTGGCCGACGAAGACGTGCGGCACGGGGGCTCGGGAGTAACCATAGTGACATTCGACTGAGCATGGACAGGCGCGAAACCGGCAGACGCGGCGAGGATGCCGCGGCGCAGTGGCTCTCCGCCCGGGGCCACCGGATTCTCGACCGGAACTGGAGAGGAGGCAGGGTGGAGCTCGACATAGTGTCGGCAGACGCTTCGGGCATCCATTTTGTAGAAGTCAAGAGCCGTACGGCGCCGGTTGCGGCCGACCCGTCAGTCAACGTCAACCACATGAAAATGAAGAATTTGCAGTCTGCAGCACAGCGCTGGCTACATTCCCACGCAGGCTTCCTCGAGCTGGAGGTCTTCTTCGATGTAATCACAGTAGTGTTCGACTCCGAAACCACACATCTGAACTATTATCCACAAGCATTCATTCCAATCCATGTCTAATTATTGCGTAATCCTCGCCGGCGGTTCGAGCGCCAGCTTCTGGCCCATCAGCAGGGAAGAACGTCCGAAACAGCTGCTGCGTTCCGAACGTTCCGGACAATCCTTCCTTGTGCAGACATACAACAGGATGCTGGGCGTCTTCCCGGCGGAAAACATCTACATAGCGTCGCTCTTCCGCCTGAAGGAGCTCATACAGGAACAGCTTCCGCAGGTAAGCGAGGACCATCTCATCCTGGAGCCGTACGGGCGCAACACCGCCCCCGCCATCGCCTTCTCCACCTACAGGCTGCTCGCGAAAGACCCTGATGCGGTCGTCGTCACGGTTCCCTCCGACCAGAGAATCGGAAACCAGAAGGTTTTCAAGCAAACCCTCGTCAAGGCCATGGAGTACGCTTCGGACTACGACGTGCTGCTCACCCTCGGCATAGTGCCCACCAGCGCCGACACCCATTTCGGCTACGTGCAGGTGGAAGGCGGACGCAACGCCTACAAGGCAGGGGTTCCCATCAAGGCCAGGACCTTCACCGAGAAGCCTTCGGCCGAGCTTGCAGGCGTGTTCGTCGAAAGCGGCGAATTCCTCTGGAACTCGGGCATCTTCGTATGGAAAGCCTCGAAGATACGCGAGGAAATGCACGAGTGCTGCCCCGAAATAACCATGCTGTGGAGGGGCTGGCAGAAGTATATGGGCACCGCGGACGAAAGCCGCTTCGTGGAGAGGGTGTATGCCGACAGCCCCAATGTCTCCATCGACTATGCGGTGCTGGAGAAGAGCGGCAGGCTGTGGGTGCTCCCGTCGCTTTTCGACTGGAGCGACATCGGCGACTTCAACTCCTTCTACGACGGCAGCCCCGACAGGGACTCCAGCGGCAACCTCGTCCAGCTGGCCGGAAAGGGGCTGATCAAGGACACCGGCGGCAGCATAGTGTGGAGCAACCGTCCCCGCAAGCTCACCGTGGTGCGCGGCCTCAAGAATTACCTGGTGGTCGATTCCGACGACGTGCTTTTCATCTGCCCGCGCGACGAAAAGATTCAGCAGGACACCCAGGCCGAGCTGTCCGATCCCGATTTTGACGAATTCAGATAAACTCCCGTATGAAATCACGTTTCCTCATTCCTGCAGCCCTCTGCCTCGTTCTCTCATTCCAGGCAGCAGCCCAGCCTGACAGGGGCCGCGGCAATCTTGTGACCAGGGCCAACTACACCCAGGCCGAGCGCTTCTCCCAGAAAAAAGTCAACCAGATGGTCTTCTCGACCTCCGTCAATCCCGGATGGTTCAAGGATTCCGACCGCTTCTGGTACAGCTACAAGACCTCCGAAGGCACCCGCTACTGGCTGGTCGACCCCGTCAAGGGCAGCAAGAGCGAAATCTTCGACCTCCCCAGGCTCGCCATGCAGATTACCGAAATCGTGCATGACCCCTTCGACGCGCAGCATCTTCCGCTCGAGCGCCTGAAGCTCAGGGACGACTCCTGCTTTACCTTCGACATCAAGAGCACCGCCGACGAGAAAGACCCCGAAGACAGCACCAAGACCCGCAAGAAGGTATACCATTTCAAGTATGACCTGGGCACGCGCGAGCTTTCGCAGGTTCCCGAGGAGAAAGACCGCTACCCCCGCTGGGCGAGTGTCTGCCCCGACGGCACGATGGGCGTCTACGCCAAGGAGAGCAACCTCTGGTGGATGGACTCCACGAGCCTTCGCAAGGCCGCGAAAGACCCCAAGGATTCCACAATCGTGGAGCACAGGATAACCTCCGACGGGGTGCGCCACAACGGCTACGGCTTCGACAACTACAAGGGCGACAATGAAGACCCGAAGGAGCGGCACAACCCTGGCGAGCTGGCCTGGAGCCCCGACGGAAGCCATTTCGCCGTGCTGAAATGGGACGTGACCGCCCTGGGCGAGATGTGGGTCATCCACTCCGTGAAGCAGCCCCGTCCCACGCTTGAGACCTACAAGTACCAGATGCCCGGCGAGGAAGGCCCCAAGGGCACCCTCGTGGTCTTCTCGAAGGCCGACACCACCTGGACTCCGCAGGAGGTCAGGACCAGCGCCTTCAAGAGCCAGGACATGAGCCTGTACATGGCCGAGCGCACTCCCGCCGACACTTACAAGGAGTACCGTTCCCGCGTGTGGCTGGGCGACGACAAGGGCTTCTACATGCAGCGGCTGAGCCGCGACATCAAGCGCCTCGACGTGTGCTACGTGGCCGTGGGGGCCGATTCCACCAAAACCATAATCTCCGAAAGGTCAAATACTTACGTAGAATACAGGAATCTCCGCGAAACCCCTCAGGGCCTCCTCTTCTGGAGCGAGCGCAACGGCTGGGCGAACATCTATCTTTACGGGAAGGACGGCACGCTCAAGCGGAATCTCACCGAAGGGCCGTGGCATGTGCAGGACGTGCTGGCGGTGGGCAGGGACTATCTGCTCGTGAGCGCCTGCGGCCTCGATTCCGGCGAGAACCCGTATCAGATGCATACCTGCAGGGTGCCCTTCACCGGCGGAAAGCCCCAGCGGCTCGACATGCCCGACATGGACGTGGACGCCTCGGCCAGCTACGACGCCAAATGGTTCGTGGCCAACTACTCCCGGGTCGACGCCAAACCCGCCTCGGCGCTCTACGACGCCTCCGGCAGGAAGGTGCTCGATCTCGAGGAAGCCGACTTCAGCAGCCTCTTCGCGGCCGGCTACAAGTTTCCCGAGCGTTTCAAGGTCAAGGCCGCCGACGGCATAACCGATTTGTACGGAGCCATTTACAAGCCTTTCGACTTCGACTCCACCAAGGTGTATCCGGTGTGCGACTATGTGTATCCAGGCCCGCAGGTCGAGGCCGTGAACATCTCGTGGAGCAGGGGCTTCACCCGCACCGACCGTCTGGCCCAGCTGGGCTTCATCGTGGTCACCGTGGGCAACCGCGGAGGCCATCCCAACCGCAGCAAATGGTATCACAACTACGGCTACGGGAACCTTCGCGACTACGGTCTGGAAGACCAGAAATACGCCATCCAGCAGCTCTGCGCGCAGAGGCCGTACATGGACGTCAACCGCGTTGGCATCCACGGCCACAGCGGCGGCGGGTTCATGAGCACCGCTGCCATCTTCACCTATCCCGACTTCTTCAAGGCGGCGGTATCCTGCTCGGGCAACCACGACAACTCCATCTACAACCGCTGGTGGAGCGAGCAGCATCACGGCATCCAGGAGAAGATCGTGAAGGGCGACACCACCTTCGTCTACAAGATCGAGAAGAACCAGGACATCGCCCGCAACCTCAAGGGGCACCTGATGCTCGTGACCGGCGACATCGACGACAACGTGCACCCCGCCAACACCATCCGCGTGGTCAACGCCCTCATGCGCGCCAACAAGCGCTTCGAGTTCGTGCTCATGCCCGAACAGCGCCACGGCTACGGCGACCTCAACGACTATTTCTTCTGGAAAATGGCCGACTTTTACACCTGTTGGCTAATGGGTGACAACACCCGCAGGCCCGTGGACATAGCCGGAATGAACAACGACTGAACATGAAAAAGCTGATTCTTTCTGCAGCGGCGCTGCTCTGCGCCCTCTGCCTTGCCTCTGCGCAGGAAAGCGACATAGTCGCACAGAGCGACGGATACGAATGGCCCACCGATCCGGCGGTACTCGAAAAGCTCGAGGAGTGGCAGGACCTCAAGTTCGGCGCCCTCATCCACTGGGGGCTCTATGCCGTGCCCGGCATCGTGGAGTCGTGGAGCATCTGCAACGAAGACTGGATAACCCGGCCCGAAGGCTCGAAATACGAGGAGTACAAGCAGTGGTACTGGGGCCTGAGCAAGGAGTTCAATCCTGTGGATTTCGATCCCGGACAGTGGGCTGAAGCGTGCGAGGCCGCCGGCATGAAGTATTCCATCTTCACCACCAAGCACCACGACGGGTTCTGCATGTTCGACTCCCGCTACACCGATTTCTCGGTGGCGAAGGGGCCTTTCGGGGACGATCCCCGCAGCGACATCGCCGCTTGCGTGTTCGAGGCCTTCAGGGCCAGGGATTTCATGATCGGGGCCTATTTCTCCAAGCCCGACTGGCACTGCGAGAACTTCTGGAATCCCTACTACGCGACGCCCAACCGCAGGCCCAACTACAGGCTAGACATGCATCCCGACTGGTGGCAGGCCTACGTTGACTTCACGCAGAACCAGCTCGGCGAGATTACCGGCGGCCGCTACGGGAACATCGACATCCTCTGGCTCGACGGCGGCTGGATAACCGGCGACGAGGTGGGCCTGAACGAGGTGCTTCCGAAGGCCAGGGAACTCAATACCGGAATGATATGCGTCGACCGCACCATCCAGGGCCCGAACGAGAATTACCAGACTCCCGAGAGGATGGTGCCGGACAGCCAGATCCTGCATCCGTGGGAGAGCTGCCTGCCGCACAGCAACGACTGGGGCTGGACTCCCAGGGCCCGCTACAAGTCGGCCCGCAGGGTGATCAACACCCTTGCCGAAATCACCGCCAAGGGCGGCTGCCTCGTGCTTGGCGTGGGGCCCACAGCCAATGGCGTCATTGAAGAAAAGGAAGTGGTGATACTCAAGGAGATAGGGGCCTGGCTGAAGGCCAATGGCGAGGCCATCTACGCCACCCGTCCGGTGGAGGATTACCACCAGGACAGGCTCTGGTTCACCCGTTCGAAGGACAGCTCCAGGCTGTATGCAATCTATGCCCTTCCCGACGGTGAAAGTCTCCCGCAGACCATCTCCTGGACGGGCAACGAGCCCAAGGGCAAGGTAGTGCTGCTGGGCACGGGAAAGAAACTCCGCACCGTCACCAGGGACGGCGTCACCACCGTCACCCTCCCAAAGGGCCTCAAGGACGACTCCCTGGCCTTCAGGGTGAGGTAGCGGCACCCTGCCGCCCCCGCCGCCGCAGGAGCGGGGAGGGCCGGGGCCTTATTCGGCCGGGCTGAAGTCTTCCTTGCCGACTCCGCAGACGGGGCAGACCCAGCTGTCGGGGATGTCTTCGAAGGCGGTTCCGGGGGCTATTCCGCTGTCGGGATCGCCGGTTGCGGGATCGTACTCATACCCGCAGATGTTGCATACGTATTTCTTCATATGGTTGTGGTTTAAAGTTTACCTGCAAACGCTTTGCCGTACTCTTCGGCGTCCCTGAGGGCCTTGTCGTCGGGGACCCACAGGGTGCGGCAGCCATCGTCGGCCACTTCGAGGCCGGCTTCGGAAAGTGCCGCGCTCATGAGCTTCACGCCCTCGCCGCTCCATCCGTACGAACCGAAGGCGGCGGCCTTCTTTTTCTTGAGCCTGAGGCCCCTGAGCATCTCGAGGATGCCGGCTATGGCGTAGGAGTAGCCGTAATTGATTGTGGGTGAGCCGACAAGCACAGCCTTGCTCCGGAACACTTCGGTGAGGATGTCGTTCTTGTCTTCCTTGGCGGCGTTGAAGATTTTTACCGTGGTATCGGGAGAGGCGGCCTTGATGCCCCGGGCGATGGCCTCGGCCATGAGCCTGGTGCTGTTCCACATGGTGTCGTAGACAATTGTGACCTGGTTCTCCTGATAGGCGTCGGACCACTGGAGATACTTCTCCACTATCTGCTCCGGATTCCTGCGCCAGATGACGCCGTGGCTTGGGCAGATCATGGCCAGTGGCAGGTTCATGCCCAGGATTTCCTTCACCTTGCGGCTGACCATGGGACTGTAGGTGGAGAGGATGTTGGCGTAGTATTTCAGGGCCTCGTACATCATCTCGCATTCGGGGACCTCGTCGTTGAAGAGGTTCTCGCTCGCGTAGTGCTGGCCGAAACCGTCGTTGCTGAAGAGGATGCCGCCCTCGCCGTTGTAGTAGGTGAACATGGTGTCTGGCCAGTGGAGCATGGGGGCCTCGATGAAGGTGAGACGTTCGTCTCCGCCCAGTTCGAGGACGTCCCCGGTCTTGACGTTCACGTAGTTCCAGTCACGGTGATAGTGCCCGCGCAGGATGGCTTCGCCTTTTGCAGTGCAGTAGATGGGGGTGTCGGGAATTTCGCGCATGAGCTCCACGAGAGCGCCGGAATGGTCGGTCTCGTTGTGCTGCATTATGATTGCATCTATCTGGTCCAGAGGCACTTCCTCTTTCAGGCGCGATACGAATTCACTGTCATACGGGCCCCATACTGTGTCGAGCAGGACGGTTTTTGCAAGGCCCCTTACAAGGTAGGCGTTGTAGCTTGAGCCGCGCTTGGTGCTGAGTTCGTTTCCGTGGAACATGGTGAGCTCCCAGTCCACTTTTCCTACCCAGGTTATATTCTTGGTTATTATCTTTGACATGGTCCTGCAAATATAATCGTTTTTCCTTCAAGTAGGGAGAATTTGTTATATTTGCATCTGCGAAAATGGACACATCCGCTCTCATAGACATGGTTCACGCCTCCGCGGCGCTCGCGGGCAGCACCCTCAACCCGGAGGAGTGCCGCCTGCTGCTCGAAGAGAACGTGAGCTCCGGGGGCAAGACCATAAAGGAGCAGCTGTTCTGCCTGGATCTGCTGAAAGCCTACAGCCTCGGGGAGGAGTTCGCCCTCTCGCACGAATACTGGAGCGCCTACCGCATCAAGATGCTCGCTGCAAGAGCGCTGCGCAGCCTCGGGGTGGACGGCAACGCGGTGGCCGACGAAGCGGCTCTCCGCAAGGTCTGCTCCATCGCAAACGGCCACCGCCTGCACCTCGGCACCATTCCCGCGGATGAAATCTACAGGGACTCGCTTTATATCCATTTCATCGTTTCCGCACAGCAGCCCTGGGCCGGTGGAAACGACGTGATGGGGCGCCTCCTCATGAACTACCTGCAGATGGAGTGCGGCCTGGCGCCCGTGATTGTCAGGCCATCGCAACGCGCTGAGTACAAGAGAGTTCTGGGCATCGCCAAAGAAGAAGACATAGCCGTGGTGTTCGTCGACTACATGATGGACCACCTGCACGACGCTCCCGAAAAGGAGAAATCGGTTCCCGCTGCCGTCACGGCATCGCCGGCGCTCAAGGCCGCACGTGGGCAAAAAGTCCATCCGGCAGATGGTTTTGCCCTCTCTCAGAGTCTCTCCGGCAGGCAGAATCCGTCCTCGAGGCAGATGATACTGGCGCTGCTCCGGGATCATCCGTACATGACCACGGCAGACCTCGCAGGCGCCATAGGCATCAGCGCCAAGGGCGTGGAAAAGCAGCTGCGTCTGCTCAAGGAATCCGGCCGCCTTGAGCGCATAGGTCCCGACAAGGGCGGGCATTGGAGGGTAATCTGAATTGTTGATATATGGACGTTTGGAGCATACTGGGCCTGATTGCAGGCATAATCGGAATCTTCGGAAGCGTGATTCCCATGCTGGCCGGCCCCCCGTTCAGCTGGGTGGGCGTGCTGCTGGTGTACATCTCCGGCACGAAAGGCGTGGCGGACCCCTATACGCTCAAGGCCCTCATAGCATGGCTGCTGGTCACCATCATCGTGACGATTGCCGACTATATAATCCCCGGCTGGTTCACCAAGGTGACGGGCGGCCACAAGGCGGCGTCGGTCGGCGCCACCATCGGGCTGCTCATAGGGCTGTTCTCGCCCATAGGCATCATTCTCGGAGCCATCCTGGGGGCGTTCCTGGGCGAGTTCCTGGTGGAGAAGAAGGGCGTGTGGGAGTCGTTCAAGGCGGGAATCGGAGCGTTCCTGGGCTTCATCACCACCACCGGGGTGAAGCTGATTGTGTGCGGGCTCATGCTCTTCTCCATAATCAAGCATATATTTTAACATAGTGACTGAAACCCGAAAACCCTCAGAGTTCGTACGCTTCATCAAATTCGCGCTCTTCAGCGCAAGCGCCGGGCTCATCGAAATGGGCGCTTTCGCCCTTCTCAATGAAACCACAGGCTGGACCTACTGGCCCTGTTACCTCATCGCACTGGTCCTGTCGGTGCTGTGGAACTTCACGCTGAACCGCAAATTCACCTTTCGAAGCGCCAACAACGTGGCGAAGGCCATGATGCTGGTATTCCTTTACTATCTGGTATTCACGCCGTTGTCCACTATTCTGGGGCAGTGGCTCACGGACGGTATAAACCTGTTCGGGGCAAGCGGCAGGGGCCTGCACTGGAACGAGTACCTCGTGACGGTCATCAACATGTTGCTCAATTTCGTCACCGAATTCCTCTTCCAGCGCTTCGTGGTCTACGGCCGCAGCGTGGATTCAGCGGTGAAGGCGTTTTAGCTAACCGCTTCATTCAAAGCACTTTACGCAAAAACGGCGCCCCCGAATTCGAGGTGCCGTTTTTGCGTAAGTGCCTGGTGCAGAGGATGTTAAGAAAAACGCTACGCCGCAGTGTGCCGCTACGGGCTCCGAAGCGCGGCGGCGGAGACTACAGGGTGCCGCGGCGGAGCTTTTCGACGTAGTCGCCTACGCGCTGAAGTTCGGCGGGAATCTTGATGCTCTGCGGGCAATGGGGCTCGCAGGTGCCGCAGTGGATGCAGTGGTCGGCCTGACGCAGCGACTCCACGGCACGGTCGTACGAGATGAGATAACGGCGGCGAAGGCGCTGGAAGTCCTTCCGGGCGGCCGAAGTCGCAATCTGACCGGTGTTCACCATCTCGTTGTAGTGCAGGAACACGCCCGGAATGTCGATTCCGTACGGGCAGGGCATGCAGTACTTGCAGTCGTTGCAGGGCACGGTGGGATAGGAGTCGAGCAGGATGGCGATTTCCATGAGAAAGTCGATGTCCTCCTGGGTAAGGGGCTCGAAGTTTCCGAAAGTCTGCACGTTCTCCTCGAGCACCTCCATGTTGGTCATGCCGCTCAGGGCGCACAGCACGCCCGGATAAGTCCCCACGAAGCGGAAGGCCCAGGACGCGATGGTCCGTGACGGGTCGCGCTCCAGGAGCTTTCGGGTCGCCCCCTCGGCCATCCTGGCAAGACGGCCGCCGAGCAGGGGCTCCATGATGACCACCGGGAGGCCGCGCTTTTCGAGCTCTTCGTAGAGGTACTCGGCGTTGGTGTTGCGCGGAGCCTTGGCATGGCGCCATTCCTGATAGTTCATTTCTATCTGCACGAAGTCCCAGTGATACTTTTCGTCCAGCTTCATGAATTCGTCGAAGGCATCCTGCGGGCCGTGGAACGAGAATCCAAGGTTGCGGATGCGCCCCGCCTCGCGCTCCTTCATGAGGAAGGCGATCATGTTGTTGTCTTCGTAGCGCCTCTTGAAGACGGGATATCCACCCCCTCCGATGGAATGGAGCAGATAGTAGTCGATGTAGTCGGTGCGAAGGGCCTTGAAGGAGTCGCGGTACATCTTCAGCGAGGCCTTTTCGCCGTAGTCGCTGAAGTTGGAGAGCTTGGTGGCCAGATAGTAACTGTCGCGCGGATACCTGCTGATGGCCTCGCCGAGGGCCGCCTCGGACTGCCCCTGCAGATAGGCGGGCGAAGTGTCATAGTAGTTCACCCCGTGGTTCCAGGCGTAGTCTACCAGGGAGTTCACGATGTCCTGGTCGATGTAGTCGCGGCCGTCGTCGCCCTTCTTCATGGGCCAGCGCATGCAGCCGTAGCCCAGAAGGGACACCTTGTCGCCGTTCCTGGCGTTGGTGCGCTGTATCACCCTGAGGTCTTTCGCTTCTTCGGCGGGCTCCCCGGAAAGCAGGGGGGCGGCTGCGGAAGATGCGGCAAGGGCGCCTGCCCCGGCCGCGGTGGTCTTTAGGAATTGTCTTCGGTCCATGGCTGTCAAGTATTTATTCAACTTTCGCAAGTGACTTTTCACCGCCCTGCGCACTCCAGCGCCAGTTTTTTCAGGCATAAAAGGCCCTCGCAGTATTTATAATTGTTCGCAAGTGACTTTTCACCGTCCTGCATGTTCCTGCAGCAGTTATCCAGGCGTAAAGGCCCGCGCTTTTCAAAACTATACTCTGGTATCTGTGTGAACTTCGCGGCCATCTACGTGGATGGCACTGTAAGGCCTTGCAGGACAAAGGTTTTCGCATGCACCGCAACCGATGCAGGCCTCTTTGTCGACGCTCGGTATCAGGAGGGATTCAGGATTGTCGGCATCCTTCGCCACCATATGGATGGCGCCGGCGGGGCAGTGGCGCGAGCAGTTGCCGCACGACACTCCGTCGGCGTTCACCACGCACAGGCCAAGGTCGACCGTGGCGAAACCGATGTGAATCTGCGTCTTCTCCTCGGGAGTGACGGGGAGGATGGCGCCGGCGGGGCAGACCTGCGAGCAGACCGTACATTCGGGACGGCAGTAGCCCGCCTCGAAGCTCATGTGCGGCTCCATCAGGTGTTCAAGCTCGTCCGACGGGCGGAGTACCCTGTTCGGGCACTGCGAGATGCAGAGGCCGCAGGCGGTGCAGTGGTCGTAGAAGCTCTTGACGCTCCCGGCGCCGAAGGGCACCAGAATGCCCTTGCGGACGGGCTCCTTCTTCTTTTCGATGAACGCCAGTCCGCCGTCCACCTTCTTTTCCTGCGCCTTCGCGGCGAGCGAGCCGGCAAGCATCGCACCGGCGGTGAGGAACGCCCTGCGGCCAGAATCGGAGGGGTCTCCGCCCTCTGCGGGCTGCGCGGCGGCTTTCCTCCCCCAGGCGAACTTGTAGTGCAGCGCGCCGAACTTGCACTCCTCGAGACAGTTGAAACAGTCGACGCAGCGGCTGTAGTCGATGCTGTGGGTGGAGATGTCGATGCAAGAGGATTTGCAGCCGCGCTCGCAGAGCTTGCAGTTCCGGCACTTGTCGGCGTCGATCACGGGGCGGAACATCGCAAAACGCGAGAAGAAGCTCAGGGTGGTGCCGACGGGGCAGACCGCGTTGCAGTAGCTGCGGCCGCCCTTCCAGGCGAGCAGGATCAGCCCCACGAAGGTGACCGCCGCCACGATGAAGGTGGGCAGGCTCTTGAGCCACACTTCCTTTTCGTAGAAAGCGTAGCTCCCGGCCCTTTCGCTGAGCGCGGCGAAAAGGTTGTTCCCCCAGCGGTACAGCGGCTGGAAGAGGTTGGTGACGATGCGGCCGTAGGCGCTGTAGGGTGCGAGCAGCGAGACGAAAGCGCTCACGCCGGCAATGAGGGCCGCCACGAAGAGCACCCACACCCCGTACCTGAGCCATTTGACCTCCTTCGAGAAGGAGAAGCGCAGCCTCGCGCGACCCTTTTTCCTGAGGCCGCTCAGATAGGATGCCACGTCCTGGAAGATTCCCAGAGGGCAGATGACGGAGCAGTAAACCCTTCCGAACAAAAGAGTTGCCACTACCAGGACCACGATTACGCCCACATTCAGGGCCAGCACCGCCGGCAGCAGCTGAATCTTGGCGAGCCATCCCAGATAGCGGTGCAGCGTCCCCGTAAAATCGAGGAACAGAAGAGTTATGGCGAGCAGCACCACCACTCCCAGCACTCTGCGGATTTTAGGCAGGATTTTCACGGCACTTGTTTATTTTTCCTCCAGGACGGAGCCGTGGGCCGATTTTGCCACGGCTTCTTTCCAGAAGTCGGTATACCCGGGCTGCGTGAGCCCTTCCGGGGTGCCGGAGTGATACTTGCTGTGCTTGAAGGAACCGTCTTCCTCCTGGGCCTTAACGTTGCCGTCGATGAACTTCACCAGCAACAGCTCCTCAAGCTTCTTCCACATCTCGAACTGGTCCATGGCGGTTCCCACGGTGTATTCGGTCATGAGCTTGCGGGCCTTGCGCACCTTTCCCTTTTCGACGAGCTTCGCGAGCCGGGCGTCGAGTTCGGGGACTTTCTTGAACATCTGGTCCTGCTCGAAGGTGTCGGCGGCGCAGCGTGCCACAGGCGCCATGTAGTTGTACATCTTGTAGCAGGCGTTGGCCACGCGGTTGCACATCCAGAACTGCGATGTGGGCGAGTAGTGGAGGATGTCGCCGTTGCCTTCGCGGAGGCACTCCGGCACGGCCTGGGTGCTGGCGTAAACAGGTGTGAGATAAGAAGTTGCGGCGTCATCGCAGCCAAACCAGATGATGGCTCCCACTTCGTCGGGGAGATTCGGACGGGCCTGCGCCACGAACCAGAAACCGGTCTGCTGGGTGGCGATGGCCCTCTCGTTCACATACGACTTCCCCTCCCACTCGAAGCCCATGGGGCGCCAGCGGTAAGGAAGGGCGTTTCCGCCCGCACCGATGTCGGTGGTCATGTCCATCGGGGTGCCCTCGTAGTGGTCGCGCATCACGTCGGCGACGTCCTTCGGGGTAATCTTGTGGTCGGGTTTTATCCAGAGCGGAAGTTCGCCCGCCAGGTCGTGCCCGAGGGCGTATTCGAGGTATCTGTCGGAGTCGAAGCCGCTGCCTCCAAGCAGACGGAACATGCTCCACACGCGGGCGTCGCAGCCGCGGACGGTGCCGAAGTCGAGCGGGCAGTAGGCCTCGCGGAAGGAGAACTCGGCGTCGCTGCCGCTGAAGTAGCCCTTCTCGCGGGCGAAGGAGATCACGTCGGGAGCGTAAAGAGTGTTGGGATCGTCGAGCGGGAAGCGGGTGATGCGGGCCTGGTTGGCGTGCCCCGAGATGTACCCGTCGGGGATGCGGCGGGCCACCCACACTATGCCCTTGTTGCCGGGCCCCTTGCCGATGAGGTCCATGATCCAGGCCTCCTCCTTGTCGGCGATACTGAAGGTCTCGCCTTCGGAAGGATAGCCATATTCGTTTGCAAGAGAGACGATTACGTCGATGGCCTCACGCGCGGAGCGCGACCTTTCGAGGGCCACGTAGATGAGGGTGCCGTAGTCCATGATGCCTTCGGGGTCCATAAGCTCCATCCGGCCTCCCCAGGTGGTTTCGGCTATGAGCACCTGGTTGACGTTGATGTTGCCCACCCTCTGGTAGGTTACGGACGGCTGGGGGATTGCCCCGAGGGGACGGTAGGTGTCCCACTCGATGACCTGCCTCATGGCGCCGGCCTTCCAGTGCCCTCCGGGCAGGAAGTAGAGCTCGCCGAAGAGCATGTGGGAGTCGGCGGCATACGACACCATGGAACTGCCGTCCGCGCTGGCTCCGGGGGTAATTATGACATTGGTACAGGCCTGGGCCCGGTTTGAAACAAACACAGCCGCTGCAATCAGGGCTGAACAAATCACCAATCTTGCTTTCATCAAAAAATATGCTTGAATTTCTGCAAAAATAACGAAAAAACGGGCGAAATGCAATCTTCCGAAATAATTGCGTAAATTTGCAGGCCATGAGACTCAAAGCCATACTGACAGTCCTGCTCGTGATCGCAGGGTTCTCCGCCGCCGCGCAGGAGCAGCTCACGCCCGAACAGCGCGAAAAACAGCTGTACGAGAACATCCAGAAGCAGGTGGACGACCTCACGCAGTCGCTCAAGCTCGAGGACTGGCAGGTCTTCTACCTCGATTCCATCCTGGTGAACAACTTCACCGCCATGTCGGCCGAATTCGAGGAGATGTCCAGCAACAGGGTGTCCAACCAGGACCTCTACATCTTCATCCAGGACAAATGGATGGAAGAAACCTACAATGCCGTACACAGGATCCTGAGCGACGACCAGTGGCAGAAATATCTCAAGCAGGGTGCCGGAAAGGCCAAGAGGGCACGCGACAAGCGTGCTGAAAAAAGGGAAAAACAGCAATGACGAACGAACAGATCCAGAAGGTCATCGACGAGCTCAAGGCTCTCAATGCCAAGACAGCCAAGGAAGTTGAAGAGGCGAGAATACGTTTTCTCGGGAAAAAGGGCGAGATAACCGCCCTCTTCGAGGAGTTCCGCACCATCGCCCCCGAGCACAAGAAGCTCTACGGCAAGACGCTCAACGTGCTCAAGCAGGAGGCGATAGCCAAAATCGAAGAGCTCCGCGAGGCAGCCGAGAATGACATAGCCTCCGGCCATGCCGCGGAAGACCTGTCGCTCCCAGGCACAGGGTATGAGCTGGGCTCGAGGCATCCGGTATCGATAGTCCGTCAGGAAATCGTGGACATCTTCCGCAAGTTCGGCTACGACGTGGCGGAAGGCCCCGAAATCGAGGACGACTGGCATGTGTTCGAGGCCCTCAACTTCCCGCCGAACCATCCGGCGAGGGACATGCAGGACACCTTCTTCGTAAGCACCGGCCACAAGAATCCCCTCCTTCTCCGCACTCACACTTCGAGCGTGCAGGTGCGCGCCATGGAAAAGCTCAAGCTGCCCATCCGCGTCATCTGCCCGGGCAGGGTATTCCGCAACGAGGCCATCTCGGCCCGCGCCCACTGCATCTTCCATCAGGTGGAAGGCCTCTACATCGACGAGAACGTCACCTTCGCCGACCTCAAGCAGGCCATCCTGCTCTTTGCCCGCGAGATGTTCGGGCAGGACGCCCAGATCCGGATGCGCCCGTCGTTCTTCCCCTTCACCGAGCCTTCGAGCGAGGTGGACGTGAGCTGCAACATATGCCACGGAAAGGGCTGCAACATCTGCAAGGGCACAGGCTGGCTGGAGATTCTCGGCTGTGGAATGGTGGATCCGAACGTACTGGAAGCCAACGGCATAGACAGCACCAAGTACAGCGGTTTCGCCTTCGGCATGGGTATCGAGCGCATCGCCATGCTCAAGTGGCAGGTGAACGACCTGAGGCACTACTTCGAAAACGACCTCCGCTTCCTGCACGAATTCGACAGCGCGCTGGAAGTATAGCATTAATTAAATCTCTCATACATTTTTTCGATTTTTTTTGGCGCTTTCAAAAAAACCGCTTATATTTGCAGTCCCAACGCGGAAATAGCTCAGTTGGTAGAGCGCGACCTTGCCAAGGTCGAGGTCGCGGGTCCGAGTCCCGTTTTCCGCTCCAGGAGAGGCTGGCCCGAATAAGGCCGGCCTTTTTTGTATTATTCGTTATATTCATTATATTTGCCGAGTTACACTCAAAAAAGGAACATTATGCTGTCTACCCTCATCCTTTCCCTGGCGCTCCTCACGAGCAGTTTCAGCGCCCAGAACGCAAGCGTCGACGCGACCGCAGCCGTGCAGTCGCAGCCGCTCAAATACTACTTCATCAACGAGAAACCCGCGACGGCCGAGGCTTTCAACACCGCGGACGTATCCGCCCTAGCCGTACGCTACACCACCGACGCCGTGGAATACAGGGCCTTTACGTCCGACTGCCGCTTCGTCCTTTTCGACGGCAACTATAAGAAAGCCCTCACCCCCATGGAATTCTCCCAGACCTACACTCCCGAGATGTACGAGATAGACATCCTCGACCCCGTGGACAACATCCGGCTGGTGATCATACGCAAGAAAAAATAACGTCAAAAACAGCAATATCATGAAAAAAGTCCTGTTCTTTTTAGCGGCGGCCGCAGCGCTCGTCGCATGTACACCCAAGCAGAATGCGAAGGTGGAGAAGATTATCTGCCCTCACAGCGGCATGCTCAAAGGCGTGGTCGTAAAGTACGACGCGCAGATTGACGAGGCCTCCGTGAACGAAGATACCTATGTGGTCGACGGTCCCGAAATCGGCCGCGTAATCGTAGACAGCTCGCATGTCATCATCGCGTTCAAGGGCCCCGGAAAGCCCCATCACGAATGCGGCGGCCCCGAAGGCAAAGGCCCGAAGGAAGGTTGCGACAAGCCCGAGGGTTGCGACAAGGCTCCCAAGGACTGCTGCGACAAGCCCGAAGGCAAAGGCCCGAAGGAAGGCTGCGACAAGCCCGAAGGTTGCGACAAGGCTCCCAAGGACTGCTGCGACAAACCCGAAGGCAAAGGCCCGAAGGAAGGCTGTGACAAGCCCGAAGGTTGCGACAAGGCTCCCAAGGACTGCTGCGACAAACCCGAAGGCAAAGGCCCGAAGGAAGGTTGCGACAAGCCCGAGGGTTGCGACAAGGCTCCCAAGGACTGCTGCGACAAGCCCGAAGGCAAAGGCCCGAAGGAAGGTTGCGACAAGCCCGAGGGCTGCGACAAGGCTCCCAAGGACTGCTGCGACAAACCCGAAGGCAAAGGCCCGAAGGAAGGTTGCGACAAGCCCGAGGGTTGCGACAAGGCTCCCAAGGACTGCTGCGACAAGCCCGAAGGCAAAGGCCCGAAGGAAGGTTGCGACAAGCCCGAAGGCTGCGAAGAGGCTCCCAAGGACTGCTGCGACAAACCCGAAGGCAAAGGCCCCAAGGAAGGTTGCGACAAGCCCGAAGGTTGCGACAAGGCTCCCAAGGACTGCTGCGACAAACCCGAAGGCAAAGGCCCGAAGCCCGGCATGGACAAACCCGAAGGCAAAGGCCCCAAGCCCGAGGAGTGCGAAGGCCCCGAAATCAACGTAAAGCAGGCCAAGGACATCAAGACTGTCGACGGCAAGGTCGTCAAGGCCTGGAAGAAAGCCGTAAAGGCCCTGTAATACGTTTCCCCCGTGAGCGCAAGCTCTTGACAATCACAAGATTAAAGAAAATGAGGCTGACTCAAAAGTGAGTTGGCCTCTTTTTTTGTAGGGAGGGGTGTGGGATGCCGGGAGGACTCCCTTCCTCCGCCATATGTGACCTTAGTGGTCCATGCACCTTGCAGGGTATGCGCAAAAATGGCCGTTTTTGACTACATGGGTACAGTTGAATGGACCTGTAGGAGCACTTCGATATAAAAAAGAGGATGTATTCCTTGGAAAAGTCTTAGAATACACCCTCATTTTGTTATAAGCCTTACCTTTTGCAGACGATGGATTTGAGGGAGTCGGAACTGCCGCCGTAGAGAAGTTCCCAACTGCCTCCGGCGGGGACCATGTCCTGCTTCTCCTCCGACCACGAAAGGAAGGTGTCGTCGGAGAGGGGGATGAGGGCTGTGACCGTCTTCCCGGCGGGAACATGCACACGGGTGAAGCCGCGGAGCGACTTGAGCGGCCCGAGGGCATCGCCGGGGTTGCGGACATACAGCTGCACCACCTCGTCGGCATCGCAGCCGCCGCAGTTGGTCACCGGAATCCTGACGGAATTGCCGTCAATGACGGCGTCGCCGTATTCGAAGGTGGTATACGACAACCCGTAGCCGAAAGCGAAGAGAGGATCCCCTTCGAAGTAGCGGTAGGTGCGGCCGGACATTGAGTAGTCCTGGAAAGAGGGCAGCTGGTCCGCATTGCGGTAGAACGTGACGGGGAGTTTCCCCGAAGGGGCGACGTCGCCGAAGAGAACGTCCGCAAGGGCGGTTCCGCCTTCCTCGCCGGGGTACCAGGCCTGCAGGATGGCGTCGCAGGTCTCGGTTTCGGGCTCGAGGCCGATGGCGCTGCCGCTGAAGTTCACCAGCACGATTTTCTTGCCGGCCCTGTGCAGGATGGAGAGCAGTTCACGCTGCACCGCGGGCAGCTCGATGTCGGTGCGGTCGCCCCCGCCGAAGCCGGGAACCGCCACGTCCATCTGCTCCCCTTCAAGCATGGGGGATATGCCGCCGGCGAACACCACCACGTCGATTCCCTCCAGCTCTTTCAGCACCTGAGCGCCGTCAAGGGCGGGAAGCATGCAGGCGGCCATGTCTTTCCGGCTTTCAAGATACTCCCTGAAATCTTCCTCGTCCTGACCATGGCGCTGCGCTATGGAGCGGATCTGCTCGTCGGAGAGGTCGAGGCTCGGGAGCACGCCACGCGGGTCGAGATTCCTGATGTTTTCGGATCCCACAAGTCCGCAGCCGCGCACATACCTGATGCCGGGAATGCGGGCCCTGAGACCGTCGAGCAGCGTAACCGTCCGGTCAGGGATGCCGTTGTAGTTGCCCCACTGCATCCTGGGGTCGTCGGCGTTGGGCCCGACGACGGCGATGCGCGCGTCCGCCTTAAGCGGCAGTACTCCGCCCCGGTTGCGGAGCAGCACGAAGGTTTCGGCCGCCATCTTCCGGGAAAGGGCAAGATGCTCCTCCCCTTCCACGATGTCGTCCCCCAGATGATTCCAAGGCGCCACGTTGCGGTCGAGTTCGCCCAGGCGGATGCGGGCCGCGAGCAGCCGGACAAGGCTCCTGTCGACGTCGGCCTCGCTGAGTTTCCCGGCCTTCACGGCTTCGGGGATGCTCTCGTAGGCGCTGCCGCAGTTGAGGTCGGTGCCGGCATGCACCGCCATCGCGGCCGCTTCGGAGGCGTCCGCCGCATAACCGTGGCATCCGGGGGTGAAGAAATCGCAGATGGCCCAGCAGTCGGACACTATGAGCCCCTTGTAGCCCCATTCCCCCCGGAGCACCTTGTTGATGAGATAATCATTCGCCCCGCACGGAACTCCCCTGAAGCTGTTGTAGGCTATCATGACTTCCTGCACGCCGGCCTTGGTGACCAGGTCCTTGAAAGCGGGGAGATAGGTCTCGCGAAGGTCGCGTTCGCTCACCTGCGCATCGAAGCGGTGACGCTCCGACTCGGGCCCGGAATGCACCGCATAGTGCTTGGCGCAGGCATGGGCCTTGAGCACCCCGGCGTCGGGCGGACCCTGAAGCCCCCTGACCACGGCCATGCCCAGCTGTCCGGTGAGATAAGGGTCTTCGCCGTAGGTTTCCATGCCGCGGCCCCAGCGCGGGTCGCGGAAGATGTTGATGTTCGGAGTCCAGAAGGTAAGCCCTTGATACTGACCGACAAAACCCGATTCTATGGCCTGGCGGTTCTTCACCCTCGCCTCGTCGCTCACCGCGGTGAACACCTCGTTGAGCAGGGGCTCGTCGAACGATGCGGCCATGGCAATGGGCATGGGAAACACTGTGGCCTTTCCGTTGCGCGCCACCCCGTGCAGGGCCTCGTTCCACCAGTTGTAGGCGGGAATGCCAAGGCGTTCAACGGGAGCGGACGGATGTATCATGAGGCCGGCCTTCTCTTCGACGGTCATGTGCGAGACCAGCTCCGCCGCCCTCTCCTCAGGGGTGGGGGCGTGGCAGCCGGCCAGACTCGTCAGGGCGCAGGCACAAACGGCTCCGAGAACCTGCAAATATTTGATTGTCATGTGCTTGAACGGACAGTACAACTAATACACAAGGATGGCTTTCACGGGGTAATGGTCGGACACATAGGGAACGCCGAGATATTCCTGCGTGACGCGGGAGAACGAACGGCATCCCTCGAATCCGTCGTAGAAGATGAAGTCGATGGGCTTGGCCCTGTGCACCTTGCCCCAGTCGTGCCAGGTAAGCCCCCAGTCGGTGGACGGGGCGGTTTCGCGGGCGTCCTTCATGATGGTGCGGAGGTCTTTCAGGCAGGGGTCGTCGGGGAAGACATTGAAGTCGCCGCAGAGTATCATGGGATACCCCTCGGGGTTCATCGCGCCGATTCTTTCAACCACCAGGGCGAGCCCGTTGCGGCGGGCCTCCCTGCCCACATGGTCGAGGTGGGTGTTCACGAAGTAGAAGTGCTTGCCGGTGCACTTGTCCTTGAGGAGAGTCCAGGTGGCGGTGCGCTTGCAGGCGGCATCCCAGCCGAAGGAGGGCACGTCGGGAGTCTCGCTGAGCCAGTAGGTGCCCCAGTCCTCGAGCTCCACCCTTTCGCCGTCGTAGAAGACCGCCATGTGCTCGCCCTCATGCACGCCGTCTTCGCGGCCCACGCCCACATACTTGTAGCCGGGGCACTTGGCCTGCAGATATTCGAGCTGGAAACCAAGGGCTTCCTGCACTCCGAAGGCTGCCGGACGCTGGTCGCATATCATCGCGGCGGCGGCCTCGCGGCGCATCTCCCAGGAGTTGTTGCCGTCTTCGGCGGTGCCGTAGCGGATGTTGTAGGACATCACGGGAATACCCGCGTCGGGAATGACCTTTATCAGGCGCACTCCGTGCGGGGCGATGAAGCACTTGAGCGCCTCGCCCGAGAGGTTCTCCTGCCGCCAGAGGTCGCGCACCGTGCCGGAAAGGCCGAGCCTGTCGGCGATCATGCCGAGATGCACGTCTTCCGGCTCCTCGCCCAGGTTGAAGACTCCGACCGCGGTGCCGCCGTCGGCAAGGGGACGGCTCCAAACCTGCACGTCTCCGATCACCAGGGTGCGGCAGGCCTGCCGTCCGAGGATGTCCTGATGCACCGCATTCACTTCGTTGTTGCAGAGGAGGCCGATGGTGAAATCGTCCATCTGGGCCACGTCGCAGCCGATCAGCATGTTGGCGGCAAGAAGGGCCCACAGGCTTATGTGGGTGTACTGCTCGTCGGGAGTCAGGCGGCTCTCCCTCAGGAAGTTGCTCCAGCCCACCTTGCCCACGATGAGCATGTCGGGATCGTTCCAGTGGCCAGGCGCCGCATAGGGATAAAGTTCGGTCTGGAGTTCGAAACCGATGCGGCAGAGGGATCCCCAGGTGTCGGTTATGTCACCGGTGGTACGCCAGGAATTGGCATCCACATACGGGCCCCAGGTCCACACGTCGGCCATGCCGTACTGGCAGAGGGAGTAGAAGATGTCCCTCGGCTGCTCGCGGAGATACTGCTGCATCTTGAGGTAGGGACGCACATAGGCCGCCACCGAATGGTCTTCGCTGGCGTTGAACACCTTGCTGTAGCCGCACCAGTCGTATTTCAGATAATCCACTCCCCACTCGTTCCACACTTCGGCGTCCTGCTTCTCGTGGTCGAGGCTGCCGAGGTAGCCGCCGCAGGTGCGGTCGCCGGGAGACGAGTAGATGCCCAGCTTGAGGCCTTCGCCGTGGAGGAAATCTCCGAGGGCCTTCATGTCGGGGAATTTGACGTTGGTGCCTATGGTGCCGTCGGGATTGCGCTCAACCGACTCCCAGGCGTCGTCGACATTGATGTAGGAATAGCCGTAATCGGCCAGGCCCTTGTCGATGATGGCCCGGGCCGACGACATCACCTTCTCCTGCGAGACGCTGGTGCCCCAGCAGTTCCAGGAGTTCCAGCCCATGGGCGGGGTGAGGGCTATCTTGTCGCCCACCTTCAGGGTGAAGGGCTGGCGGACGGTGCCGTGGGCGTTTTCGGCGACGAGAGTCAGGGCGTAGTCGCCCCTTTCAGTCACCTTGCCGCCGAGTATGCCCTTTTCGGCATCGAGGGTGGCCCCTTCGGGAAGCCCTTCCACCGAGAAGCGCATCGGGCGTTCTCCGGAGAAAGGAAGGCGGAAGATGATGGGAGAACCCGGCCTTACGCCGAACACCAGCGGTCCGTTGTAGCGCGGGGAAAGCGGCGCCGGGGGAGTCAGGATATATTTCGGGCTGTAGGAGGCTTCGATTTTCTCGCCGGTGGCGGAGTCGGTGAACTCCACGCTGAACACCCGCTGCTGCTGCCCGTCGAAGGGAAGAGCCACTTCGCAGGGCTTGCCTGCTTTCAGTTTGAGCTTTTTGTTCAGCACGGACTTGGTCTCCTTCCTGTCGACCAGGGTGACGTCGGCCTTGAGCGTGCCCGAGAAATTCTCCTTGGGAACGAGTCTCACGCAGCAGTTCCCTTTGGCGTCGTCAACGAAGGAGAGCTCCATGTAATCGTCGAGGCGCGGCTTCACGAGGTTGATTTCCGACTCGAAGAATCCTCCCGGGGGGTCGCCGTCGTATACTCTCACGGCGAGCACGTTCTCCGCTCCCCACTTTATCTGTTTTACGGGAACGAGATATCTCCGGCGTATCTCCCAGGCGCTGTTGTACCCGCCAGGGGCGTCACGGAAGTCGCCGGAGGCGCCGACCAGCACCCCGTTGAGCCAGGACTGGTCGCAGTCGTCCACCCTGCCCATGTCAAGGATGACATTTCCATACAGGGAAAGGGCGTCCCGGCCTGCGGAAGGGGCGGTGAAATGGAAGCGGTACCAGGCATATCCGTCGGGGACCGTGTAGCCTTGGTCGTCCCAGAGGTCGACCAGATTCACGACAGGCCATGCGCTGTCGTCGAAGGAGGGCTGCATCCACGCGGGGTCGTCCCCCACGGCAAAACGTCCCTGAAGCAGGGGCAGGTTCTGCGCCTGCACGCCCAGTGCAAGGCAGAGAAGCAGAAGCGAAGTGATTATCCGTTTCATAAGGTTGTGGTTTGTTTTACATTACAAGACAGGCCGCGCCGATGAGGCCGGCGGATTCCATGGTGGTGGGAACGATGCGGATGCGATCGACGGTTGCGGGATAGGGGAAGGTCCTCACCGTACGCCACATGCTTTCGCTGAAGAGGGGGAAGGCCTTGGCGATGCTTCCGCCGAAGACTATCATTTCGGGGTCGTAGGCGAAGAGGATGAGTTTCACCAGGTTCCCGACGTGGGTGCCGAAAGTGTCCCATAGCCGGAGAGATTCTTCACTGCCGCTCTGGGTGACAGCGTCGGCGGCTTCCTTACCGGTAGTGCCGGCATCAGTGAAGAAGCGGCTGGAGCAGTAGCGCTCGTAGTCGTATTCGAGGTAGGGGATGCTGCCGATTTCGCCCGCGCCGGTGTTGTGGCCGTTGAAGACCTTGCCGTCCAGCACGAGGGTGGATCCCACCCCGGTTCCGAGGGTGACGCAGACCACGCTGCCCACTCCCCCGGCCTCGCCGAAACGCGAGACCCCTAGCGAGAAGCAGTTGCAGTCGTTGTTCACCTCTACCGGAAGCGAGAAGCGTTTTTCGAGGATTTCCTTCAGATGCACCTCCTTCCACGAGGGGATGTTGACCGCGTTGTAGACTATGCCTTTTTCGGCGTCGACGACCGAGGGGACGCCGATTCCCATGCCTTTCACCTCCGGGGTGAGCACCCCCTCAATCAGCGCGAAAATCTGCTCCAGGACCTCGGTTTCGCTCCCGGCGGCATTGCAGCGCACCGCCTGCTGATTCAGGATTTTCCCGGTGGAGCCGACCACACCCGCACGGATGCTCGTTCCTCCCAGATCTATTCCGATATACATGGCTTTACAATGTTATTTTTCCTGATTTTTCAATGTGTACGGTCTTGCTCTCGCCCTCGCCCCAGATGACGGTGAGGTCGAAGGGGACATTGGTGGAGACGCTTATCACGGGCCTCTGCGAGGGCGTCTTGCGGGCGGCGGCCTTGAGAGTGAGCACTCCGTCGGGGCCGAAGGGATAGCGCTCTATGCCGTGGGCCTCGGCCTGGCGGAGATCCCATTCCACCCGGCCTTCCGAATAGTCGGAACGGATGCCGAGGATGCACTCGATGAACTCCGCGATGGGGGGAAGGCCCGTCCAGCCCACGAAGTCCCTGCGGGCCATGAAGCCGGGCTCCACCGACTCGGGAGCGTAGTATTCCCAGAAGGTTCCGGTGTTCTTCCACACGCTGAACACTTTTCCGTAGTGGTTGTCGGCCACCTCGCGGCAGAGTTCCTTGTAGCCCTTGCGCCAGAGGCCGTCCAGCACCATGTAGTTGGTGCCGGGCCAGATGCCGCCCTGCCAGTAGCGGCCGAGCGGATTGTATTTTTTGTGGTCGGCGCTGAGCGAAGGCACCCGGTGGGTCCGGGCGAATTCGGTCGAATCGCACAGGTGCGAAACGAGGGTGTCGAGCCTGTCTTTTTCGAGAATGTCGGTCTGAAGGGCCCAGAAGGCCGAAATACCCTTTACCGAAGCTCTGGAGCCGTCGGCATATACATCGTACAGGAAGCCAGTTTCGGGATCCCACATATTGTCGTTTATCCAGGCCTTGAGGAACTTCATCTCGTCTTCCATCTCCTCAATTTCCTGCCAGCGCTCGGTGTAGAAGCCTATCTGCATGAGGCAGTCCTCGACCAGATATTGCTGCAGGTTGGTGTCGAGCCAGCTCAGATGGCCGTTCGAGAATATCTGGTTGTAGCCCTCGGGCACGCGCGGCATGTTGTCCATGCCGGTGCCCCAGCCGGAGCTCCAGTAGGTGCCGTTCTGCCAGGTGCGGTTCAGCTTCCACCACTGCGCATAGGCCACCAGGGCCGGGAACACCCGGTGGAGGCGGTCGATGTCGCCGAACTGCCTGTAATAGAGCAGTTCAGCCCAGGGGAGGAGGTTGGGGCCGGTGGAAACCGGGTCGTAGCGCTCGAAGCAGTCGGAGCCGTCGGCGCGGATTTCACGGCAGATGAAGCCGTCCTGGTGCTGCTTCGCGTAGAAGTTGTCGAGCGTGCGCTGGAAGGGGAAGAAGCGGTAGCCGTAGCGGGCGAAAAGCATCATGAAGGAGTCGTCCCACATGAAGATGTTGCCGTTGTAGGCCACGTCGAGATAAGGACTTACGAAACCGCTCCCCTCCAGGGGCTGGCGGATGTTGCCCACGGCGATCTTCCAGGCGTGCCAGTACATCTCCACTTCCTTTTCATGCCCTTCCCAGAAGGGGGCGGGAAGCACTTTCCGGGCCTGCTCGAAGCTCCTTGGCTCCACCGTTTCCCGGGACATGGTGCGGTAGGGATTCTCGGCCACGAAGATGTTCTTCACATAGGTGTTCTTGTAGGGAAGCTCGTAGGGGCCGCTCCTCAGGTCCTGGGCCCCCAAACCTGCCGCACACAGCAGCAGGAGGCCGCTGATCAGGATTTTTCTCATTTTGTAACCAGTTTCTTGATGGTTCGGGGAATCTCGACGTTGACGTAGGTGCCGCGGAAGGCGTCCGAGCCGGGGCCGTAAGCGAAGACGGGCACCACGGTGGGAGTATGGTCGTCGGAATTGTAGACTGCGAGGATGTGACCGGTCTCGAGGTCGCCGTCGAGCAGGGTGAGGCCGCCGGTCTCATGGTCGGCGGTGACCACCACCAGGGTTTCGCCGTCTTCATCGGCAAAGCGGAGGGCGGCGGCCACAGCCCGGTCAAAGGCCAACTGCTCTATCACGGAGGCGGGGAAGCAGTCGGAGTGGCCGGCATAGTCAATCTTGGCGCCTTCCACCATCAGGAAGAAGCCCTTGCGGGAGAGGCTCTGAAGCTTGCGGATGGATTCGGTGGTGATATCGGCCAGCAGTTCCAGCGTTTCCTCGGTGGCGTAGGGGCGCATCCTTTGGTCGATGGCAATTACCTTGCCGGGGATGGAGGTGGTGCCCAGGGCGTCGTGGCTGTAGGAATAGCCATTGGCCTTGATGCCGGCCATCAGGTCCAGGCCGTCCTGCCGGGGGTCTTCGAAATAGTCCGTTCCGCTGCCGCACAGCAGGTCCACCGTGCTGGTGGTGGCCAGGAAGCTGGTGATGAGCTCGGTGCTGTCACGCTCGGAGGTGTGGCCGTAGAATACGGCGGGAGTGGCGTCGGCAATGTCTCCCATGGTTATTACGCCCGTAGACTTGCCCAAGCCCTTGAAATAGTCCGTGAGGGGAGAGAACTCCTCGCTGCCGTCGTGGTTGGAGGCAATGTGGCGCGTCCAGGAGAGGTCGCCCGTGGCAAGGGCGCTGCCGCCCGAGGCGGAATCCCCGATGAAATCGTCAAGGGGATTGTAGAACTGAATGCCGATGTTCTTGATTTTCAACAGGCTGAGGTCGCGGTTGTTGGCGTAGGCCCCGGCCATTATCTGGTTAAGCCCCATGCCGTCGCCGATAAGGAAGATCACGTTCTTGATTTTCTTCTTGCTGCCGTCGCTCTTGTATGTGGGAGTATAGGTGGGGATGCGGCGGGTGAGCTGCAGCCTCTCGTTCTGGAAACCGGAGAAGCTGCGCGTGGCGGCATCCAGCTTCTTGGTGCCTGTAACACCGGCTTGTACCTCATGCCTGCCCATAATGAAATTCTTGTTGCCCCAGTCGCTGAAGAAGAGCGAAGCCACGGCAGGCTTGTCGGTATTGATGATGTCCACGCCCAGCTTCCAGAAGGTGAAATAGGCGGTAGTGCCTTCAGGGGAGTCCCAGAAGCGGATTTTCTTGCCTGCGGCATGGGCCTCGGCGATGGCGCCCTCAACGGAGTACAGCTCCGGGTCGATCATGCGGCCCTTGCCGTTCCACTTGCGGGCGAAGTCGCGGAAATCGCTGCTTATCATGCCCACGCGCGCGAGCTGCGCGGGAGTGTAGCTCACCTTGCCGTCGCTGTCGAAACGGCCGTCAAACCAGATGTAGGAGGGGAAATCGCAGAATTCTTCAGGAGAGACGTGGTCGCCCGAAATCACCACCTGCACCCCTTTCGGAGAGTCGAACACGTCGGGATACTTCCCTATGAGATCCACCACCCCGGGAAGGGCGTCGCGGCTCTTGAGATCTACCATGAGGATGAGCCTGTCGGGGCCGTCCTTCCACATCCTGCCGTCGTTTTCGCGGAAAAGACGCACTATGGGCTCCACGTAAAGAGCCCTGAGGCTGCGGTCGGTGGAGAGGTCCTCGCGATTGTGGGCGACCAGGATTTCGCCGTCCTGCAGGAACACGTCGGCTTCGATGGAGCCGCAATGCTGAGAATAAGCCTCCCAGAAGGGGGCGGTGCGGTCGTAGTCGTTGTGGGAATGGAGGATGACCGGCCGCTGCGCGAAAGCGGCAAGCGGCAGGAGCGCACAAACGATGAAAAGAAGCTTTTTCATATAATCGGATTGAGTTACTTATAGAACAGTCTGTCGGAAGGGACCGGGGAGAAGAGGTCTTCTTTTTCGGGCCTCCAGCCCCACGAGAGATGCTCGCCCTCGTAGTCTTCGAGGTAGATCAGCCGGTAGGAGTGCAGGCCTTTTTCCAGAGGGATGCGGCCGAAGGTGGAAATGGCGGAGTGGGAGCCGTCGTTGTCGACCACCCTCCTGCCGTCGATGTCGAGCACGGCGCCGTCATCGCTGGTGAGCGAGAAATCGTAGATGCCCTTTTCGGGAACGTCGATATAGCCGGTGAAGATGTAGCCGAAATGGTCTTCGTCGGGAGCCTCTTCAATGGCGGGCCTCTCCATCACGCCGCGCGAGACTGCCGGAGAGGCGAGCACGTCGGCGGTTTCGGAGAAGATGCCGCGGTGGTAAGTGTAGCGGCAGCCCGGCTGCATGTTTTCGGGATAAGAGGCCTTGCTGTAAACCGCCTTTTCGGCCTTCACAATGGCGATGTCGGAGGGCTGCATGCCGTCCTTGAAAGCGCGCATAGCAATCCGTGCCGAACGGTCCAGGGTGAAGGGGCCGGTGTAGAGCGGACTGTCCGCGCCGGGTTCGCTTCCATCGAGCGTGTAGCGCACTTCGGCTCCTTCGGTGCGGCAGATGATGCTCACCGGGCTGGAGTCCTTGAAGAGATAGAGGTCTTCCGCCACTGCGGGGACGGACACGAAGGGTTCGGCGGTGAGCGAATACGGGGCCGGGAGAACGTCCCAGGCGGGATCGGGACGGGCCGAAAGGGTGAAGGAGAGTTCCCCGCCGCCCATGATTTCGTCGTAGGTGAGAGAGAGCCGCTCCACGGGGGTGCCGTTCAGGGTGACCTTGCTGATATACTGCCGTTCCGGATGGTCGGCCTTGATTGTCAGGACTTTGCCGTTGCCGAGCGAAATCTCCGCGCGCTTGAAAAGCGGGGCGGAAAGGATGTACTCTCCGCTGCCGGGACACACGGGATAGATTCCGAGCGAGGAGAGCACGTACCAGGCGCTCATCTGCCCGCAGTCTTCGTTGCCCGAAACGCCGTCGGGGGCGGTGCCGTACATTTCGCCGAGCAGGCGGCGGACGACCTCATGGCTGCGCGAAGGCCTGCCGAGCCAGTTGAAAAGGTAGGCCTGATGGTGGCTGGGCTCGTTGCCGTGCGCATACTGGCCCATGTAGCCCGAGATGTCGGCGATGTCGACCTTGCCGCTGCGCTCTTCGTAGGTGAACAGCGAATCGAGCGCGGCATAAGCGGCCTCGCGCCCGCCGAAGAGGAGGATTTCACCCTCGGGATCATGCGGCACGAAGAAGCGGTACTGCCAGGGAATGCCCTCGGTGTAGTCGCGCGTGCTGGAAAGGGGGTCGAAGGGAGTCACCCAGTTGCCGTCGGAGGTCTTTCCGCGGAAGAAGGCGGTGGAGGCGTCGAAGAGATTGCGGTAGCTCAGGGCGCGGGCGTCATATTCTGAGGCGAGCGCGGCATGCCCGAGCGATTCGGCCATGCGGGCGATGCACCAGTCGTCGTAGGCGAACTCCAGCGTCTGGGAGACGGATTCCCTCTTCAGGTTGGCGGGGATGTAGCCGTACTGCGTGTAGAGGGCGGAGGTGTTGCCCTCGTTCATGTTGGAAGATTTCACCATGGCGCGGAGGGCCCTTTCGCCGTCGAAGCTGCGGATTCCGCGCAGCCAGGCGTCGGCGATTATGGACACGCTGTGATAGCCTGTCATGGTGTGGGTGTCGTAATAGCCTAGCGGCCACACGGGAAGTTCCCCCCAGCTGTCGTACATGTCGAGCATGCTGTTTATCATGTCGCCCACGAATGCGGGGTCGAGGATGGTCTGGAGCGGGTTCCACGAACGGTAGGTGTCCCAGATGGAGAGGGTGGAATAGAAGGGGGAAGATTCTTCACTCCGTTCAGAATGACAGTCGGAGAGGAGGTTGGGGGTGGCGAAGGTGTGGTAGAAGCAGGTGTAGAACTGCTCCACGGGGCCGCCGGAGACGCGGATGCGGCCCAGCGCGTCGCTCCAAAGGGCTTCGGCCCTCCCACGGACCTGCTTGAAGTCGGCCTCGGGAACCTCCGCCTCGCGGTTCTCCCTTGCGGCGACGGCGCTCGTGTACGACAGGCCCGCCACTACGGTGATCTCGCGGGTGCCTTCGGGGAAAGTGAGGAGCAGCTTCCCGGAACCGGCCTCCTCAGCCTCGAAGGGCACGGAGAAGAAGGCGTCGATGAAGATGTCCCTCCCCTGCGACCAGCCGTCCACCAGGCGGTGTCCGCAGATTTGCTGAGGCCCAAGGGCCGAAACGTCCGACTCGAGGGCGGTGGTGCCGTCGCCTATGCAGTGGACTGCATCCACCAGGATGCGGGGAACTCCCTTTCCGGTGAAGGTGTAGCGGTGGACGCCGGTATGTGCGGCTGCCGTGAGTTCGGCGGTGATTCCCGCCGGGAACTTCACTTTATAGTATCCGGGAGACGCGCTTTCATCGGAGTGACTGAAAGGCAGGGGACCCACCTCTCCGAGCCCGGGGGTGAAGAGGAAATCGCCCAGGTCGGCGCAGCCGGTCCCGCTCAGATGCGTATGGCTGAAGCCCAGGATGGTATCGTCGCTGTAGTGATAGCCGGAGCAGCCGTCCCAGCCCTCGGTGCGGGTGTCGGGGCTCAGCTGCACCAGGCCGAACGGAGTGGTGGCTCCGGGATAGGTATGGCCGTGGAAATCGGTGCCGTTGAACACGTGGACGGAATCGATGGGTGTCCGGGGAGTCTGGGTGCAGGCCACCGCCGTCACCAGTAGAAGGGCAATCAGAAGATTCGGTTTCATATGGTCGGCAAAATGTAAATATACAAATAAAAAGAAACAAAGAAAAGCCTTTTCATGGCTGCCAATGCATTACAACGATACGGTATAAGTCCCGGCTCCGTAGTCTTTTCCGGTATCTTCACCCGGAAGGGTGACAAAAGCCGTCGCCCCCTTGGGAATGGTGAAGGTCCAGGTCCAGGTGTCTCCCTCGTACTTCCAGGCGCTCCTGATGGTGCCGGCTGCACTTTCGTACACGGCATCAAGGCTCCCCAGGCGCCTGTCCGGGACAGGACTCATGATGATGTGCCTGAAGCCGGGATTGGCAGGATCGGCCATGATGCCGGCGGCACGCTCCCAGAGCCACTGGCAAACGCAGCCGTAAGCATAGTGGTTGAAACTGTTCATGCCGCGGGGCCCCATGCCTTTGTCCTTCATGTAACTGTTCCAGCGTTCCCAGATGGTGGTGGCGCCGTTGTCCACGGAATAGAGCCAGCTGGGGTTCTTCCTCTGGAACAGCAGCTCATATGCAATGTCCTCCATGCCGCACTCCGTGAGCGTTTCCATGAGAATGGAGGTGCCCAGGAAGCCCGTCTGGAGGCAGTTTCCGTGGTCTTCGAAGTTTTTCCTGAGACGGGAGGCCATTTCCTCCCGGGCCTTGCCCTCAACCAGGCCCAGTTTCAAAGCAAAAAGGGCAGGGGTCTGCATGGTATTCAGAACTTCCAGATTGAATCTGCCGTCCCCGCCGAGGAAGCGCTCTTTCAGGTAGGCTTTGGCATCGGCCTCCATCGCCCGGTATTTGGCGGCATCCTTCCCTGCCGATGCGGCCATGTCACGCATATAGCCGGCATCCAGAGCCCAGTAACAGGCCCCCAGGTAATTCCAGTACTCTCCGGCCTGGGCACGGGTCTCCGCATTTTGGAAGGCGCGTCCGCTGCAGCTTTCCAGGGCCTCGTAGCTGAGCCAGTCGGCCCAGTTGTAATTGCCGTTTTCTTCCTTCAGGGCCACGGCGTCATACTTGGTTTCGTTTACATGGGCCATGAACTTTTCCATGGAGGCCCAGTTCTCTTCCACGATGGCATTGTCCCCGTACTGTTTCCACACCGTCCAGGGGACGATGACGCCGGCGTCGGCCCAGCCCAGGCGCATGGTCTCGTTGCCGTATTGGGCGTAGGGCGACACGCCCGGATAGCCGCCCGTGGAGGTCTGGCTGTCGCGCACGTCGCGGGTCCATTTGTGGAAGAAGCGGCCGGTGTTCGCGAAGAAAGTGCCCGTCTCGGTGAACACCTGCGTATCTGCCATCCAGCCCAGGCGCTCGTTGCGCTGCGGGCAGTCGGTGGGAACGGAGAGATAGTTGGAGCGCATGCCCCAAAGGGTGTTGGAAATGAGCTTGTTGATATCCTCGTTCCCCGTGGTGAGGGTGCCGGTCTCCATTTCTTTGGAAATGGAAGTGACGGGAACGGAGGTGATGGACCGGAACTGGACGGGTTTGTCGGCAGTTACGGAAATATAGCGGTACCCCCAGAAGGAGGCGCGGGGCTGGAAGGACACAAAACCTTCTTCCGGGCCGAAAGTATAGGTGAGCCAGATTTCGCCCGGATCCACGCGGAGGTTGCGGCGGTGGGTGCTGCCCTCGGGGCCGTCCATGCCGCGGCGCTCGGCGCCGTTGCCGTCGTTGAGGATCTCGGAGGGATTGCACTCCAGGAATGTGCCCTCGGCGGCCTTGAACACGAAGGAAGGCACGGCGGCGGCATTCTGGCCGAAGTCCACCACCAGGGTTTCGCCGGGATTGAGCTCCACCACGTCTCCGTCGGTGTAGCGGCGCCGGATGTTCACCACGCCGTATTCCACCTCTTCTTCCTTCCCGGATTCGACCGCACCCGTCGTGCCTTCCCAGACATAGATTTGGGTGGGATGCAGCCGCAGGTCTTCCCTCTGGTAAATCTCAGCGCCGCAGGTGGGCAGGATTTCGCCCTTGAACTCCGTGTTCACCTCGGGGGTGGTGAGCTTTTCGGGCGTCTCGAAGCCCATCGGGATGCGGGCGTCGTACTCCTCCCCGTCGAAGATGCCGGAATGGGTGACGGGGCCGGCGATACCCCCCGTCCAGTGCTCGGTGTCCGTGCCCAGACGCTCCACGGAACCATCGGCGTAGGTGAGTTCCAGAACGCCGCGGAAGGCGCACTTGCCGCCCAGCATGGTGTCAGCGTCGCCGGGGGTGACAATCTTGTCGGCCCACCAGCCGGGGGTAACCTGGGCCGAAAGCGTATTCTGCGCACCGGCCTTAAGGTCAAGGACGGGCGTAATGTCGTAGGTGAAGGAGCGCCTTGTCTTGGCATAATGCGTAAATCCGGGCTTCAGCACCTCTTTTCCGACGAGGTAGCCGTTCACATACAATTCGTATACGCCAAGGCCGGAAGTCATCCAGACCGCCTTCTTCACCTTCTTCCCATTCTGGACGGTGGAAAGGAACCAGCTGGCACCGGGGGCGCTGGTATAAAACTCCTGCCCGGGGCCTTTTGCCACCGTGGCGTCCGCAGCGGAAATCCATTCCGATACATCCCAGGCCGCATCATCGAGGGCGGCGGACAGCGGAATGTCTGAGGGGTTCACCTTTTTAGTACAGGCTGTCAAAGCGGCCAGCATGGCGGCCGCCGACAAAGCGATAATCAGTATTCTTCTGTTCATATGGTTTCAGTATTGGTGTCTGCTGGCACATTCTTTACAAAGTTAGCAGATTCATCGACTGTCTCTCCTCTTGTTTTTGATATAGAAACTTTAATTTTTGACATTTTACGGGCCCTCAACGAAACTGTTTCTCCTGGCTGGAAGAGAAGGGGTTGCGTCCCAGCGTCCATTCCAGCTGGGTTTGCACCAGGTCCATGGCTTCCCTGTCTTCCAGAAGGAGTGAATCCAGCACTTCCTTCCGGGCCCAGCGGGAGAGCATGGAACGGCCTTCATCCACCGGAAGGGGGAAGGGTGGGGACGAAGCCTCCGGCGTCCGGATAAGCAGCACCCAGTCTTCCTCATCCGGTTTGGCGGGAAGTGCCCAATAACCGTCGGCATCCCGCACGGGCAAAGCCGCATCCCGGAACGCGCCGGTACGCGGATCATACCACCGGGCTTCCATCCCGGTACCGGGAGCCAGACTGCCAATGCGCCCGGTCTGCGTGCCTTTCCCATAGAAGTAGAGCAGATGCATCCGGGGCGTGCGGGCATACACGGCGGCGCCGGAAGCATCCCGGAGAACCGGATCGCCGGGAATGACGGGCGTCAGGTTCCACCAGTCGAAGGATTCCAACAGGCTTCGCAAATGCCTCATCTGCAAGGCACTGGGATACTCCAGGGCATCCTGCCAGGGGATGGCTTTCAACTCCGGGGTAATATATTCCACTCCGTCAAAAGAGGTGATGTCTGCTTCGAAGCCGCTGTGGTAAAGCCAGATATCGGCCGCTCCGTATCCATAGCCGCAAAATCCGGACAGGAAGGAGATCCAGCCCTGGGCCCGGGAGCCGAAGTTCATGGTCCACAGGCCGCAGTAGCGCCCCTCGTAGTTCACGGCCGGCCGGTCGGACAGCCAATAATCCCGGACGGCCTCCGGGCCGGGAGATTCGTGCAGCGGAGGGGACCACTGGGCCGCCCACCAGTTATGGCCGGTGCGCTCGGAAACCGGTTCAGGCAGGAAGGCCGATACCCCGTTCCCGTCGGCATGGGACACTTCCGGCTCCGTTCCAGCTCCGGTGACACTGGTATTCGCCGCATTTTCCTGGTGAGCGGAAAGCGGATGGGAATAAGGGTCTTCGGCATGGAGATACTCCGCAATTTTCACCCAGGGGTTGTTGCTGTAGTCGAAGAACCGGCCGCCCAGCTCGGCGTAGGAGTCGTTGTCGATCTCCTGCGCCAGGGTCCACATCACCGGATAGGCGCCGAAACGGGCCACCCAGTAGCGACAGAGGGCCTTCAGCGCCTCGTCATCCGATGAGAGTTCCCGGGGCAGGCTTGTCGGGAAAAAGAATTCGGCATTCGCATGCACCAGGCCCTCATCGGCAATGAACTGATAATAGGCGTCGGCCTTCCTGAAGCCTTCGATGTCTTCCGCATCCACGCGCCCGTCCTGCAGATGGAAGGATGCGCCGATGGGTTCGCTCTGGAGCACCGTGAAGCCTTGCTCCACACGGCGCCGGACAATCTTTTTGAAGTGCTCTTCGGAAAGTTCCTCCGTGTACATTCCCCAGTGCGTGTCGCCCAGATAGAAAAACGGCGTTCCGTCGGCGTACATCAGGTATTTCGTTCCTTTCTCCGCTTTTACAAAGCCGTGGCGGTAGATTTCCAGAGGGCCGCTGTATTCCCGGCAGCGGAGCGTTCCTTTGCGTCCGCTGAGGGCGGGGTCATCGGAGCAACTGCTCTTCCAGGTCCATCGGCCCGGCTCCGTAGGGGCAAAGCGCACCACAAAGCTGTCGCCGCCGTCCCAGAAAGCGGGAATGGTAATTGTCCGGCCCGATTTCCCGTGGGTAAACTCCACATCCATCTTCACCCGGTCCCCGCCCCCGGAGTCATAACTCCGGGAGGCCGTGAAATGCAGCTCGCTCACCCGCCAGGTCTCGGCCTTCTCAGGGGCGCACATCCATAGCGCAAGCAGCAGGAACGGGGCGAATCTTCTCATTTTTCCTATCGTTTCCAGACAAAGCGGTAATTGAAGCGGCGGTTGGGGGCGGTGTCGCTCATGAGGTCGGCAGGGTCTTCCACCGCTGCGGTGCAGCCCGCCAGGAGCGGCAACCAAACAATGAGAGACTTGAAAACCTTCTTCATATCATCTTGAATATTAACGGTTATTTCACCAGTTTAACGCCCTTCGGAAGCTTGATGTCGGAAGCGACCGAGCCGTCGGGCTTCCTCGTGTGGCTCACGGAGATGACCCCGTAGGGCGTGGGGAAGGTGCCCTTTGCCCACGTGAGGTTCCCCAGATGAGGCTCCACCCTTACCTGCTTGAACCCGACCCCGACCGGCTCGATTCCGAGGACATGGCGGCTCAGCCACGCCGTCGGGCCAGACGCCCAACCGTGGCAGAAACTGTGGCGCAGGCCCACATAGCACCAGGCTCCGCCGTCGGCATGGATGTCGAACCGGCCCTCGGGGACGACCTCGTCTATCCTGGCAGCGTTCTCGCCATCCTTATAGTTGAAGTCCTCCCAGAACGTGGTGGCGCCAAGGTCCAGCATCCGGCCCCAGTATCGGGATATCAAGTCCATCGCTTCGGCATAGTGACCTCCCTTGGCCAGCGCTTCCAGCAGGTAATAACCCATGAACGAGGTGAACTTCTCGGGGCCGTTGTCAAGGATGATCCTGGATGCCTCCTCCGGATCCAGCATATCCTGGATGGCAAGAAGGGCGGCCGCCTGGCTGTTGCCGACAGGGTCGGGGACATATTCCCGCATCGCCGCCGCCGTCTCCGAGCACCGCGTCCTGAGGAGCTCGTCCCCAAGCAACGCGCTGAGCTCGGTCCCGGCCTCGAGGGCGCGGACGGTGAGGGCCTGCAGGCCGGCATGGATGACATCCGGCCGGTCAGCGGAAGGCCAGTCGATAAAGCGTCCTTCCTGATAGGCCTCCCTGTCCCCGTTCACATTGAAAAGCACTTTCTCCAGGACCCTTGCCAGATAATCCTGCTGCTCCTTAAGGTAGTCCAAATCACCGTACCACCGGTACAGATGGTGCTGGATGATGACCCACCACAGGGAATAGGAGCAGATTCCGTTCATCCAGGAAGAGGCATCAGGCGTGCGGTCCCGGACATAGTCCAGGCTCTTTCGGACGACCTCCTGGTCTCCGAACACGGTCCCGACCGTCATAACCTCCGGATGCATGTCGCCGATCCAGACAAGCCTGTCGCGCTTGATCCCGTCCCAGAGGTATTCCTGCATGTTGAGATGGACGGTGTAGGCTCCGGTCTGCCAAATCCGGCCGAGACGCTCGTCAGAGCACTCGAACGAGCCGAGATAAGGGATGTCGCGATACCTGGACAGGGCCCGGACGGCCACGATACCCACCTCATCGTCATCGCCGAGGTAATCCAGCCTTGCGAAACGGAAGCCGCTGTTTCCGTACTCCGCTACGCCAAGCCATGGAACCGATATCTCGAAATCCCGCACGGAGTGGTCGTTCGTGGCGGTCGAACCCGGCTCGTCGACACTGCTCATCGCCTCGCTTACGGACTCGCCGAGGCAAAGGCGGAAACGGGCAGGCGAATGGCTGCCGTCCATAGAGCGGACGATCTGGATTCCGCCCTGGATTTCTTTCCCGAAATCGAGAAGGACCGATCCCCCCTTCGAGAAACCGGCGACAAACTCCTCCGAAGTGGAGACTTGCCCGTCATAGGGCCTCAACAGGAAATCGGCGAACGAGACGGGACCTTCTTTCAACACGATCCGTGTCGGAGTCAGATAATCCGTCACGAACCCGGATCCGGACACCTCCGCCGGAGCGTCACCCGGGCCGGAGCATGAGAAGAGGATGACAGACAAAAGGACTGCGGCCACGCCCCAGAATGTCAAAAGCAAGAAAAGGTTCTTCTTCATTGGAGAAATCATATCCTTACAAAAATACCTTTATTTTGTCTCTTTTGCAAGATGACGGGGCTCGCTGAGGCCATGTCGCTGTCGTCCAGGACAGTTTTCCATCCGGGTCGAGGGGTGCTTCTGGGTTCAATCTCCCGGACAAAATTGACGATATTGACAATCCTCGGTGCCTCCTTCCGGCAGGAGACGGCCGGAATAGTTTCGCGGCCTTCATGATACTTGACAACCGGCTCTTGGACTTCCGGTTTGGGGGTGCAGGCCACAGCCACAGCAAGCAGGACAGCGAACAGTAAAAGAGTCTTTTTCATAGGCATATCTCAAATAATAAAACATCCTTACAGCCGGACAATCTGCCGCTTGCCGTCATTGGGAAAGGTATAACTGTCGGAAAACCTTTCCGTATCATGTCACCGGGCATAATCTGTTTGATTCTTGATATGTTCTTGAATGACAGCGGAAACCGCTTCATCTATCCCTTCATCTGAAGCGAAGGACGGGAAGTCGCTGACCGCCTCCTTGATCTCCTCTAAAATGGACGCGGCGTTATGAATGTCTCCCTGCCGGGCAAAGTGCAGGAAACCCTGCTGTGAAATCCTCCGGTTTTGTCCCCCAAGACTCATCACGTGCCTGTCCCCTATGAACTTATTGGCCAAATTGACGGTGAACGTAACATCATAAGCCGGGGCAAGACGCCAGGTTCCGTCCGGGGTGAGCAGGAAGGAAAAGTTCTTGTCATGGTCGTCGCAGACACCTGCCAGATAATTGAAAACCGCTCGCCTGAATACTTGTTCCATGTCCGAATAAGGAAGATGCATTCTCCGGCACACCTGGAAGATTTGTTCATAGGAAACCGTCTCTCCATTCAAGGCCTGCAGCGTTGCCGTGTGGATCTTTCTTCCGTTTTTCCGGTCGAATCTTTCAGTGAGAAAATGGTTCTGTCCCTGAATCGAAAGCAGTCGGCTGGGTTCCATCTGAATCCCGCTTTGGACGGCCATCCTGTAATAAGCCGATTCCACCTCGGCAGAGGGCCAAAAAGCCGAATCCTTAAACTTTAAAATATACTGTTTGAAGTTTTCCCTCAGAAGAAACTGCCCCGACCTCACTTCTCCGGTTTCCCAATTTATGGCGACAATAGCCTTGGGATGCATCCCTCCTGCACTCATGCCCACCGCCATCAAATCTTCCAGACCGGGATGGGCTCCAATATTGACAGAAAGCCCTTCCCGGGCGAGCTGAATCTGCATGGACAGATTGTAAAGATCTTCCAGCAACAAGGCTTTTTCTTCTGACAAGCCTTCATAAAGCGCCGGGACAAACTCCAGAGCACCCATTCCCCGTTTTCCAATAAAGGCAAGTTTATCGACAGCCGTAATATCGGCATGTCGAAGTTGGCGGCTTTCGACCCAGGCCGAAAAGACCGCATTCCCCCAATTATCGGGAAGAGAGCCCGACAAAAAACGGGGAAGGCCTTCAAATTCCGATGCCCGGCACCAGTCGGAAAGACCTTTCTGCACCAGATACACAGAATGGTTGTAGGGGCCGACAGGGTCCAAGTCCCATCCGTAAGAGACATAATCCGGATGGAAGGAAATGATGGCCCCAAGCTTCCCAAAGCCTTGTTTGTAACCGCCCTGCCACTGTAGCCGGCCGATTTCCCGCCCCCAAAGCCGGACACTTACGATGTTCTCTTTCATGGCGTCAGTTTTTTAGAATACAGACTCTGTGGCAGTTCCGGGACAAGGCCGGAAATATCCTCAAGGCGCTGGACAGCCCTCAATAATGCTATCAGATTATCCAGACGGATGGAATTGCCCAGCCCTTTTTCAAAGCGGACAATGGTTATCACCGAAACCCCGCTCTGGAGCGCGACCTGTTTTTGCGTCAGGCCCAGAGCACTACGGTATTCGCGAAACCGGCGTCCAAGCCGGGAGGCGACTTCGGTGTTGGACAGCTCGTAGATGTCCTGTATTTGTCCATAATCGTCCATGGCACAAATATACATATTTGATAATTATTTTGCAAATATTCACAAAAATTAACAAATATGATAATTTCGTTTAAAGAACTGGTTGCCACGGCAGATGAATCCGCGCTCCTGACGTTCACCGGGCAAAAAGCCTGAGCACCAGGCCGGGGTCGGAAACGTCGCCTTCCGTGGCGGCCGCAAGGCCGATTTCGGAAATCACCGGCCCGGGGATGGTCAGGCGGTTTCCATCCACCGTGACCCTGGCGGTGATATCCACGGCTTCCTTTCCGGCGAGATCCTGCGCCCAGACCCGCACCTTCCCGATGGTGGCCGGGTAGCGGAGCGTCAGGCTTTCATAGCGGCCGAAAATACCCACGTGAGACACCTTGGAAGGGACCGCTATCTCTACCGGGACCTCCTTCAGGACGTATTCACGGCCCAGGGAGCGGCCTACCGTCGCGACGGCGACAGCATCATTGGGGTAACGGGTAGCCAGCACGAAAGGACGGTCCGTAGCATCAGAACCCACTTCCGGGAGCGGCATACCGCGGCTCACGCGGGCAGGGGCCGACACCCTTATCGTATCACCCACCTCGTGCCAGATCCAACTCTCGTCATAAGCGTAGATCCAGCCGTCTTCCAGAATGACGGGATCCACCTCGAAGGAAACGCCGTCAGAGGCAAAAGGAAGGGCGATCCGATGCCAGCGCACCCCGCGAACCACCTCGTCCAGGCGGCATTTGAGGTTGCGGCCGCTCTCGGGAAAGCCGATGTCGGCCCGGCCGGAAGGAAGGGCGCCCACAAAGGGATGGCGCATGATGCCAATGGCGCAGCCCAGGGCCGCGGCAATGTAAGGCTCGTCCTCGCAGTTGATGATTCCCTGGGCCGGAGCCTCCGGGGAATACCGTAGGTATTTGGCCACGCGGTCGATGGTAACCGTCTGTGCCGTGATGTTTTCCACATCGTAGGTGCGGTAGGTGTCACTGAAGGAGATGAACGCCGGGTTCATGGCGTGCTCGATGGTAAGATCGGGGGCATACTTGCGTCCCCACTCGGTGAGTTGTTTTCTCCACGGTCCGCTGCCCTGGTTCTCGCCCCAGTCCACCTTCCAGTAGCGGACACCTCCCTCCTGCGCTTCCTGGAGCCGCTGTTTCCAATAGACACTGTCCGGAACTTCCAGGGAAGTCCGGGCCTTCTCCGCGCAAATCCAGCCTCCGAGGCCCTTCCAGCCCATTAGGGTGAGGCGGTCCGAAAGGGCCTTCAGCCGCTGGGCCGGTTCTCCTTTGAAAGAGGGGAAACGGGTGGTGTCCAGCCGGGTAGTCCCGAAATAGGGATTGCCGTCCCGCTCATTCCGGTCCCGGGGAAGGTCCCAGGAATCGTCCAGGACCAGGAAAAGGTCTTCGCGGATGGCCGGATAAAGGGAGGCCCAGCCCTGATAGGGACCGTCTCCGAAAAAGTTCTCCTCCACCATCTCGGCCCGGTTCTTGACGGGACCGTCCTGGTTGGAACGGTAGCACTGAAGATTCCAGGTGCAGAGATAATCGGGCGCATCGGACGGCTTCTCCGGGACAAGGTCACGCACCTGCGTACAGGAAGTAAGGGCCAGCGTCATGAGAGATGCCGCAGCAAAGTGTTTACGCATTACTTATTCAAAAAATAAAATCATCAAACAAGGCTTCCCCGCCGTCACCCTCCGCATTGAAAGCGTAAAGGGCGGGACGGACACCTTTCCAGTTGGCATTGTAGCTGCAGAACGGTTCCCCAACCTCATGAAAGGATTCCCCGTCCGTGGAATAAAGGAACTGGAAGTTTTCCGACTTCGCATCATAGGTAAAACGAAGATAGACCGGCGATGCTTTCAGGACCGGGTTGATATAGGTCCCGTTTCCTTGATCACCCCAACCCTGCTGCCAGGGCAATTCCGTCACGGGCAGTTCACCGCCCTTCCTGCCCGCACAGGAAAACAGCGTCAAAAGGAGAAGAAAAGGGTAAAACCTTGTTTTCACAAGCGCCTGAAAATTAATTGTTTATAATCTCCAGTGACGAAACCTTCATGAAATCTCTTCTGTTCATCATGGGTTCTATTCGTTACAGGTAAAAATTCAATCCGAGGCCGATCACATGTTCGGCCGGGATTCCGCTGAATGCATAGTACAGGTAATAGGCTTCCAACTGTACCTTGTCAGAGAAATCATAGTTGCAGGCCACGTAGTGGCGCGTTTTCTTCCAGGTATCCCCCCAACTGAACACCTCCACCGCGAGATAGGGACTCCAGCGGCTCTCCGGAATGGCGTACTGGACCTTGAGGCGGGAGCGCAGGACATTCCCTTCTTCTCCCAGATCCGGTGTCCAGCTGTGCACATACCGCTCCCGGACGGCCACCTTCAGGTTCCCGGACTTCAGCATTCCCGTCAGGTCCAGGTTCAGCTTGTGCGTATGGAACGACGGTTCCTGAAGATAGTCATAAGCAGCATCGGCTTTGAGCCAGGGAAGGATCTTCACCCCCAGGGTCGTCCGCGTGTACCAGCATTCCAGGCGCTGATACTGATAGTTGTCGTGTTCGAAATAGAAGGACCCGAAGAAAGGGCTCTTCCCAAAATCATGGTTTACTTCGATGAACTCCCAACCGCCGAAGGTGTTGTCCTCCCCCTCCTGCGCCCGAAGGCACAGGGGGAACAGGCAAAGAAGCAGCAGGATTGTCCTTTTCATTGCACGCAAATGGTAAAAAGAGCTAGCGTCAAAAGGCCCGTCAGGGCTGTAATATCTTTAATGGACATACACTCGCCCTCCGGTAATTTTTTCATCGGCATTCCTCCCCAGCCATACCTGGAACCAACCTTCTTCCACGCCAAAGTGCATGTCTTTGTCCCATAGGCCGAAGCTTCGGTAGGGAATCTCCAGTTCCACTTCCCGGCTCTCTCCGGGAGTAAGGGTGACCCGCTGAAAAGCCGCGAGTTGTTTCATGGGCCGGACGACCGACGCAAGTTCATCGTGGATATACACCTGCACCACCTCGTCTCCTTCCACGTCCCCGGTATTGGTCACCGTCACCTTCACCTTCAGGGGCCGGTCTTTCTCCAGTTTGTCGGGCAGGGAGAAGCCGCTGTACTCGAAAGTGGTGTAACTGAGGCCGTAACCGAACGGATAGAGCGGGGAGCCGTCGTTCTCTACATAGCCGTACCCGCGTCCGCTGGGCTTGATGGAATAATAGTAAGGATTCTGGCCGATGCTGCGGACCCAGCTGAAGGGCAGACGGCCGCCCGGATTGCGCTTCCCGGTGAGGACATCGGCCACGGCACGGCCGCCCTGCTCACCGTTATACCATGCCTCCAGGACTGCTGCCGCGTCATTCACCCAGCCGGAGATGTCGATGACGGCACCGTTGTGGAGGACCACCACCACCGGCTTGCCGGTAGCAATCAGTTCCCGCACGAACTGTTCCTGGTCCACGTTGACCCGGCTCTCCTGCCGGCCGGCGATAATGGTCGCACCTTCCTCCCGGCGTGCAGCCATCCGGGCCGAAGGTAGGAGGAAACTACTGCGGTCGGCCCCCTCCTCTTCGGTGATGGAAGGGAAGAAAAGGAGCACGTCGCAGCTCCCGGGCGAGGGATTCAGGAGTACCTGTGCCTGTCCGTCCAAAGCCTGACGCAGGCCCTCGTATGGCGTTACAGCCCCGTCTCCCCGCCATCCGCCGTAGCCGCCGCTGTAGTCTCCGAGGTTCAGCGCATTGGCCGCCGGACCGTAAAGGCCTATCCGGCGCACGTTCCTGAGCGGCAGGATGCCGTTGTTCTTCAGGAGGGTCATCGCCTCCACGGCGCTCTCATAAGCGAGGGCACGGTGCTCCTCGGAGCGGACGGTCTCGTCGGCCTTCGGAGCATCTACGAAAGGCTCGTCAAACAGTCCCAGTTCAAACTTGATGGTGAGAACGCGGCGCACCGCCTCGTCCAGGACACTCATGGGGACGCTCCCGTCCTCCACTTTCGCAAGAAGGCCCGGCGAAGTGTTGTGAAGCTCAAGGTCCAGGCCATTGTTAAGGCACAGGGCCAGGGCGTCATCTTCGGTTTCCGCCATCCCGTGAGACTTGCGGACTATGTCCACAGCATCGTAGTCGGACACAACAATGCCTTTGAATCCCCATTCTTTCTTGAGAATGTCATTCAGCAGGTGCCCGTTGCAGGAAGAGGGAATCCCGTCCACGGAATTGTAGGAGCTCATGATACCGCGGGCTCCGCCTTCCTGGACGCAGGCGCGGAAGGGTTCCAGATACACTTCCCTCAGTTCCCTCCAGGAGGTGACGGAAGCGAAGGAATCGTGCCCGCCCTCGCCGTAATTGTCTACAAAATGCTTGGGAGTGGCCACCACGCCGCCTTCTTCAAGGCCTTTCACATAAGCTACGCCCATCCGGGAATTCATGAGCACGTCTTCGCCGTAACTCTCCTGGCCGCGGCCCCAGCGCTGATCCCGGGTGATATTGATGACCGGGGCGTACACCTGCCGCACGCCCACGGCCCGGAGCTCCTCGGACACCACCTGACCCACGCGGTAATAGAGGTCCTCGTCAAAGGTGGCCGCCATGCCGATACTCTGCGGGAAACAAGTTGCGGATCCCCACTGGGCCCCATGCAGGGCCTCTCCGTGCTGCAGTACCGGGATGCCCCAGCGGCTCCCCGCCATGGAGCGGCGGGTGTCCTCGTTGATGGCCTCGGCCACCTCCCGGGGCGAGGCCCCTTTCAGGAAATGCCCTACGTTCCGGATATGGCCGGCGGGGTAATTCCGTTTTACATAGAATTCACCGCCGTACAGGAGCTGGGCCGTAATCTGCTGCACTTTTTCCTCGGTGGACATGCGGCTCATCAGGTCTTTCACCCGTTTCTCTACCGGCAGGGAAGCATCCCGGAACTTCATGCCGGCGGTATTCTCCTGCTTGAAGCTGAGCGGCAGGCGGTGCTTGCCGGGGCCCAGGGCCTTCTTCAGGAAGGAGTCCGGAATTGAGACTTCTGCGAGCGTACCTTCCGGCACACTCACTTCCATGAAGTCTTCGCTGCGGTTGTAAGAGACGGAAATGGTCCCCGCCACCGTGGGGAAGGAGATGGAGCACCGGTCAAAGATGGCAGGGTCCGGCCGCACGGAGAAACGCTTCCAACCGGGCTCCAGCGGTGTAATTCCCAGCATCCGGGAAGGGAAAACCGCCAGCGGCCCCCCGCTCCAGGCATGGTTCACGCTGCCGCAGTCCCAGTCTCCGTCCACCCCCACGTTCCAGTTCTCGAAGAGGGTGTCGTAGTCGGGATGGTTCACCATGAAAGCGTAGCGCTTGCGCTCGCGCTCCAGGGCATAATCTCCGTGGCCGATGGCAAAGAGCGCCTCCATCACATATTTTTCCATGTAAGGGCTGGCGTGCTCCTGAGCCTTGAACACTTCGAAGAGAGCATCATACTTGTCCCTGTCGGGGAGCCCGGCCAGGACGGCCAGGGCATTCACCCGGTCGTCGGTCTCGCCCTGGTATTCGGGATGCCGGTAACAATTTCCCGTCCAGGCCACGCGGTTGATGGCATCGGAAAGGGACAGCATCTGCGCCCAGTAGCCGGTGCCTTCTCCCTGCAGCCCCAGCGCATCGGCCATATCGGATACCGACTGCAGGGCCAGGACATACCACAGGTTCTGCAGCAGGCGCATATCCCGGTTGTCGCCCCAGTCCCCCCAGTTCCAGTCTCCGTCGTGCCACTCCACCAGCCCGTCGGGGCCGATATGATAGGTGGCGAGGTACTTCTTGACCACCGGATAAGCGTGCCGTACGGTCTCCAGGTCTCCGGTGTTCATGTAGTAGGTCCAGATGCCGTATCGGCCCACGGCGGCAAGCATCTGGCAGGGCAGTTCCACCCCGTAATTGCCGGGGATGGGAGAAAAGATGATGTCATCGGGTCGCTGCCAGTCGCAGAGTTCCCGGATGCCTTTCCGGATCAGGGAATACAGGGAAGGAGAATAGGTGTAGAAACTCTCTCCCAGGATGGTCACGATGTCTCCCCACCACTGGGCCCGTTCGCGGTCCGGGCAGTCGAAAAATGTGTCGCGGGAATTCACATAGATGGTCCTGAGGCCCTTCTGCCAGAAGCGGTTATAGAAATCGTCCGAACAGGTGAAAGTCCCGTCGGGGGAGGCGTCGTATCCGGTCTCGCGGTAAGCAAGGCCCGTTATGCGTGCGCCGTGCTCCACCGTGAGGATGAGGCGCCCTCCGCTGAGCCAGCCCAGGGACTCGTAGGTCTGTTTGCCGGGGCGGGTGACATACTCTGCCCGCAGACATTCCTCCCCTACCTTGGCATGGTCCGTCTCTATTACAATCCGGTGACCGCCGGTTTCATCCTCCACCGTGAGGACGGGGGTCATCTGCATGTTGTGGGGAAGAAGGGCGACAAGGGTGTCAGCCCCGTCTCCCCTCCTCGTTTCAAAGGCTGTTTCCTTCACCCCGAAGTCTTTCCACTGCGGAATGGGACGCGAGTGCAGGCGACCGAGGCTGTTTTCGAGCGTTACGGCCGGCGAAAAACCCTCCAGGGAACCCGTCTGCCAGGCTTCCATGTCTCTGCGGGCATCGAAGGCGATACTGGACTCCGGAAGGCGGAAGTTGGGAGCGGGAAGGTCATCGGCCGTGCCATACGCGGGATGTACGCGGCAGCGCCAGCCGTCCGCTCCGATGGCCGGGCAGTCGAACCACAGCTGCGGCGTACCGCTGCTCTTGTGGGAGAAGCCGTCCTTCCCGAAGTACCACAGAAGAAGGGCCACCTGGTTCTCCCCCTTTTTGAGATAGGAGGCCAGGTCTACCTGGTCGAAGTAAGTGTCGGCGGGATTGGGGCCGCGCTTGAGGCCGCCCTCGAAAACCACCGGGGAGCCGTTCACCCACAGCCAGTACTTACTGTCCGCGGCAATCCGGGCCGGGGCTTCGGAGGGAACGCTTTCCAGCGAGACGTCTTTTCGGAAGGCGATCCACTGGTTCGGGGCGTCCACCACTCCAGGGCAGCCCATCGTATGGGCAATCTCCACGATTTCCTCCATGGGAGGTTCCCACTCGGGGGCGCTGCTTTTTTGCGAAGCCTTTTCTCCGCAAGCGGCCAGTGCAAGAAGCGCTACCAGCGCAAATCCCGTCTTTTTCATCTGTTATTCAAACACTTCAAGGGCTTTTCCACGCCAACTCTGCGGCGTTTGAAGATTCAGGATCCTGGCCACGGTGGCAGCCATGTCATACTGAATCATGGTCTCGGTGATTTCATGATTCTTCTTCACCCCCTTGCCCCAAATCACATAAGGAGTTTCCAGTTCCAGGCTGCTGTACCCGCCATGACTGCCGCCAATGTGACCGTGGTCGGAGGTGATCATGATGATGCTGTCGTCATAGATACCGGCCGCCTTCACGCCTTCCACGATTTTACGGACACGTCCGTCCACCAGCGGGAGTTCGGCATAATACTCGTCCGAACCCTGGCCGAAGGCATGGCCCATATGGTCCAGGGCGTCGATGTGGATGAAGCACAGGGTGGGCTTCTTTTCCATAATGTACTTCACGCTCTCTTCCACGATGGCTTCCGGATTCTGAGAAGCATGACGGATACGCTTGTAGTAATCCAGGCACAGGGTATCGGCATAATTGAGAAAGTCTCCCCATTCGCAGATGACGCCGCACTCATCCGTGGGACGCTGCTGTTTCATAAGGTGGAAGAAGGTGGGCTGGTTTTTATGCTCCGTCTGGAAAAGAGGCTTGAAACGGGGCTCCGAGTCGTTTCCGTACCAGCCGGAAGACTCCACCGGCGTGCCGTTCATCATGGCCGCCCAGTTGGGACCGCTGTCAGACGGAAGGACCGGACGCTTCCTGAGGGTCCAGGCCCCTTCCTGCATCTTTTCCTTGATAAAAGGATACTCCCCTTTTTCCATGCACCAGCTGCCCCATCCGTCCAGGCCGATGACAATCACATGGGAGGCGAGTTCTTTCTGAGGGGCCTGCCGGCAGCAGGAAGAGAGCATCAGCACAGCTGCTAAAGCAAATAGTAACTTTTTCATATCCGTATCGTTTTACTGTTGATTCCAAATCTTATCGGCAAAATCCACCATCCACATCCAGTCGTAGGCCGATATGCCATGCCCGCCGTCGCGGCGGATATATCCCACCTTTTCTCCGATGGCAGAGCGGTCGAAATCGGCCGGCCAGGACACCTCCGGGAGACCGGGTTGTCCCAGGAAAGGCCACACGGGGCTGGCGGATTGAAGGGCCAGGAATTCACCCTCCGTGTCAAACCACGGATGGTCGAAACCCTCGATGAGGATGGCCCTCGGTGCAATGCAACTGATCAGAAGATGCTGGTCGAAGGGAAGGGCCTGTTCGTTGCCGGCATACTTGTCGTAGGCCCGGCAGAACCAATGGCGGAAAGATGCCACCTCTGTGGCGATGCACTCCCCGAAGAAATGTTTGGCCAGCGGAGCACCGCCGCCGCCGGTCTGGATGGGCACCGTGACCGGAATGCGCTCGTCAAAAGCTCCGGCAAGAAGCGCAGCCTTCCCCAAACGGGAATAGCCGGTGAGCACCACTCTGTTCTGGTCCAGCCCGGGCTCCCGGACAACGAGGTCCATTCCCCGCATCAGTCCCCATGCCCAGGCGGCGAGCGCCGTAGTATTGTCCGTGCGGGAAGGATCCCTCTCTCCCCACAGTTCGAATACGCCGCGGCTATAGGCGAAACCGTCCTGCAAAATGACGCCGTCTTTCTCCTGATAAGGGTCCGGATCCGGTGAAATGTCACAGTAACAAGCCGTTACAATGGCATAACCCCGGGCGATGAGGGAACTCACCGGAAATACGGTATCCTCTCCATCCAGGTTATAGTGCCCCCGCTCATGAGGAGGAACCCGCATCCACTGGTCCGGCATAAGGATCTCCGGATCTTTCAGCACCTCATGGTTGCCGGTGTAGTTGAGCAGCATGATTACCGGAACCGGTCCCGGCGCATGGGTTGGCGTCAGGATTAGCCAGTCTATCTTGGGTCCCGTCTTGTCCGGACGGAACCACATGCGCACCTGCCGGCGGTTGGCAAAGCCCGCAAGGGTGCTTCCTTCCTCCAGCAACTCACACCAGATGGGGGTCGGAGAAGGCATCTGCCCATACATTTCCCGCTGGAAAAGAGCCAGGATTTCCTCCCGGCGGGCCGGCCACTGAGAAGGGGAAGAGAGTTTTCTTCCGTCGCAAAAAGCCAGCGGATCTTCCAGCGTATAGGCGGGAACGGCGGCCGGATCATAATTCAAATGACTGTAGGCAGCCTCCCGCACTTCCTTCTGCCGTGCGGCGCTCCAGCCCTCGAATTCCTTTGCATTTCCCTTGTCAAGCAGATCTTTTCCGTCCCAGGTAAAAGCTTTCAGGACATATTGGTCGGAAAGTTCCATCTCTACGGGATTGGGAGACTCTACGCCAATGTTCTGAAGACTCACTTGGCCGCAGAAGGTAACAGGCATATCGGCCCGGGGTTCCCGGTTGTAATACTGGGTCCACGGACGGACTTTGAGCACAATGCCGGAACGTCCGGAGATATTTTCCACCCGGATGAATTCGTATCTTTGCGGCGTGTCTGGCCGCAGCTTGAGCCAGAGGACGGAACGGGTGTTTTCCGAGACACAATTCCGAAGAATCACATTGCGGGCGGCCACGCATTCGCTGCCCAGAGTGAGGCATCCGTGCGTCTGGCCAAAAGTACAGTCTTCGATGAGGATATCCCCGTTGGGGCCATTGTCCGGATTCTGGTCGGCAAAAGTACCCTTGCCGCCCTTCAGGACGACGCCGTCATCACAAACGTCCATATAACAGCCCTTTACCAAAACATCGTGGCAGGCGTCCAGGTCGATGGCGTCGGTGCTGTAGCCCACCACTTCCCCGCTGGAAGGCGAGGTGACCGTGAGGTCCAGGAACCGGAGATGATGGCTCTTGTAGGCATGATTGGTCCAGAATGGGCTGTCTTTCATGTGAAGGTCCTGAACCGTCACGTGGCTGCTGCCGGAAATAAACACCAGCCGGGGCCGCTGACCATCCTTGTTGGCGGCGTCCGGATTCCAGGTCCAACGGATTTTCATCTCCCGCCAGAATTCCGTACCGCTCCCGTCCAGGGTGCCCGGACCGCCCAGCACGAAGCCATCCACTCCTTCAATGTTTACAAGGGCGGGGAAATATGTGCATGTCTGCCCTTCGATACGGGTGGTTGCGAGAGGGAAATCCTTCACCCGGTCCGACCCTTTCAGGGTTCCTTCTATCCAAAGATGGGTTCCGGGCTTGAAATGAAGGGCTCCGCTGATAAAGGTTCCTTTGGGAACCACAACCACTCCCCCTTTCTGCGCAGCCAGGTCGATGACCTTCTGGATAGCCTCCGTCTGCACCTCGGAGGAATTCCGCTTTACACCGTATCGGGTGATGACAAAAGGCTCTCCAAGGGACGAAAGCTCTGTCTTCCGGGCATCTCGGAACCATTCCGGAATGGGTTTCCCGTCCGGAAAGAGGTCCTGGGCCCGGGCCATTCCCGGAAGGGAGAAAGCAAGGGCCAGAGCCAGAAGTCTGATTCCCGGTTTATTCATGGTACAGCATGGAAGCGGGGAGATTGGTCGCGGAAACGCCGGGGCCCTTGAGGCCCACCTCAATGTACTCCTCGGCGAAATTGTCCCAGAAGCCAACTTCCAGGCGGTGGAAACCGGCCCCGAGCGTAAGCCAGGCCTCCTGGTATCCGCCGCCGTCGTGGTCGAGGTTGAGGACGGTTTTGCCGTCCAGAGCCAGGCGGGAGCCGTCGTCAGAGTGAAGGGAAAGCCGGTATACTCCCTCTCGCTCCACCTTAATCAAGCCTTTGAAAATGAGGCAGAAATGGTCTTCCTGCCGCTTGAGGGCAGAGGTGATGACAGGGGTGATGCCGGAAGCCTTCTCGGGAGCGGCCATAAAGGCGTCCACGCTCATATACTCGCCTTCGCGGTAACTGTAGGAAAGTCCCTCTCCCTTGGGAGCGGCATCCTCCACGGCGGGGAAAAATTCTCCCTTCTGCACCTTCAGGACGTCTTTTACGGGCCAGGCAAGGGCCTTCTTGAGTTTATACGAAGCGGTGGCGCGGATATCGGCAACCGATGCGCCGAAGAGAATCTGATATTCCCCTTCCGCAGCTTCCCAGGCAGACGTGCTTTCGTTGAAAGAGGCCAGCGAGTAATTGTCTACCGTCATGGTAAGCACCTGGCTTTCACCGGGCTCAAGAAGTTTTGTCTTGGCAAAGGCCTTGAGTTCACGGGAAGGCTTCTCCAGGCCGCCGGCAGGAGCGCTCACATACAGCTCCACAACTTCCTTTCCGGACACGGCGCCCGTGTTGGTGACGGTGACCGAAGCGGTGAAGCCGTCGGCCCCGGCCTTCACGACCGGTTTGGAATAGGCGAAGCTGGTGTAGCTGAGGCCAAAGCCGAAGGGATAGGATACTTCAGTGCCCGAAGTCTGGAAATAGCGGTATCCTACCCAGATGTCCTCCGAGTAGTTGGTGAAATCAACGTTCTCCTTCGCGTGCCAGGGAGAGAGCGGGTCGTAGTCGTAAGGGAAATCGGCCGATGAGGGGATGTCCAGGAAATTGCACGGGAAGGTCATGGGCAGCTTGCCCGAAGGGTTCACCTTGCCGGTGAGGATGTCGGCGATGGCGTTCGCACCTTCCTGACCCGGAGACCAGGGCAGCACGATGGCGTCTACCAGGTGCTTCCAGGAGGCGGTTTCAACAACCCCGCCCACGTTGAGCACCACCACCACCCGTTTTCCCCTGGAATGGTAAGCCTTGCTAAGGTTCACAAGGAGCTCCCGCTCGGTGGCGGAAAGCTCAAAGTCGTCTTCCACATGACGGTCCTTGCCTTCGCCGGCCTGGCGGCCGAAGACCACCACCGCCACATCGTCCAAAGCGGCCTGGAAGCCGATGGCCGATGCCGTCATCCGGGGTTCCTCGCGGTACTCGTTGTCCTCCACGGGTTCTATGTTGAAGCGGGTCCTGAGGGCCTTGGCTTCAAGGGCATAGTATTGCTTGAGCCCCTCGTCCAGGGTGAAGCCGGCCCCTTCCAGCGCCTGGGTCATGGTAACCACATAAGGCTTGGTCACTTCGCCGGAACCGGTGCCGCCGGCGATGAAGTCCTCGCTGGTAACGCCGTAAAGCGCAATACGCTCACCGCCTTTGAGCGGCAGGGTGCCCCGTTCATTCCGGAGAAGGACAATGGATTCTGCCGCGGCCTCGCGGGCCACCTTGGCATGAGCTTCCAGGTCGGGACGGCTGGAGTATGCATACTTCCGGAAATGAGGGGTTTTTACCACATATTCCAGAATGCGGCGCACGTTGCGGTCCAGCTCCTCCATGGAAATGCTGCCGCTGCGAACGCCGTTCAGGATACGTTCTATCTCGAAATCGGCCCCGGGGTCCATGAGATCGTTTCCGGCCTTCACGGCCGCCACGGTGTTGTCTTTGAATCCCCAGTCGGTGATGACGATGCCGCCGTATCCCCATTCGTCCCGGAGGACGGTGGTGAGGAGGTCGTAATCCTGCTGGGTGTATTCGCCGTTAAGCTTGTTGTAAGAGCTCATCACCGTCCAGGGCTTTCCTTCCTTCACGGCAATCTCGAAGTTCTTCAGGTAGATTTCCCTGAGGGCGCGGCGGCTTACGAGGGCATCGTTTTCCGTTCTGTTGGTTTCCTGGTTGTTGGCCGCATAGTGTTTGATGGAGGTGCCGGCGCCGTTGCGCTGGATGCCCCGCACATAGGCAGCCGCCATGCGTCCGCTCAGGATCGGGTCTTCGCTGAAATACTCGAAGTTTCGGCCGCAGAGCGGATTGCGGTGGATGTTCATGCCGGGAGCCAGAAGCACGTCCACGCCGTACTCCAGGACTTCATTTCCGAGGACCGTGGTCACGCGCTGCACCAGGTCGGTGTCCCAGGAGCTCGCGAGGAGCGTTCCCACCGGGAAACCCGTTGCCACCGTATGGGCAGGGTCCCTGTACGGGTCTATGCGCACACCGGCAGGGCCGTCGGAGAACACCGTCTGGGGAATCCCCAGCCGGGGAATGGCGCGGGTGCCGCCGGCAAGGCCGGGCACCAGGTTGTCGGAACTGGTTCCCACCAGGAGCGAAGCCTTCTCTTCCAAGGTCATCGCCTGCAGAACCTCGTCAATGTTGTCACTGCGCAGCTGCGGCTGTGCAGCGGCCGTGAAGGTGGCCAGAAGCAGGCAGGCCGCCATCAAAAAAATGAAGTGATTTCTATTCATGGAAAAGCATTTCTTCGGGCAGGTTATTGCAGGCGATGCCTTCTCCTTCCAGGCCGATCGAGATCTCGTCTCCGCCATAATTCTCGAAATACCGGACTTCCAGCCTGTGGTATCCGGCTTCCAGCTTCACCCAGGTGTCCTTGAAGCCGCCGCCGTCGCGGTCCAGGTCCCAGAGGAGCTGGCCGTCCACCCATACCTTGCAGCCGTCGTCCGTCACGATGGAGAGGATATAGGTCCCTTCCCGCTCGATTTTCACAAGGCCTTTGAATTCCAGGCCGAAGTGGTCTTCGCGCTGCTTCATGTCCGTGGAAAAAACCGGAGCGATGCCACTGGCCTTGACGGGAGCGGCCATCACCTCGGCGACACTCATAAAATCTCCCTCCCGGTAAGTATACCGGAGACCCCGGCCTTTGGGGGCGGCTTTCACGGCAGCAAATGAAGCGGCGGTTTTCGGGCTTTCCGGCTCTTCGTAGAAGGACGGATCAAAGGCCACGGATTTTTCTCCGTTGTCCGGAGTGAAGTCTATGCCCAGGATGTCGGCAATGGTGGCGGCAAACTGCCTGGTATAGAACGGGCCGTTGTCGGTGGTTTCTCCCTTTGCGGGGATACCGGCGCCAAACGCCATGAACCAGGTTTCATTGGAGCCGCGCATGCTTTCACCATGGTTGCGGAAGGCCGCTCCGCTCCCGCGGCCGTGGTCGCAGGTGAGGATGTAGGTGGTCTTTCCCTTGTAGAAAGGATCCGATTCACAGTATTCCACGATGCGGCGGATGTAAAGGTCGGTCCAATGGGCGGCGTCGAGATAAAGGTCGTACTGCCCGCCGTGGGAATATTCGTCGGTGTCGCCAAAACCCACGTAGAACACTTTGGGATGGTCTTTCCGGAGGGTTTCCATGGCCATGCCATAGGTGATGTAGTCCATGCGCTCGCCTTCCCCGAAACCGCCGTCCGGGGTGCCGGCGTCCATATCCTGCAGGATGTCGGTCACGTAAGTTTTGGTGTAGGAGGGTTCATGGGCGCTGCTGGCGGGGAAGCCGCCGCGCTCGTTGTTCACGGCATAGCGGATACTCTCCCAGGAAGAGTACATCATCAGTTTTCCCTTATAGCGGGGGTCGCGGTTGGCCACTTCCAGCACGGAGGTGTTGGGATTGGGAACGGGGTCGTTGCTGTGGACGCGCTCGTCGTCGGGCCAGCCGCAGAACATTTCGCTGTAACCGGGATAAGAGAAGTTCATGGTGTTGGAAACCTGCATGCGGCTGTTCTTGTTCCGGTTGCCCAGGAGATAGCCGTGCTGCGGGACATAACTCCATACAAAGGGCATGAGGGCCTCGCGGCGCTCCTCGGGGGTGTTTTTCCAATAAGCGTTTTTGAGGGCTTCGGGATTCCGCACAAAGCGGGTGTCCCCCACCAGGCTTTCATCGGCCCCGGTAAAGAGTTCCTGCCAGCGCAGGCCGTCGAAAGTGATAATGACAAGCCGGGGATCGTTGTTCCCGGAGGTGCAGGAAGCCAGCATCATGAGGGCCGCTGCAAAGACTACCAGATACTTTTTCATATTTTGAATATTGATATTTTGACGCTTCGATTGTATCTAACAAATTTAAAAAATCCCTGCCTAAAACGCAAATCCCGCAGGGGCGAAACTTTAGTCATGTTCCATTCCTTAAAAAAGGACGGTCCCGGGTGGGGCCGTCCTTGGAAGAGTATGTACGCTCTGTCATTCTGAGCGAAGCGAAGAATCTACTGCGCCTGATAGCAACCAAGATCAATATTGCCGCCTGTGGTACGGGCATTCCCGGCCAAATCGGTAGGATATGTACCAAGGATGGCAGAAACGTCACCGTCGTAGATTCCGGCACCAACGGCCGCACCCTTAGGCGTATAGTTTCCATTGGCTGGATCTACGAAGATTTCGGTGAGGTCAAGATCGGAAGGAACGATGATGTTCTTGGTGTTCAGGGCGGCATCTCTTCAAAAACTTGTTTAGAGGTCTTCCACTACCGCCATGCGGGCACATTCTGAAGTTTGCCGGCAGACTTGTTCAGCTGCTCGGAAGGATACGGGAAAGTGAGGCACTTTTCGTTCCATACCTTGGTAGGAGTCATGTAATCCTCATAATCGCCCACCGTGAAGTCGGAATCCGGATCGGCACGGTCTACATAGTGGCGTGCACGCGGATGAGAATTGAGTTCGTTCAGTGCCAGGGCCTTGATTTCGGGAGCACCGGACACAGCCCAGCGCTTGCAGTCGAAAGCGTGGTCGTTGGCCATCTCAAAAGCCAATTCGCAGCGACGTTCGTGATAAAGGTCAGTCCAAGTTGCTGCACCGGAGAGAGCGGGCAGATGCACACGGGCGCGGATCTTGTTGATATCCGTGGCCGCAGCGGCGCCGTTTCCTGCCACCAGATTAGCCTCGGCACGGAGGAGCATACAGTCGGCAAAGCGGATGATGGGCCAGTTGATACGGGTGCAGGGCCAGTCGGCATTGTCATAAACATAACCGGCACCGATGGGATCGGCGGGGGCGAAGGCCTGCATGTACTTGTTGATCATGAAACCGGCTTCCACGTCGGAAGTGGACCAGAAGCGACGGGTTTCGCCAAAGAATTCGAACTCCTGACCGTATTCAAGGATGGAAGCGACCAGGCGCTCGTTGCCGGCGCCGTCCTTGAGCATCTCTTCGTAAATATCGTAGGAAGGCTTGAACTGGCCCCAGCCGTTGAACTTGCCCCAGCCCTTGTTTTCAAGGCAGACACCGGTGAATTCGATGGAACCGCCGCCGCCACCGCTCGGGCCGCCGTTGGAAGGATAGCCCCAGCAGTATTCCTTGGTCCAGAATTTTTCGAAATCGGGAGCGAAGAGGTCGGTATAGTTATCTGCCAGCCCGCGTCCGTAGGTCTGCTCGAGCTTGTTCACGCAGGTAATAACGTTGGACCACTGGGAAGAATCCCACATGGCCCAGTAGGCATAAGTCTTGGCCATGACGGCAACGGCGGCAGCCTTGTGGGCGCGGCCGCGGTTGGCGGCATCGTACTCTTCAAAAGCAGGCAGAATCTTCTCTGCGGTTTCAAGGTCGGAGATAATCTGTGCGTAATCGTCCATGACGGTAGCGCTCTGCTCCGGAATCTCATTGTTGTAACCGCCTTCCACTTTTTCATAAGCTACGAAAGGAACACCCAGATCCTTGGTGCCATAGCGGTATGCAATGATGAAGTGCCAGTAGGCCCTCATGAAGTAGGCTTCACCGAGGGTGCGGTTCTCAACAGTAGTGAGCTCGCCCTTTTCCTCCTGTTTGTCCAGAAGGCTCTGGATAATCCAGTTGCAGCGGTTCATGCCCTCCTTGTAAGCATTGCCGAAAACATCGCGGAGAGGGCCCTCATCGCCGGTATAAGAAAGGGTTGCAAGAGTATTGAACGAACGGGTACGGCCCCAGACAATGTCGTTGGCGCAACCCTGTTCCCAGTAAAATTCGCGGCCCATGCAGCTTTCCTGGGCCAGACGGGCGTAAATGCCGTCGGCGGCATCGATGCACTGCTGGTCATTCTGGAAGTAGTTGTCGGCCGTAGGAGCTCCCTGGGACGAATAATCCAGGAATCTGTCGCAGGCGGAGAAACTCAGGACGCCAAGGGCTGCAATAGCGATAGCAATATATTTTTTCATACTTTTCTCCAATTAGTAGTTAATCTTGACACCGAAGGCGAAGACACGGGAGACAGGGTATTTGATACCGTCCCAGCCGCCCACTTCGGGATCCATGCCGGTGTATTTGGTGAAGGTGAGGAGGTTTTCACCGCTGAAGTAGACACGGCAGGTGCTGCCACGGTCGGCGAAGTGAGGAACCTTCCTGAGAATATTGGTGAAGTCGTAACCGATGGTGAGGTTCTTTACACGGAGGTAAGAGCCGTCCTCGATGAAGTAGTCGGAAGCGGTGCTCCAGTTGCCGTTCGGGTCGTTCTTGGAAAGACGCGGGATGGTGGAGGAGGTGTTGGTGGGGCTCCAGGCATCCAGGATATCCACCACGCGGTTGAAGTTGCCTTCCACATCACCCAGAATCATGGACTTGCCAAGATAGGCAATCTTGTTGCCGGCTACGCCCTGAAGCATGAGGTCTACGCTCAGGCGCTTCCAGTTGAAGCCGCCGGAAAGGGCGAAGGTGAACTTGGGCATGGCGGAGCCTACATACTGGCGGTCGTTGGTGTCGATCTTGCCGTCGTCGTTGTAGTCCACGAACTTAAGGTCGCCGGGCTGGGCGCCGGGCTGAATAAGCTTTCCGTCCTTCTGATAATCGTAAATATCTTCGATGCTCTGGAAAATGCCGTCGGTCTTAATCACATAGAAGGAATTAAGGGGCTGTCCGGCCTCGGACTGGTAAATCCAGTCGATCATGCGGAAGCCGCCGCCGCCGGTCCATACGCCGGGATTGCCTTCATCGTCGAGAACGCCGGTAGAAAGCACTTCGTTGTGGTTGTAGGCGAAGTTGCCGGTCACGTAGTAGTTGAAGTTCTTGCTCACCTTGTCCCTCCAGGTGGCGATGAACTCGACACCGGTGTTAAGGATTTCACCCTGATTGACCTTCATGGCATTGAGGCCGATGGTCTGAGGCCAGCCCATGGTCTGGTCCTGGATGAGGTTGTAGGTGCGCTTGCGATAGTAGTCTGCACTCAGGGACAGACGATCCTTGAAGAGGTCGATGTCCAGACCGGCATCAAGCTGCTCGGAGGTTTCCCAGGTGAGTTCCTGGTTCACGGTGTTGGCAGGATACCAGAAAGTCTCCCACATGGTGGTGTTCTCGACGCCGTAGATGGCGCCCTCGTTCCACTTGGAGCTGCTCAGGGTGGCACTCTTGTAGTTCCAGCCTATGGAGCCAAGGTTGCCGATGCGTCCCCAGGAAGCACGGAGCTTGAGGAGGTTCACGGCGTCGTTCTTGGGGAAGAACGGCTCGCTGGAGATTTTCCATGCACCGGTGACAGCCGGGAAGTCGCCGTAATTGTGGCCATTGGGCAGACGGCCGGCATAGTCACGGCGCCAGGAGGCGGTGAGGAAGTAGCGGTCGTCGTAGCTGTAGGAGCCGCGGGCAACGAATGCGATGTTGCGGTCCGGGCCGCTGAAATAGTCGGATGCGGAAGGAGTGGTGTTACCGAAGGCCAGGTACTGGAGGTTCTCGGACTCGTCGTCGAAGTCGTTCCTGGAGACGGAATAACCCCAGCCATACTGGGAATTCAGGGTGATGGCACCCAGCGCTCCGACGGTATGCTTGCCGAAGGTGCGGTCGTAGGTGAGGGTGGCGTCGTTGCGCCAGGCATCGCTGCGGCCGGAGGAATAGCTCAGGGAGTTCGTGAGGACGGGCTTGCCGATTTCGGGACGCCTGGGGCTGAAGCTCTTGTACTGGCTCTGGTCGATGTTGTAGGAGAACTGGTCAACGAACTTGAGGCCCTTCACGATGTTGGCGATTTCCAGCCCGGTGGTGGACCAGAAGCTGGTGCTGGCGCCGCTCTGATAGGAAGCGAGGAGGAGGCGGAGCGGGTTCACGGCATCACCGTGGATATCGGCGAAGTTGCTGCCATAAGCGGCCACGTAATCGGGATCCTCAGTGGTGACACCGCCATAGGAACCTGCATACGGGCCGGCGGTGGCATAAGCCTCGGCGCTGGCCGGCATGTAGATGGCGGAAATGACGGAACCGGTATAGGCCGATCCGGTGTCGGTGCCACGGCTGGCGCCGTTGGAGAAGTGGATGTTTTCGGTGATCTTGAGCCACTTGTTCATCTGGTATTCACCGTTGTAACGGACGCCCAGATTCTTGCTCCAGGTGCCGACCAGCACGCCGGGATTGTCCTGATAGTTGAAAGAGAGGCGGCTCTTCAGCTTGTCATCGCCGTAATTGAGGCTGACATCATGGCGCTGATAGAAAGCGGTGCGGAAAATCTCATCCATCCAGTTGGTGCGGGTTGTACCCACCCAGGGGTTCTTGGAAGTATCCCAACCGGTGGGGAGGGAGATGCCGGCATTGGCATAGGAAGTTTTGCGCATTTCTATTTCCTGCTCGGCATTCAGCGGAACGGGAAGGTTGGAAGCGGCACGGGCGCCACCGACGAAGTCATACTCGACATGGATGCCCTTGTTTGCCTTCTTGGTGGTGACGAGGATAACGCCGCCGGCACCGGAGGTGGCACCGTAGATAGCGGCGGAAGCAGCGTCCTTAAGGACCACGATGCTCTCCACGTCGTTCATGGAAGTGATGGGACCGCCGGGAACGCCGTCCACGACCCACAGAACGGAGTCGCCGTTACGTGAACCCTGGCCGCGGATGAGAATGCCGGCGCTTCCGGTAGGAGAACCACCGTCGAACGATACCACGACGCCAGGAATCTGGCCCTGCAGCATTTCAGTGGTGGAGGTTACAGGACGGGCTGCCAGTTCTTCGGCATTGTTCACGATACCTACGGAGGCACTAAGGTCTTTCTTCTTGGTCTGGGCGCCGTAACCGAGGGCGACGGCTTCCTGAAGCATTTCAGTATCCTCCTGGAGGATAATGTCGATGACACTGCGTCCGTTTACGGGAATCTGCTGGTCGGCATAGCCGAGGCAGCTGACCTCGAGGACTGCATTGGACGGAACGGTGATGGTGTACGCACCGTTGAAGTCCGTTACCGCATTGGCTCCGCCGGAGAGTACCACTGCACCCACGACGGGGCCTGCGGCATCTTTGACGGTTCCACGCACTGTCATGTTCTGGGCCTGGGCCCCGAACGTTGCCAGAATCATTATTCCGGCAACCAGACTGAACAGTTTTTTGGAAATCATAACTTTTGGTTGATTAAGAATAATTGGTTGGTTTATAAAAAGTTTTATTAATTCAAAAAGCCGGTGTTTTTAAAATTAAATGCAAATATAGGAAAAAAATATAATTAATAGGAAAAAAATATAATTATCAATACAAGGCCCGGATAATGAGGAGGAACAGTTTTCGGAAGCCGAATTATGGAGCAAACAGCGTTTTGATATTATTGCGCATATGCGCCATAGTCCCGGGCGGCCTTCATCAGGCGGTCGGGATAATTGGAGATGATGGCCTCGACCCGGAGGTCCATGAGGCGACGCATCTCGTCGGGATCGTCGACCGTCCAGGTTACGACCTTCATGCCGTCGGCATGGGCCTTTTCCATGAGGGCCGCATCGACGTTGTCATGCTCGGGGCTGAGCCACTCGGGAACAAAGGAAAGCTTTGCCATCTCCACGTCGTAGTCGGTTTCCCAGCCTTCGAGCAGATAGGACAGGATGTGGCCGGGATAGGCCTCGTGGACATAGTTGAGCACGCGCTCGTCGAAGCACTGGATGATGAGCCTGTCGCCGAGACCGAGGGAGTCGAGCATGTGCATGCACAGGTCGGCAAACTCGTGATACTCGGGCCAGCAGATGCCTTCCTGCTCGCCGGGATCGCTCTTGATTTCGATGTTGTAATGCATGGGCGGAAGGCCCTTTTCCTTCACATAGGCCTCAACCTCGCGGATGACCTCCGACGCGACGGGCTTCACCGTGGGCATGCAGTGTTTCTCGGGCCAGCCGGGGTTGGGCTTCATTCCCACGTCCCACTTGACTATTTCGCTGTAGGGCAGCTGGAACAGATACACTTCGGGATCGCCCTCCACTACGGGAGTGCCGTCGGGACGGGTGGAGTAACGGGGATGGAAATACTTGTCGTGCGACAGGATGACCTTCCTGTCCTGAGTGATGCAGAGGTCCATCTCGAGGGTGTTCACCCCGAGGTCGACCGCGTTCTTCATGGCGGCGAGGGACTCTTCGGGATAAAGCCCCATTCCGCCGCGGTGGGCCTGGACGTCCACCCGGTAGCTTTCTTTGGGCTGGCAGGCCACCAGGGCCAGGAGCAGCATCAGAATAGTACTTTTTTTCATGGTATTCAGTTGTTTTGAACTTAATTCTTCCTAATTTCGCGGACCATGGACAAAATCCTGTTCATACACGGCCTCGCATCTTCCGGAGCGTACAAGATGGCGGATATCCTCCGGCATCTCCTTGCGCCCTGCGAAGTGATAGCCCCCGACGTTCCCATGGAACCCGGCGCCGCTTTCGGGCTTCTGCGGGACCTGTGCACCCGCGAGCGGCCCGACCTTGTGGTGGGCCATTCCCTCGGCGGCTTCTGGGCCCAGCAGATGCGGGGATTCAGGAAAGCCCTGGTGAACCCCGACTTCCACGCTTCCGCCCTCATGCGCACGATGAAGGGCGAGGTACCCTACCTTTCCCCGCGCTCCGGAGGCGAAGTGTCGTTCTTCATCGACGAGGAGCTCTGCGCAGCATACGAAGACAGGGAAAAATCCCTGTTCGCCGGCCTGGACTCCGAAGAAATCGCCCTCACGCGCGGATTTTTCGCCGAAGGGGACACGCTCGTGCAGTGCTTCGACGAATTCGAGGCCCATTACCCCGGAAGGGGGGTGCGCTACCCCGGAGGGCACCTTCCCACCTACCCCGAAATCCGGCGCTGGATGATTCCGTTTATGGAAGCCGACCTGCATCGCCGCTGATTCAGAGCCTGTCTGCATTGGCAAGCAGATAATTCTCGGCTTCAACGTTCCACAGGCCGTCGTGCGCCTCGCACAGACGGGCCAGCTGGGCGTACACGGGATTGCTCCGGCCCTTTTCGGCGAAGTCGGAGATGGCTGTAAGCGGCATGTCCACATGTGTGTATATCAGTTTCTTGCCTCCGGGGATGGAGGTCAGGTTCAGAGTGGTGTCGATGACGGCGTTCAGCCCGCCCACGTGGGTGACGAGCCCCGCCGGGTCCAGCCCCTTCGAGAGCATGCGCAGCGCTTCCTTCATGTCGTCGTTGTTGCCGCCGCTGGTGCCCACCACGTGGGTGGAGGAGTAGTGGACGTTGTAGAAGTTGAACGGAGCCTTGAACGGGGATCGCGAAGGACCCGAGAAGAAGTTGAGGCAGCCGTCGAAACCCAGGATGTCGTCGGCCTGCTCCACCACGGCGGGCACGGGGGCCATGACCACCACCTCGTCGTAGCCGGTGCCCCCCGAGAGGGCCCTCAGCTCCGCCACGGGGTCTGGGGCCGCACCGGTGTTCACATAGTGCAGCTCTATCCCCTTCGAGGCGGCAAACTCCTTGGTATACAGGCGCGCAGCCCTGTCGAGACGGCCCTGGTCGATGTCGGTGACGACGAAGAGACCGGGGCGGATATCCTCGCGGTTGAGCACATAGTTGATGCACGCCAGGCCCATGGGGCCCACGCCGGCCAGAAGGGCCAGCTTGCCGCCGGGCTTGATTTCCATCACGTGGTCGTAGGAGCCGGGATGCGTGTGATAGCAGGCGTGCATGGCGCCGATGACGCACGACAGGGGTTCGCTCAGCGATGCGGGATAGAAGCCCTCGCCGGTATAGGGCAGCAGGCAGTCCTTCTCCATGACCTCGTTGGGGATGACCACGTACGTGGCGTCGCCGCCGATATACTGATACGAATAGCCCGGGGCGCTGTACACTCCGACGGGGCCTCCTTCATAGTAGATGGCGGGCTGGATGGAGAACTTGTCGCCGGGCTTGAAGCGGCCGCTCCACTTCGCGCCCACCTGAAGGATTTCCCCTGCGAACTCGTGGCCTATGATGACGGGCTTGCCGGCCACGTCGCGCGGCACGCGCTTATGCGTATCTGCTTGATGTACAGCTTTATAGGAGGACATACAGATGCTGTCGCTCACAACTTTCGCGAGGATTTCATCTTCGCGGATTTCAGGAAGCTCGAACTGCTCGAGACGGAGGTCGTCTTTGCCGTAGAGGCGGACTGCTTTGGTTTTCATGGATTGATGGGTTAGGGGTGTCAGGAGAGCATCACCTGCCCTCCGGTCACGGGGATGGCCTGGCCGGTTTCTCCGGTCTGCTCGATTGCGTAGAGGATGGCGCGGGTAACGTCGAGAGGGGTGCAGCCCTTGTGCATGGGCACCTTGGAGAGGTAGTATTCCTTCACGTCTTCGACCGTCCTGGCGCCGGGGACCTTCCCGGCTTTGAGGTACTGCACGTACAGGCCCTTTTCGGGGTCGGACCAGAGCGGTCCGTCGAGGTAGTTGCCCGGGCAGACGCTGTTGACCTTGATGCGGAAGGGCGCCAGCTCGAGGGCGAAGGACTGGGTGAGGCCGATGCCGCCGAACTTGCTGCCGGCGTAGGCGTAGTTGGCCTTGCTGCCCACCAGGCCGCTCTTGGAATTGACCTGGATGATGTCGGCATAATAGTCGGGGTCGGCCGCGGTCTGGAGCTTCATCACGCGCGAGACCACCTTGGCGCAATAGAAGTAGGCGTTGTAGTTGATCCGAGTCACGAACTCGAACTGCTCGGGAGTGAGGGCGTCGAGACCCCCGGCCCGGAGGACGCCGGCATTCGAGATGAAGGCGTCGACGGCCCCGAAGTTCAGGACGGTGGTGCGGACGAGGTTCTCGAGGCTGTCCACCTCGGCCACGTTGGTCTTGACAAAAATGGCGCGGTTGCTCCCCGCCGCGGCGTTGAGGCTTTCCACCGTCTTTTCGCCCGCGGCGTCGTTGAGGTCGGCAACCACGATGTTGGCACCTTCGCGGATGAGCTCGCGGGCGATGCCCTCGCCGAAGCCCTGTGCCGCACCGGTGACGATGACCGTCTTGCCCGCAGCCCTTCCGGCGGAAGTGCCTGCGGAAACCTTGCGGCGGTAGTTCTCGACCTCCCAGGTGTCGATGAAGCGAATCCAGTCGGGCTCCATGGGATGCACCCCGCCGAAGGCCCCTGCATAGGAGGCCACCTTCATGGCGTCGAGGAAGACATCGGTGATGATGCCCGCGCCACGGGCGTCGTCACCCACCGCAACAAGGCCCAACCCCTTGATGAGCAGCACCTTGGGGGTATAGCCATTGGCCGCCACATAGTCTTCGATGGCCTTTTCGGCCCGGGTGGCAAGGCCTTCACCGCCTTCGAGGAAGACGTACTTGCTCTTGCAGTACACTATCATGTCGGGGGTGAAGGGCACGGACACCCTCGCCCCGCCGTCGGCGAGCATGGCGTCGACCAGGGGGTTGCGGGTGACTCGGAGGGTCTTGAGTCCGCGGCCGCCGCGGGAAAGGATCTGGCGGATGGCGGGGATCACGGTTTCAGGGGCGGGGTCAGGGGGGCAGGGGGCGAGCTCCGGGGAGCAGGAGGCGGCGCGCTCGAGCGCAGCCATTACGCCGGCGTAGATGGACTCGATTTCAGAGGTGGTGTCGGCGGCGACGAAGATGCCGTGGTTCTGCAGGAAAATCACCTGCGGCTCCCGGCCGTGCGCGGCCTTCCAGGCCCCGATTTCGTCGTAGACTTTCTTGAAGAGGGTGTAGCCCGGGTCGCAATAGGGGATGTAGAGGGCGTCGGGGAAAAGCTCGCGGCAGAGGCCGGACGCGGCCGTGGAGCACATCAGGCCGCTCACGATGGTGGGATGCAGGTGCACCACGAAGGCGTAGCCGATGCAGTCATGCAACGAGGTTTCCACCGACGGGCGGCGGCCCGCGGTGATGCAGGCGGCGGCGAGGTCGGCCTTGACCTGGGCCTCGCGCTCGGAAGGGTCGGTGCTGTAGGCCTTGCTGCCCATGGGGGCGAGCCTGGCACGGTCGAGCACCGCGAATCCGTCTTCGTCGATGGTGGCAAGGGCGTGGCCGCTGGCCTTCACCCAGAGGCGGTCGGCCGTCTTGAAGGAGGTGTTCCCCCCGCCTGCGATGACATAGCGGGTATCGGCCCCGTACTTGCGGGAAATGGCTATGAGTTGTTCGATTTCTTTCATTGCTGCAAGGTTTTCCGAATGAGTTCGTCTCCGGCGGCGATGCTGTCAAGGCCGGCCTGGCGGGCGGCGATGGCGCAGGCTCCGCGGTAGTTGATTTCCATCAGCCGGGGGCTCAGACCGGCGCTGTCCCTTGTGCGGAGGCGCAAGGGTTCCATCGCGGGAGTGTTGTGCTCGGAGCCGAAACTCACGATAAATCCTTCGTCTTCGAGGTAGCCGGCGTACGACTCGAGCACGGCGGTGGTGTTGCGCGTGGTGATGAATTCAGCCGAGCGTATCCCCCGCTTCTTCAGGGTGTCGGCGGCCTTCTGCAGGTCGGCCTCGAAATCGGTGAAGTTCCCCTTCGCGTCGTCGGCAAGGAAGGGATAGGTGGGAATGCCCCCCGCGGCAAGGATGATCTGCTGCACCTTCTCGACGGGAAGGAATGCCGACGGCTCTTCCGGGACGAAGGCAGCTCCGCCCGCCTTGAGCAGCCGGGAACGGAGTTCGTTCTCGATCGCGGCCGGGTCGGAGGCATCGGGATACAGGGCCTCCCGGAGGGCCTTGGCAAGGTGCCGCTCCCGCACCAGGCCGCGCGTGTAACGGGCCTTGATATCTTCGAAATCAAGCACCAGGCCGTGGCCTTCAGCCTTAAGCCAGTCGTTCAGCCTGGCGCACATCCTCTCCACCTGCAGGTTCGATTCGGCCCTCACCTGCGCGAGGAGGCGGGCTTCCTCCCCGCCGAGCACCGCCGGGCACGAGAGGCCCTTCCCGCTAAGGTAGGTGCGGCCGGGATTGCCGGGGTCGTTCACGCGCAGCCCCGCCGCCTGGAAGGCGACGTCAAGCGCTATGAACTCTATGCCGAAAAGGGGGTAAAGGCCCCGTCGGGCGCAGCCTTCCTTCCATGCGGAGTAGCCGTCGGTGGAGTAGAAGTCGTTGATGCCCACCACCCCCACTCCGTCGGCGACGGCGCGGTCGAGAGCGTCGTCAATGCCGCTGAAGGCGCTGAAGGAGTACGGGGTGTGAAGATGTGCGTTTACGTGAATCATGGGCTACACTCCTTTCTTTGCCCTGAGGACCTCCTGCGCCGCGGTGAAATTGCCGGAGGGCACGTAGTCCTTGAGAGGGAACATCTTTTCGTGGATGGCGTCGAGGAACCACGAAGGCTGCGGGAAGAAGGCCTCCTCAAGTTCGTGGCACGGGGTGATCCAGTTGCGGGAACCCAGCACCACGGGCGCGGCGTCGAGGTCGTCGAAGCAGAAATCGGTGATGTTTGCGGCGAGGTCCTTGAGGAAGGAACCCCTCGCGCAGGCGTCGCCCGCGATGATGATGCGGCCGGTCTTCCGGACGGAAGCGATGACCTTGTCGTAGTTGAAAGGCACCATGCTGCGGGCGTCGATGACCTCGGCCCCGATGCCGTACTTGTCCCTGAGGATGTCCGCCGCTTCGAGGGCGCGGTAGAGCGTGGCGCCGACGGTGAGGAAGGTGACGTCGCCACCCTCGCGCTTGACGTCGGGCTCGCCTATGGGAATCTCGTAGTACCCTTCGGGAACGCCGCCTTCGTGGAACTCCTCGCCTTTGTCGTAGATGCGCTGGCTCTCGAAGAAGATGACCGGGTCGGTGCCCTGCAACGCGCTGTTCATCAAGCCCTTGGCATCGTAGGGAGTGGCCGGGAAGACCACCTTGAGACCCGGGATGTGGGTGCACAGGGAGGTCCAGTCCTGGGAATGCTGGGCACCGTACTTGGAGCCCACGGACACACGCACCACCACCGGCATCTTGAGGATGTTGCCGCTCATGGCCTGCCACTTGGGGAGCTGGTTGAAGACCTCGTCGCCGCAGCAGCCGAGGAAGTCGCAGTACATGATTTCGGGGATGACGCGGCCGCCGCACATGGCATAGCCGATGGCGGTGCCTATGATGGCCGCCTCGGCGATGGGGCTGTTGAACAGGCGGTGGTACGGGAGCGCCTCGGTGAGGCCGCGGTACACGGCGAAGGCGCCGCCCCATTCGCGGTTCTCCTCGCCGTAGGCCACCAGGGACGCGTCTTTGTAGAAGCGGTCGATGATGGCTTCGAACAGGCCGTCCTTGATGTTGTAGGCCTTCATCTTGGACACCCTGGCCCCGGAGGCGTCGAGATAGTAGCGGCTCTTGCCGGCGATCTGTTTCACGCGCGGGTTTTCTTCGAGGGGCATGAGCACCTCCGGGACGGCGTCGCTGAACGAATCGACGCTCCCGTTAGAGAACATCATGTCGCCGAGAAGCTCGTTCTCGCCTATGAGATCCATGCGGGGGGACACGGTCTCGTCGATGGCGAGCCTGTACATTTCGAAGATGAGGTTTTTCATAGTCGCCTGGATGCCGTCGAGCTCTTCCTGCGTGGCCACTCCGGCCGCGATGAGCTCACGCCCGAAGCCGAGGATGCTGTCCTCGGCCTGCCAGGCTGCAATTTCTTCCTTGGTGCGGTAGGAACTCTGGTCGGAAGGTGAATGGCCTCCGTAGCGGTAGGTCACCACGTCGAGCAGGCAGGGTCCTTCCTTCTTTTCGAGCAGGGCCTTCTTGCGGCGGAAGGCGTCGATGACGGCGAGGGGATTGTAGCCGTCCACCCTCTCGGCGTGCCAGGCTTCGGGGTTGAAGCCGGCCCCCACGCGGGCGGGGAAGGTGTATCCCATGGTTTCGCCCCTGGTCTGGCCGCCCATGGCGTACTGGTTGTTCATCACGCTGACGAGGATGGGCAGGCCGCCCTTCATGTCGCCCTCCCAGAGGGTGGTGAACTGGTCCATGGAGGCGAAGGTCATGCCTTCCAGCACCGGGCCGCGGGCCATTGCGCCGTCGCCCAGGTTGGCCACGACTATGCCCTTCTTGCGGTTGATCTTCTTGTAGAGGGCCGCGCCCACCGCGATGGAGCCGCTGCCGCCCACGATGGCGTTGTTCGGGTAGATGCCGAAGGGGGTGAAGAAGGTGTGCATGCTGCCGCCCAGGCCCTTGTTGAACCCGGTGGTGCGGGCGAAAATCTCGGCCATTGCGCCGTAGAGCAGGAAGCGGATGCCGAGCTCCTTGGTGGTACCCTTGAAGCCCTTTCCCGCGACAGCCACGGTGGCGCCGTCCCAGAAGCCGTCCATGATTTCCTTCAGCTTCGCTTCGGGCAGAATCTCTATGGAACGGAGGCCCTTGGCGAGGATTTCGCCGTGGGAACGGTGGCTGCCGAAGATGAAGTCGTCGGTGTCGAGGTTGTAGGCCATGCCCACCGCGGCGGCCTCCTGCCCGGCCGAAAGATGCGCCGGACCGGGGTTGTTGTACTCCACTCCGTTGTAGCCGCCGGTAGTCTTGACAAGGTTGAGCATGGTCTCGAACTCGCGGATGATGAACATGTCGCGGTAGATGCGCTTGAGGTCGTCCGCGGTAAAGTTGCCCTCCGAGAGCTCGTCCTTCACGGACTTGGAATACTGCATGACGGGGATTTCCGGGAACCTGATTTCGTGTTCCTGCGGGCGCAGGACCTCTTCGGGATCGATATAAAGGGATTTAGGCATGGTTTACTGAAGTGAAAAAACGGTTTCCTTGATGATTTCGGATACGGTGGGATGCGGGAAGACCACCTCCCTGAGCTGCTCCACGGTCATTTCCTGCTCGATGGCGATGCAGGCGCTGTGGATTATTTCGGAGCAGGGGTTGCCCAGCATGTGGACGCCCAGGACCTCGTGGTATCCGGCGCCGACGATTATCTTGCAGATGCCCTCGCCGCGCTCGTTCTCGGCCACGAAACGGCCCGAATAGGCCATGGGGAGCTTCACCACCTTGAAGTCGATGCCCTTCTCCGCGGCCTCGCTCTCGGTGAGGCCGGCGCCGGCCACTTCGGGATTGGTGTACACCACTCCGGGAATGGCGTCGTAGCGCATCCTGTCTTCCCTGCCGAGGATGGTGTTCACGGCCACCTCGCCTTCGCGGGAAGCGGTATGGGCAAGCATCGAGAAGCCGGTGACGTCGCCCGCGGCGAAGACTCCCGGCACGTTGGTGCGCATCTTTTCGTCGACCTTGATGCCGACCGGGCGGCCGCCCTTGTTCAGGACGCATTCCACGCCGAGGTTCTCGAGGCCGAATCCCTGCAGATTGGCCCTGCGGCCCACGCTCATGAGGATTTTGTCGCCCCTCACGCGGCACACGTTGCCATCCGGGTCTTCATATACCACGGTGTCGCCCTCGATGGCGGTAACCTTGCTGCGGAGACAGAAGGTGATGCCGCGCTTCTCATACTGCTTCTGCAGCATGGCGCTGATCTCGTCGTCGAGCGGGCCCAGGATCTTGGGGAGCATCTCCACCACGGTGACTTTGGTGCCCAGGGTGCTGAAGAACGCGGCGAACTCCATTCCGATCACCCCGCCGCCGATGACCACGAGTTCGGCAGGGCGCTCGGCGAGGGCGAGAATCTCGCGGTTGGTCACCACGGTGTCGCCCGCTTCGGCAAGGCCGGGGAAAGGCGGAACCACCGCTTCGGAGCCGGTGCAGATGAGGAGATTCTTGGCAAGATACTCCTCCCCTTCCGCCTCGATGGCGATGCCTTCGGCGCCGCGGCCCCTGATGAAGGCCTCGGCAGCCACAACCGTAACCTGGTTGGCCTTCATGGCAAGGCGCACCCCCGCCACGAGCTTCTTCACCACCTTTTCCTTGCGTTTGAGAATTTCGGCGTAGTCGAACGAGGGGTTGTCGACGTGTACGCCGTAGTGGTCGCCGGTAAGGGCGTAATTGTATACTTTAGCGCTGTAGAGCAGCGTCTTGGTGGGGATGCAGCCTTCGTTGAGGCATACGCCGCCAAGGGATTTCTTTTCGAAGAGGACGGTTTTCAGCCCGGCTGCCCCGGCGCGTTCGGCAGCCACATAGCCGCCCGGACCGCCGCCGATTATTGCAAGATCGAATGTCATGTTTTATATCGTTTAAAACTCAACTTCAAGGTTTTCTATCTCAACCGCCACCTGCTTGAGGAAGCGGGTGGCCTCGCCGCCGTCGATGGCCCTGTGGTCGTAAGTGAGGCTGAGGCCAATGTAGGGGACGATTTCATATTTGCCGCCGGCAGAAATCCCGGGCCTTGGCACGATGGTGCCCACGCCGAGGATGGCGCTCTGCGGCAGATTGAGGATGGGGGTGAACCACTCCACTCCGAAACCTCCCAGGTTGGACACCGTGAACGAGGCGGCCTCGCTGGAAAGCAGGTCAGGATTGACGGAGCCTTTCCTGCAATCTTCGGCCACCTTCCTGAGGGCCTTGCTGAGGGCTGTGACGTCCATCTTTTCGGCATGGGCGACGGAGGGGACCATGAGCCCGCGCTCCGTGTCGACCGCAATGCCCAGGTTCACCGTGTCGAAGATGCGCATGGAGTCGCCCAGGCAGTGGGAGTTCACGTTCGGGAACTTCTGCAGGGCCTTGATTACCGCAAGGCAGACGAGGTCGTTGATGGTCACGTTGGCGTCGGTGCGGCCTTCCCCGAAGGCCTTCTTGGCCTTTTTGCGAAGGGCCTGGAGGGCGCTCGCATCGGCCCCGAGCATGTGGGTGAGCTGGGCCGAGCCCTGAAGCGAGGCATACATGGACTTCGCGATGAGCTTGCGCATGTTGGAGAGCTTCACCACGTGGTAGTCGGTGCCCTCGCCGGGAAGGCTCCCCGGCTGCGGGGTTTCCCACGGCCGGAGGTCGCTGCCCTTCACCGTGCCGGCCAGGCCGGAGCCCGCTCCGGGCGAGACCACTCCGCCTTCCGCCATGCGGACTTTGGCCAGCCCCGTCAGGCGTCCCTGCGCCAGG